>Ga0302325_10007333_pt1 | contig 24504 bp, 19 predicted proteins | sample Palsa_T0_2_FD_201948 | JGI IMG/M metagenome (GOLD analysis project Ga0302325, IMG submission 201948) | Peat permafrost microbial communities from Stordalen Mire near Abisko, Sweden - Palsa_T0_2 | ecosystem: Environmental > Terrestrial > Soil > Palsa > Peat permafrost | place: Sweden: Abisko... | reverse complement strand
CGCTGCCGCAAGGTATTGATGGCCACATCATCGGTGGGGCCTTCGGCGCCGCAGTTCCAGGAGCGATTGTCTGAATTCCCATCCCGATTGCCTTCGCCATTGGCCTCGTTGTGCCGGTCGTTGTAGCGGACCGCATCATTCAATGTGAAGCCATCGTGCGCAGTGATGAAATTCACCGAAGCCCAAGGCTTGCGGCCCTGGCGGTTGAAGAAATCGCCCGAAGCGCACAGCCTGGGAGTTATGACGGAAGCAGCCGCGTGGCCTCTCCAATAATCGCGGACGTGATCGCGGAATTTATCGTTCCATTCGGCCCAGCCAGGAGGGAATGCGCCGACCTGATAACCGCCCGGGCCGCAATCCCAGGGCTCGGCGATCAATTTCACAGTTCCAAGAACGGGATCCTGGCCGCACGCTTTCAGAAAGCCGCTTTGATTATCGAAGCCATTCGGTTCGCGGGCAAGAATCGTACCGAGATCAAAACGGAATCCATCGACGTGAGTCTCTTCAACCCAATACCGTAAACTGTCCGTGACCATTTGAATCACGCGGCTATGGCTGAGGTTGAGGGTGTTTCCGGCGCCGGTGTCGTTGATGTAGTAGCGCTGTTTATCGGGGAGCAGGCGGTAATAACTGGCGTTGTCGATGCCTTTGAACGAAAGCGTGGGGCCCAATTCATTGCCTTCCGCGGTGTGGTTGTAGACAACGTCGAGAATCACCTCGAGTCCCGCTTCGTGGAACCGGCTCACCATCTCCTTAAATTCGAGCAAACTCTGCGCGCGGTTGTACGCGTAGCGAGGGTCGGGCGCGAAGAATCCGATGCTGTTGTAGCCCCAATAATTGGACAGGCCCTTCTCCAATAAAGTGCTGTCGTTGATGAAAGTGTGGATGGGCAAGAGCTCGACGGAGGTGACGCCGAGGGCTTTGATGTACTCGATGACTTTTTTCGCGCCAAGGCCCGCGTAAGTCCCGCGGAGTTTTTCCGGGATAGCGGGATTCAGCTTGGTGAAGCCCTTGACGTGCATTTCGTAAACGATCGTATTGTCCCAGGCGATTTGCTTGTGGCCCGGCTGGCCTTTCCAGTCAAAACCCGGATCGACTACGATGCATTTCGGCATAAACGGGGCGCTGTCGCGATCATCAAACGTGGAATCGTCGGCGGATTCCACCTTGTACCCGTAGACCGCGGGATTCCATTTCAGTTCTCCCAGGTGCGCGCAGGCATACGGATCAAGCAGTAACTTATTAGGATTGAAACGGTGGCCGGCGTCGGGTTCGTACGGACCATGAACCCGGTAACCATACACGCTGTTTGGGCGAACATCGGCGAGATAGCCGTGCCACACCTGGTCGGTATATTCGGGAAGTTCGATACGATCGAGTTCGCGGTCGCCGGTCGCATCAAATATGCAAACTTCCACCTTGGTGGCGTTTGCGGAAAAGACCGCGAAATTCGTTCCTTTGCCGTCCCATGTGCCACCGCGAGGATGAGGGAGACCTTCTTGAATGCGGCTTTTTGCCGGCGCCATCTATGATTTCCTTTTTATTTCGATGATCGATGGGCGCGCATCCGCACCATGACAGCGCATCATCTCAGACGACGGTCTTGGAAAAACGGCGGAGACCCAAACGAATGCAATATGCAAATAACTTAGCAAGGAACGACGCGGAAGTAACGCCGGAAAATCGAAATTTCACGGTCACCGCAGCCGCAGCCGGGGAGGTAGCGGGGCTGGTGTGAAACTTAGGCTGGCAATCGCCGCCGAATCTCAGGCGTTAATGCCGCGGTGCGAGCAGGGAGCGAAACACAACAAGCCGATCTTCCGCGCCCCGCGCACGAGCCCAAGTCTCAGCCTAGAAAGTTAAGCGTCGGGTTCGTGAAGTTCGGAAGATTCGGGAAAATTGTCGGCAGATCCGTTGCCCCCACGCCAAACCACTTGGCGAGCGTGGCGCCGTATTGATCGACGGAGGTGCTTGGAATCCACCGGCCATTGTTTCCCACATCGTCCGGGCCTCCCAACGCGAGGGTTGGGAACGTGCCGTAGACGTCTCCACCTTGCACGCCGCCGCCGACGACTAAATGGTGGCTGCCCCACGCATGGTCGGTGCCGCCGTTGGAGCCTGGCTGGAACGTGCGGCTGAAATCCGACAGCGTGAAGGAGGTCACTTGTTGCGGAACGCCCAGCTCTACCGTCGAGTTGTAAAACGCGGCCAGAGCTGGGTCCAATTGAGAATATAAACTCTGCTGAGTTACCAACTGAGCGCTGTGGGTATCGAATCCCCCCAGCGAGCAAAAGAAAATCTGGCGCTGAAGGCCCAGAGCCGAACGCGCCTGAATGATCTGCGCTACTTGTTGTAACTGCGCCCCAATTCCAGTGGTTGGAAAAGAAGTCTGTAGGGCGGGCAGGCCCTTCAACGCGGCCCCGAGAATCTGGCTCTCGGTGATGGTCTGGCTCATGACCGCGCTGGTGTCCTGTACCAGGGAGATGCCGGTGTCGAAAGTCAGCAATTGCTGGAACGCGACGAGGCGGGCGCTATCGGCTGCGGAGCCGTAGAAACCGCTCAGGCCCGGTGTGGAACCCGGTATCAGGGCGTAAGGCTCGGTCTGCGCTCCGTTACAAAGAATTGCGCCACCAGCCACCGAAGTGACGGGCGGATACTGAGCGCCAGAATTTAAGGACTGCAAAACGTCGGCGGTACGGCCCGCCCAACCGGTAGGAGCGTAGCCGTCGAATTGCGCGGTTTGCCATTGCCCCTGCTGGTCGGAGTGCGAGAAGAGGTTGATGGGAATCGTCCCGGAATTTGCGAGATATTGCGCCCGGGTGATCGGTTGCGCGAGCGTGCCGACGTTCGCGACGACGGCCAGTTGCCCGCTGTTAAACAATCCCTGCAGCCCCGTAAGATTGGGATGGAGGCCGTAGGGGACATTGCCTGTTTTCGCAATGATGGGAAGCAGCGAGGCTTGGGGCAGCGCCAGATTGGAGCGGATTGCCGCGTAGTTCGTATACCCGGCCGTGTCATTCGGAATAAGCAAATTGTTGCTGTCGTTGCCGCCGAACAAAAATATACAGACCAGCGCCTGATAGCCACTCGACGGCGCGGCGGCCATCGCGTGAATCATGTTCAGGCGTCCGAGGGCAGCCGACATGGCGAACGACGCGGCGGTGCAGCAGCCCATCCGGACGAAATCTCTTCGCGACACTCCCTTTTTTCGAGACATGCGCACACTCCCGCGGCGAAGGCCGAGAATCAAAATCAGTGATAAACCTGGTATTGCGATGACGATCCGATCAGATAAATTGCCGTTTTGGCTTGCTGCAAGGCCTGGTTCGGGCCCGCGGGAACGGACTGCATCGCGGTGACGATCGCGTTTTTCATGTCCGCAGTCATGGAACCGTGCATCAACAGGGCGTTCAGCGAGTCAACCAGCGCGCCCGGATTTGAAGCCTGGGCCGCGTAGCTGGAGAAATCCACGCTCTCACCACCAAAGCTGCCAAAGGCGAATGTGTTCACCCAGTTGGCGCGCTGCAAGGATGTGGCAGTGGTAAGAATCTGGAATTCAGGCCCAAGGGTCGTCGTTCCGGGAATTACGTAACTCGGCGCGTAGAAGTTAAAGACGCTGGGCGCGTACAAGGGGTTCTGCCCCATATTGCCGGCGTAATAGGAAAGATCGGAACCATCCGTCGTAGCGTTAAAGGCACGGAGCAGGCCGGTAATGAAGAGGATCGGCTCTTGCAGATGGCCGTCGGTCCCCACGGCATTCGCGGGATCGTCGCCGCGGCGCGCTTCAGAATCCAGCAAGATTGCAGTGAGGACGGATTTCATGTCACCGCGGACTCCCGTTCCGTTGTTTGCGAAAACCGCCGCGACGCGCTGGACATAAGCGGGGCTCGGATTGCTGGTTATCAGATGTTGGATCAGTTGGCTGCAAACGAATGGTCCGATGTTCGGGTGATTGAAAATATTGTCCAGCGCGCCGTTCAGGTCTTGCACGGACGATTGGCCCGCGGGCAGCAGCCCGCCTCCGGAAGCTCCGGCATATTGCAGAAGTTGCTTGGAACCCATGTCGTGGTTGGAATCGACCGCGACCATGGGCCCGGTCCAGTACGCGGGGTTGTAGGTCTGTTGCGTGCTTCCCGGCGTCAGGGGATACGTCCATCCGGTGTAGGCGCGGGCGAATGCTTCGACCTGGTCCTGCGTATAGGTGGGAATTGGAAGATTGTTCGAATCCAATTGGGGCGAGCCGTCGGGATTCAACAATCCTGTGCCCAGAGTGAAAAGCTGCATCAGCTCGCGGGCGTAATTCTCATTCGCGTGGTCGCCCGCCGCGACGTTGGGTTTGCCGTTGTTTACCATGTCGAGCCAGTGGCCCATCGCCGGAGAAAGCGTGACATCGCCCATGATCTGCCGGTAGTTCGTGAAGGCATCGGCATCCAGAAGCCGCAAATAATTCGTGAAGGCGGTCGGATCGGTGATCTTGTCGCCGCCGATCACGAAGATCTGGCTTAACGCGAACGCGACACGTTGCCGAAGCTGATCCTGCGCGGTGAGATTCACAACGAAATAGCGTTCTTGCACATTCCCCAACCCGGATTCCATCGCTGCCGGATCGGGGTACGGCGTTACGGGCAACGCGTATTGAGCGTTCAAGAAATTCTGCAATCCTTGAATTTGAACCTGGGTTACGAGAGCCGGCGTGGGACCGAACGTCGTTTGCTCCAGGAAGCGGTCGGCTTGCGCCGCGGGGATCGTGATGGTTCCGACGACCTGCGCGCTGAGACTGTTCGAGGGGCTTGATCCGGGATCTGGATTGGTCACTTCCACGGCGACCGAGCCAACCTGAGAAACTGAGGCGGTTCCGGTTGCGGTCAGTTGAGTCCTCGAAACGAAAGTCGTGGCCAGATTTGCGCCACCGAAGGCGACGGTCGCGCCGCTCACGAAGCTGCTTCCCGTAATCGTCAGCGAGAAAGCGCCCACATTGAACTGGGCAGGAGAAATGTTGGAAATCTGCGGTATGGGATTCCACAGCGTCACGGCACTCGAACTATTGACTGATTTTTTGGAAGCATCCGCGGCCTCGATCGTCACCGTATTGGGCGAGGGAAGAGTCGCCGGAGCCGTGTAGTTTCCGTTCGTGTCGATCGTGCCGGTCGCCGTGCTGCCTCCCACCACGCCGTTGACGGTCCAGGTGAGGGTCTTCGTCGTCAAAGAAGGCGTGAATTGCTGCATCGAGCTCGCGCGGACGTTCGCAGTACTCGGTGCGATCGTGAGAGTCTCGCCGGATGGAGGGCCGGGCTCCGTAAACCCCGTCGGGGATAGCGCGCAACCCGAGATCATGAACGCTAGAACGGCGACGATCGGCGCAAGTGTTGACGAGCGACGCACTGTGCCCTCCGCGTATGGACCAGATTTCAGAATTGATCCCAAGCCGGAACCGTCGACTGGAGCTCCAGCCCGCTTTTCGTGGAAAACCAAAATGCGGCGAGCGGGGATCTAAGGCGAGGAGCGTAACAAGCCGCCCCCGGGGCTTGTAACTGGCGGGAAGTCGAGATTACGCCACCTGTCCGCGAGTACCATCAGAGGCGAAATGCCTGGCGAGGGAAATCAGCGACGGAGGGATTTGCGCCTGATGGATTGCGTCCAGCGGAGCCGCGGTATCCAGGGTACGGAGCTGATCAATTTTGATCTTTCGCGTGTTTCTTGTCATGAAACTTCCGGCGCAGGTCTGGCCAAAATTCCTTTAGCTCGATGGCGATGGCGTCATAGGCCACCTGGGTTCCCCACACACTGGCGGTATTCGAAAGCGTCTTGTCTTCGTGCGGGTGATAACTGTAGGTCGAGATTCCCGCCGCCACTGCGGAACCAAAAATCTCCGAGGCGTTGAATTGAGCATTTCCCGCATCCGAGCGCGTGATGAGCAGGCGGCTAAGCGCGTAGCCCGTGCGGTGAAGAAAACTGCCGTGGCCCAGTTGGTAGTACCGCGGATCTTGCCTTAAGACCGACGGGAAAACCGCGCCGACCATGTAACTTTCAATAAGCCCGTCTCCGAAAGCCGAGGCGTAGCGGATTCCGTACGAGCCCCAACCTTGCCCATAGCCAGGTTCGCTGTTCTCGGCTTGACTGATGCCTGAAATCGCGCCGATCCAGGCGAACTGGAAAGGATCGAATGTCGCCCGCGTAACGACTTTGAATTTTTGCCCCACAGTCAACGGCGGAAGGCGCTGGGAACTCTCGACCGTCAGGAAATTGGGCATCGCGTAGAACAATCGGTCTTTAGAGCGGGCGCTCGGATCTTTATCCGCGTCGTGCTGGCCGGCGGGCACAGGCTTGTCAGGAAGGGACTGCGGCGACGGAGCCGACGAAGGAGCCGGCGGCGGTGATTGTTGCCCCGCTTGGGGCGGTGCGGCGGGAGCGGGATTTTGAGATTGACCTTGAGCGGAGGCATTCGAAGCCGTCACTAGTAGGACCAATGCAACCAGTAATAAGGGCCCCGCACACCACAGCGCACACCATCGTTTCGTCATTACCAACCATTATCTCCCGCCGAGTGGCTCTTAGACAAAGCCTTGGTCGGCTAATTTCCATACGCGAATCGCGAGCCGCTCGGATTCAGTCGCATCCTGCTGAAACCAGGCGTACCTTGGATGCAGGTTGTGAGTCGAAGGGCTACTTGCGCGAAGTGGGGCTGGTACCGTAAAAATCGTCCGAATTGATCGGCTTGCTCCCCAGGCCCAACTGAAGAACCTGCATGGTGCTACTTCGATCGAAGACTTTGTCCGGGAAATACCGCTTTACGACCAGCCGGAAGCCGCCGAAGGCGATCCCGGCGATCACGGCGAACATACAGAGAACTCCCGCGCCTACGATGGAACCGACGATCATCGCCCCGATACTCGGCTCCTTGAACTGAAAAGTGGGCTCGTTCCAGGTCACTTCCGATCCGGACTGCACCAGGCTCAAAAGCTGGTCTGCTTCCGCCCGGGTACGCGCGCCGGAAACGATCGCGAGGAGCGTAATGGAGCGCTTCGCAAAAAGGGGTGACGAATTAGCCTCCGCCGGCGCCGGATTGATGTGATACAGCTGCTGCAAATCGACCAATTTCTTTTGGGCGACTTGAGGCGTAGGGAAGTCGGCGATGAGCAGACGCAATTCGCGGCCGTCGAGGCGATAGTTTGCGATTTCAGCTTCCGCTCCGTGCGAAAAGCCGAGCCAGTCGTCGGGGGACACGGGGAAGAATTCGTTCAGCGTGACCGGGCCGAGGATGTATTTATCCGAGCGATCGACGAAACCCTTAACTGGAAGATGCTCGGTGAGGCTCGGCAGCGGACCTTGTTCCGCCTTGGGCGTCACCGCAGCCACCAGAGCATTCAGATCTTGGCCAAACTGCTGCAAATCGGCTCCCCGAACATCAAGCACTAGATTTCCATCGAGTAGCAGCGCACGCTCGCGCGACATTACAGAATGATCGCCGGGACTCGAATGGGCCATGTCCGGCGAACGCAGATATGAATACAGGCCGTAAGCGCCGCTGGGATCCTTCATTCGATAAAGGGTGACGTCGCGGGGGGAATCCTTTCCGCGGGTATAGCGCGCCTTCTCCGCGGAGACGAATCCGTATTCGTTCGCTGCGGTCACTGCGTCGGCAATTTTCGCCTCGCTGGCCCCAGTCAGAGTGCCGCCCGCCGTCCAACCGTCGAAAGACGCAGGCAAGATTCCCTGGGCGGAAGCCGGAATTACGGCGAAAAAGAAAAGCAAAATGGGCACAACTACGAGGGGTCGAATTATCTTCACAATCATTAGATGCCGGTAACCTACTTGGGGTTCCCTTCGGAGGCTATTGTCGCCGTGCCACCACCCGAGTCTGGGTGGTTGTCGGAAACCAGCTTCGATTTATCGTACGACAGACTGTTGAGGCTTTCCAGGTAAGATGCGATGCCGCGATAGAGACCATCGGCAACACGCTGGCGCTGATCGGTCTTGCGGAGCAGCTTCTCGTCGCTTGGATTGCTAATGAACGAAATTTCGGAAAGCACCGAGGGCATGTTCGCGCCAATCAGCACCACGAAGGGCGCCTTTTTCACACCGCGATTCCGCTCGTTTTGGTTGACGAGTTGCAACCGGTGGGTCAGCGAATCCTGAATGTCGTTCGCGAGTTCCTTGGATTCTTCCACTTTTTCGTTGCGCGCGATTTTCTTGATGATGTCCTGCAAATCGTGCAGGGATTCCTGGGCCAGCGCGTTCTCACGCGAGGCCACTTCCATCGATTCTTCCGAGGTCGCGAAATTCAAATAATACGTTTCGATGCCCCGCGCGGCCTGATCGTGGCTGGAATTGGCGTGCACGGAAATAAACAAATCCGCCTTGGCGTCGTTGGCGATGGTGGTGCGCTGTTCGAGTGGAATAAACGTGTCGTCCTTGCGCGTGTAAATCACTTCCGCGCCGGGAAGTTTCGCTTCGATTTCCTTGCCAAGTTTTAAGGCTACGTCGAGGCACAAATCTTTTTCCATGAGGCCGTGCGGGCCGATCGTGCCGGTGTCGTGGCCGCCGTGGCCTGCGTCGATGACGATGCGATTGATTTTCAATCCAAGCGCACGCGTGAGCGAGCGGTTGCCGTCGCGCGTGGGCTTCGATTCCGAAGGAGGAATCAAGACGGCTGTTTTTCCGGTATCCGCCTTCGAATTTGGCGCCGAAGGTTTCGTATTCGCAGCGGACGTTTTGGCTGGCGTTTTTACCGTAGCCTTTGTGGAATTTGCACCGATCGCAGCGGTCTTGCCGTCGGGCGCCGGACTTGCGATGGAAGCCTCGGCAATGGCGGCAAGTTTCGCGTCCGGTTTTTCCGTTTCCGTATTCGACGCGACGGTTTCCCCAGCCGGATTGGCCGGAGCGGGCGAGTTCGTCGCTGGAGCAGCCGCCGGTGTTTGCTTCGCCGTCATCGTCGAATTTGATTTCACTTCGATTACGAGGCGATAAGGGTTCGCCAGCAAATAGGCCGTGGCGTCGCGCGCGCCATCCACGTCGAGAACGAGGCGGACTACGCCGTCTTTGTTCTGGCCCACCCGGACGGATTTCAGGAGGCCCGGTTTCACGTCCAAGGTTTTCTTGGAAAGCGGCGGCGTCAACTTCGCTTTGTGAATGTCGAAATAAATGCGATCCGGGGAAGCGATGTGAGCCGAATTGAAGGAAACCGTGTCTTCCAGGGTGACGACGATGCGGGTCGCGCCGTCCGCATTCCAGGTCTTGATGTCGAGGACGCGCGGCGTGCCTTTTTCGCTTTCGCGTTGTGGTACGATTTTGCCCTTCAGCTCAGGAAGCGAAACGTTTTCGACGACCTTTTGTTTGGCTTTGTCGCGGCTGTCGCCGATTTCTTTCAGCGAAGCACGCGCTTCATCGGACTTGTCGGACTTCGGAAAGCGCTTCAGATATTCCTTCAGCGTGACTTCCGCGGCTTCGGGCTCGCTGAGTTCGTCTTTCTGAAGCTGGCCGATCGAGAAAATCGCTTCGCCACGGTAGCGGCTGCCGGGATATTGCTTCAGCAAAAAGTTGTAGGTTTCGACGGCGGTCTGGAAATATTTGGCGTCGAAGGCGCGGCCCATTTCTTCGTACAGTTCGGCTTCGGCGATCAGCGCGGGCGTGACTTCTTCGGCATTCGGCGTGATCAAATATACGCGATGAAAGGAAGTGATGACCTGCTTGTAATCGGCGAGTTTGCGGTCTTTTTGGGGCGCGCCTTCCAGGATGGTGCGCTGGCGAACGGCGCGCTCGAACTGCGCGCGCGCGTCGGACTTACGGTCGGCCCGCGCCGGCGAGGAGAAACACACCAGCAGCACGAGCGCTAGAGAGAGCCAGGTAATCGGCGATTTCGTTTTTGCGGAAAACACGCGATTCATTCGTTCGTGAAAATTACCCGGCCTTTCGAATCCACATCTTTTCGCACTGGATTTCTTGGCGGAGTCCAGAGCGAAGAGTTGCGGCCCGAGCCGGGCCGAAAGTAAGCGTCCTGCACCTTTTGCACGTAGCGTTGCGTTTCCGGATACGCCGGAACGCCACCGCTACGATCCACGGCTCCCTCGCCGGCGTTGTAAGCCGCGAGTGATTTATTCAAATCACCGTCGTAACGATCGAGCAGCGATTTCAGGTACGTCGTGCCGCCCTCCACATTCTGGGCGGGATCAAAAGGATTACCGACGCCGAAACGTTGTGCCGTCCCCGGAATCAACTGCATTAAACCCACGGCGCCCTTGCGGGACACCGCCTGCGAATTCCACCCCGACTCCGTGCTGATCACGGCGTTGACCAGCGCGGGATCCATATTGTGGCGCGCCGCCGCATCGCGCACGATACGATCCAGCCTGCCATCCGTGCCACCGAGAGTTTCGTTCGCCGAACCGCCCGCCCGCAAACCCGTGAAGCTCGACGCCGCAAAGTCCGGCGCCGCCGGCGAAGCGGTACTGGCGAAACTAATAGTACTCCCGTGACGCGGTCTGGGGGAATCTGCATTTACGAAGACGCGCTTCCCGTGCGCGTCAACGGCTGTGGTGATCTGGGCGCGCAGCGGCGCGGCCACGAGAAGGCAACTGCCCGCGACCAGCACTGCAACTGGGATGCAGTATTTGTTCATGTGATTTGCCCACCGTTCCGACACGTTGCCGAACGGTTTGCGATTCCTACAGCAAGCCTCGGGGAAGGCAGAACGCACCACTTCCGCAACAAACGAAAAAAAGCCTACTGCCGTGGAGGAGGCCCCTCCGGCGTAAGCTACTGGCGCGACTGCCATTATAACGCCCGGTTGAGGAGGGGGACTACCTGGTCGAGGGCGCTTTGTATGGCGGATGTGTCTTTACCGCCAGCCTCCGCCAAATCGGGGCGGCCGCCACCGGAACCACCAACCAGTTTGGCCAGCTCCTGGACAATTTTTCCGGCGTGGAGCCTGGGGTTGAGGTCTTTGGTAACTGCTGCAATTAGAGCGACTTTGCCATCGTCCGGCGAAGCGAGAACGATCACTCCTGAGCCGAGTTTTTGGCGCAGGACGTCGACCAGATGGCGCAGAGCTTCGCGGTCGAAACCGTCGACCCGGGCGGCAATCAAGCGAACGTTCTTGACCGTCTTCGCCTGTTCGACCAGATCCGAAGCAATCGAGCCTGCGGCTTTGCGTTTCGAGGCTTCGAGCTGCTTTTCGAGCTGTTTGGTTTCCTCGAATTTGCGTTCGAGCGCGGCGACGACTTCATCTTCGCCGGCGTTCAACATTCCAGCGACGGAGCGGAGGGTCGAGATGGCCTTTTGGTATTCCGTCAGCGCGCGATCGCCGGTGATGGCTTCGATGCGGCGGACTCCCGCGGCGACCGATCCTTCGCTGAGAATTTTGAAGAGGCCGATTTCGCCGGTGCGGCCGACGTGGGTTCCGCCGCAGAGTTCCTTGCTGTAAAAACCGCGCGGCGCGGCAGCGTCGGGAACGGTGACGACGCGGACGTCGTGCTCGGGATACTTGTCGCCGAAGAAAGCGATGGCGCCGGAGGCGAGCGCGTCGTCGATATTCATCACGTCGGTTTGCATTTGGAGGTCGCGGACGATCTCTTCGTTTACTTGCTGCTCGATTTCGGCGAGCTCGCTGGGATCGACCTGGGCGAAATGCGAAAAATCGAAGCGCAGATAATCCGGCGCGACGAGCGAGCCGGCTTGCTTGACGTGCGTGCCGAGGATATTGCGCAGCGCGGCGTGCATCAGGTGCGTTGCGGTGTGGTTGCGCATGTCGCGCATGCGGCGCAGCGGATCGGCGACGGTCGAGACGCGGTCGCCCACGCGGAGGTCTTCTTTGGCGACGATTTTGTGGGCGATGAGGCCGCTGACCGGATAGTATGCGCCGCGAACGTCGGCCACTTGCAGCGAGCCGGAATTGTCATAGAAGGCGCCGGTATCGGCGACCTGCCCGCCGGATTCGGAGTAGATCGAAGTTCGGTCGAGGACGATTTCCGCTTCTTCGCCGGCTTTGAGTTCGTTTACGGAGCCTTGCTTGGTGACGATGGCTTCGATGCGGGCGTCGCGCGTTTTGGTTCCGAAGTAGAAGTCAGGCTCGGTCTTGAAGGTTTGGGCGAGTTTCGAGTACGCGGGATTCGCCGCATCTTTATGCACGCCTTTCCACGCCGCTCGCGCCGTCGCCTTCTGCGAAGCCATCGACTCTTCAAATTCTCCCCAATCGACGGACATTCCTGCGTCGCGGACAGTGTCTTCAATGAAATCCTTTGGTAATCCGAATGTATCGTAGAGTCGAAATGCTTTCAGACCCGAGAAGTCCTTCCCTGAATCACTTTCTAGTCGCATCTCGTTGAGATCAACTTCCAATAGCTTCAGGCCGGTTTCGACGGTCCGCAGGAAGCGGTCCTCTTCCGCGTGCAGGACCCCGAACACGCGAGCGGCGCTGGCCGCAAGTTCAGGATAGGCGGCTTTCATCGTATCCCTGACCGCCGCGGCCATGTGCGTGAGGAAGGGGAACGGCGTGTTCAAAATGGTCGCGTGACGAAGCGCTCGGCGAATGATCTTGCGAAGTACGTAGCCGCGGCCCTCATTCGACGGCGTGACATCATCCGATATCAGAAATGTCGCGGCTCGGGAGTGGTCGGCGATTATGCGGAAAGATGCGGCGAAAGCCGGGTCATCGGTCGGCACCTTGGCGTATCGTTTTGCCATTTCTATGAGAGGGATGAACAGGTCAGTATCATAGTTGCTGATCACGTGTTCGAGGACGGCGGTGGTGCGTTCGAGGCCCATGCCGGTGTCCACGGACGGCTTGGGCAGGGGATTCAGGTTGCCGGAAGCGTCGCGATTGAACTGCATGAAGACGAGGTTCCAGATTTCGACGTAGCGGCCGCAGTCGCAGGGAAATGCGCAATCGGCGTGGCCCTGATCGGAGGCGGCGACGCCCATGTCGTAGAAAATTTCGCTGCAGGGGCCGCAGGGGCCGGTGTCGCCCATGGCCCAGAAATTGTCTTTCAACCCTGGAATTTCAACGACGCGGTCCTTGGGCGCGCCCACATCAGACCAAAGCGAGGCGGCTTCGTCATCGGCGGCAAGCATCTTCCCCGGCGAAACTTCCGCACCGCCGAAAACAGTGAAATACAGTTTTTCGAGCGGAATTCCATACCATTCCGGCGAAGTAATCAGCTCCATCGCGAAGGCGATGGCTTCCTTCTTGAAGTAATCGCCGAAGGAAAAATTTCCGAGCATTTCGAAAAAGGTGTGATGGCGATTGGTGAAGCCGACGTTTTCGAGGTCGTTGTGCTTGCCGCCGGCGCGCACGCATTTCTGGCAGGTGGTGGCGCGCTTGTAGTCGCGGGTTTCGAGGCCGAGGAAAACGTCCTTGAACTGATTCATTCCGGCGTTGGTGAAAAGCAGCGTGGGATCGTTGGTGGGGACGAGCGACGAGCTGCGCACGATTTTGTGACCGCGCTCCTCGAAAAATCTCAGGAATGCGCTGCGGACTTCGTCGCCGGTCCACTTTTTCTCGATCGTCATGCTGTTCGGGATACCTCGGTTGGTGCCCGTCATTATCGCAAATGCGTTGGGTCGGTCGCAACGAGTGGGATGTAGCGGAGCCTGATTCGTGAGGAAACCACAAAAGCTGAGACTCACCACAGAGTTCACTGAGAAAAACATGAGGCCACGAGGGCGGCGACAAGGCGTCTCTCCGCGCTGGGGTAGTTCTCTGGGTTAAATCCTTTCGAATTCGTGTGCCGGAGGAATCTGGTGGTGCAGGGGCAGCCCGATCGGCCGCCCCTGTGAAATGTTTCTGCGGCTAGTCCTTCATTTGGCCTTTCGCCGCGGCTGCGGCGGTCCATGGCGGGACGATGCCGTTCACGCGGGCGTAGGCGATGGACTGGCCAAGATGCTCGTGCGCGTGGGTGACGAGCAGGTAGACCACGTCGCCGTAGTTGGCGTTGGGGCCGAGTTTCGGCAACGGCTTGTTGAAATCCGCGTTGGTCATCTTCTCGATGGCGGCGTGGGCGCTGGCGAAGGATTTATTCAGCTGGTCGATGATCTGGGCCTTGTCAGTGGTGGATTTTTCAAAACCTTTCAGGTCCAAGCCTGCGGGAATCGCGGCCCCCATGTAGTTCGGAATCCCGTAGTTCGCGCCCGCGACGTGCAGAAAAACTTCGGCGACGGAGCGGACGCCTTCGGCGGGACGGTAGTTGTATTTTTCCTGAGGTATGGCCGTGGCGAGATCGACGAATTTCTGGTGCATCTGGTCGAGGTCGAGCAGCGCTTGTGGTTTCATGTCGTAGCTGGGTGGAGTCTTATCGGCGGATTGGGTGGTGGGAGCGGCCGCGGATTGGCGGGGAGCTTTGGTAGCGAACGCGGGAACGGCGAGCAGAGAAACGGCGAGGGCCGCGAGCAGTAGATTCTTCATGGCTGGTTCTCCTTTTTGAGATGCGAGTGTTCAAAATCAGAAATGTGCGATTCGGGCCTGTCCGCTGCCGGACAATCTGCGGCCAAAAACTGAAATTCGCCGCTGATTCATTGACGTCTTCCAGGCGCGTACTGATGGGCTTAGACGCGGAATTTGGGAAATGTCATCCACGAATGTGCGATTTTTGCGGCTGACGGCGGGGAGAATTGCAGGTTGTGAAAGCGGCGGCGGAGCTTCTGCACCTCAACTTATTGGTCGATTGGGCCTGAGTCGTCGGATTCGGGGAGTTCGAGTTCGGCGGCCTCAGTGGGTTCGGCGTGATGGTTGGCGGTGGCGCGTTTTAGTTCCGTGCGGATGAGGTCGGAGGAGAATCCGGCGGCGACGAGGCTGCGGTAGATGGAGGCGATTTTCTTTTGATCGAGCGGGGCGCCGCGGAGGCGGGCCAGGCGGCGGTCGACGCGGGTGCGGAGAAGCGCGGACTCGTCGGTGTCGGCGAAAACTTTCGCGAGGGCATCGTCGATGTAGGGGTCGGGGACGCCGCGCTGGCGAAGTTCGCGGGTGATGCGGAAGCGTCCCTGGCGGCGGAGCTTGGCGTGCTGAACCGCGTAATCGAGAGCGTATTTCGCGTCGTCGAGGTAATTGCGTTCGCGGAGGCGGGCGATGATTGCGGGGACGAGTTCTTTATCTTCGGCGCGGCGCTCGAGATGTTTTTTCATTTCGGAGATGGAATGAGCGCGTCGCATCAGCGCGCGTTGCGCGGACATATAAAGTTGCGTTTCGGTGACCAGTTTGCGAGGAGGGGAATGGCGACGCATGCAGCGAGGATAGTTGAGTGCGGCAGCGAGGTAAAGGTTCCGCGCGGTTACGGCTTCAGCCTGCGAACGAGGCTCGCAAGCAGCGCGCCGAACTTCGCGAACCCGCGAGCGGCCGCGCCACGGCGAATACTACGAGCGGGCGCCGCCGGTGCGGTCGAATTCGGTCATAGCGCGTTCCATGTCCTCGCGGGCTGAATCGGCGGAGGAGCGGACGCCCTGGACGCGGAGACGGAAATCGTCCGGATTCGACGCGCGCAGAATCGCTTCTTCGAAGGTGATCAGGTTGCGCGAATACAAATCGAAGAGCGATTGATCGAACGTCTGCATGCCGTACTGGCTGGTGCCGGCGGCGATGGCGTCGCGGATCATGCGCGTCTTATCGGGGTTGATGATGCAATCGCGAATGTAGCCGGTGGTGATCATGACTTCGACGGCGGGGACGCGGCCGCTGCCGTCGGCTTTGCGCACCAGGCGCTGGCTGACGACGGCTTTTAGAGTGCCGGCGAGTTGCAAACGAATTTGTTTTTGTTCGGGCGGCGGAAAGACGGCGATGATGCGCTGAATGGTTTCGGTCGCATCGAGAGTGTGCAAGGTGGACAAAACCAAGTGTCCGGTTTCGGCGGCGAGAATCGCGGTGGAAATGGTTTCCAGGTCGCGCATTTCGCCGACCAGAACGACGTCGGGATCTTGGCGCAGGGCGGCGCGCAACGCGGTGGAGAATGATGCGGTGTCGACTTCCACTTCGCGCTGGTTGATGAAACCTTTCTTGTCGCGATGCAGATATTCGATGGGGTCTTCGATGGTGATGATGTGCTCGGAGCGCAGCGAATTGATGCGGTCGATCATCGCGGCGAGCGTGGTGGATTTACCAGAACCGGTGGTGCCGGTGGTGAGAATCAAGCCGCGCTGCTCTTCGCAGACTTGTGAAAGAATGCGCGGGAGTTCGAGTTCTTCGATGGTGCGAATTTTTGTGGGAATGACGCGCAGAACCATACCGACGTTGCCACGCTGCTGGAATACGTTCACACGGAAGCGTCCGAGGCCGGCGACGCCGTAGGCCATGTCGAGTTCGGCGGTTTCCTTGAATTTTTGCTTCTGCCGGTTGGTCATCATGCTGAACGCCATGGAGAGCATTTCTTCCGGCGTGATGCGCGGCACGTCATTGAGCGGATTCAGGATGCCATCGACGCGAAGGTACGGATGATTGCCGACCTTCAGGTGCAAGTCGGAGGCGCGGCTTTCGACGGCGCGGCGCAGGAGATCGTCAATATTGATGGCCATCAAACGTCCTTAGGTGCGAAGAGCTTCTGCACAAAACTAGCATGGATAAGGACGGGTGCAAGGAAAGCGGGCGAACGTGGCGCGAATTGGACACCCTGAACTTTAGGACAGGTGCGTGCGCAGGGTGCGAGGCGGGCGGGGAGTGTTGCATGGCGGCGCACGAAGGCTTGCGCAGAACGCGCGCAAAGGAGAGGCGGCACGAAGGCATTTTTGTGGCGGGGCTGAAGCCCCGGCCTGACCGAAGGCGCACCCTGACGGCGGTTGAAGCAGGTCCCTCGTCGCGCTGCGCGCTCTGTCGGGATGACAATGCTAAAACCAGAGCGAAAGCCGGAGTGGAGAGCTTGCTGACTACAGCGGAGGTTGGTCGACGAGGAAGATGCGGTCGTAGATTACGCCGGCCAGGACGCCGCCGAGGAGGGGGCCGACCCAGTAGACGCCGTGGTTGCCCCAGTGATGGGTGACGATAGCAGGGCCGAGGGCGCGAGCGGGATTCAGCGCGGCGTGAGTGAGCGGGTAGCCGAAGAGGGCGTCCATGGTGACGGCGAGGCCGACGCCAAAGCCGGCGATTTTGTTGAATGCGCCTTTTACGTCAACTATCGTGGCGAAAAAAACGAAGACCAGGAAGAAGGTCATGACGCCTTCGAGGAGCATGGCATGGAGGCGCGTAAAATCGGGGGCGAGCGCGGGATTGATGGCGGTCATCGCTTCGGGACGCCAGGCCGCATCGGGAATGATCGCGGCCAGAAGATAAGAGGCGGCAATCGCGCCGAGCAGTTGCGCGGCCCAGTAAAGGATCGTGACCGCGGTGCTCAGCCGTTTCGTGACCCAGAAGCCGACGGTGACAGCGGGATTCAGGTGGCCGCCGGAGACATGCGCGATCGCGGTGATCATGACGCCGACCGCGATGCCGTAGGCTAGCGCGATGCCGAGAGTGGTGACAGCCCCTTGGCCCGTGGAGCGCAGATATTCATCGGCGCAGATCGCGCCCATGGCGAAGAAAATCACCGCGAACGTGCCGATGAATTCCGCGAAGAGTTTTTGGGTCAGGCTGTACACAGCGTCTCCAGCAGGTATTAGTCAGTGCGAGTTAAATTGAATTTCGGCTGCGCGATTCTACTGAATTCGCTGGGATTGGTCAAAAAGCTCGCGAGCATTTGGGAGTCCTCAGGCCATCGCTCTATACATGGGTAGGGGTGCGGTCACTGCGGGTTGGTTCGCGAATCTCGAACCCGGAAGGCGTTTGAAGCAGGTCCCTCGTCGCGCTGCGCGCTCTGTCGGGATGACAACGTTGGGGCCGCGACCCGCTGAGCGGATACATCGCGACATGGCGGCCAAGGAACCTCAGTCGCATTTCGTACTCGGCCATGAGGCTAGAGAAAGCTATACCGGGCCCGCAGCGACATTAGTCGATCTGCGTGCCGCGGCTAGCGGACGGCGCCGGCTGGGACGTTTACTGGGGAAAGCCAGTTGTGGCGGTCGGGCTTTTTGCCTTCGACTAGGGCGAAGAATTCGTCCTGGATTTTTTTGGTGATTGGGCCGCGGGAGCCGATACCGATTTTTACGCGGTCGACGCTGCGGATGGGCGTGACCTCGACGGCGGTTCCACAGAAAAACATTTCGTCGACGATGTAGAGCATTTCGCGCGGAATGATTTGCTCGACGACCGGTATGCCGAGATCGCGGCAAATGGTCATGACGCTGTGGCGGGTGATGCCGGGCAGCGCGGAATTGGAAATGGGCGGAGTGATGACCGCGCCGCCGCTGACCACGAAAATGTTTTCGCCGGAACCTTCGCTGACGTAGCCATTCGTATCGAGAGCGATGCCTTCGACGTAGCCATTGGCGCGCGCTTCCATGCGAATCAGTTGCGAGTTCATGTAATTCGCAGCGGCTTTGGCCATTTGCGGCAGAGTGTTCGGCGCGGGGCGATTCCAGGAGCTGACGCAGACATCGACGCCCTGGCTCATGCCTTCTTCGCCGAGATATTTTCCCCAGGCATAGCAGGCCATATAGATCTCGATGGGGCAGCCCACCGGATCGACTCCCGCTTCTCCGTAACCGCGCAAAATGATGGGGCGAATGTAACAGGCGCCGATTTTGTTGGTGCGAACCAAATCAAGGGTGGCGTTGGCCAACTCATCGGCGTTGTAGGGGACTTCCATTCTGTAAATGTAGGCGGAATTGAGCAGGCGCTGCACGTGTTCGCGCAAACGGAATATGGAGACGCCTTGCGGCGTGTCGTAGGCGCGAATGCCTTCGAAGACGGCGGAGCCGTAACTGACGACGTGGGAAAGGACGTGGATCTGGGCGTCGTCCCAGGCGATAAATTTTCCGTTGTGCCAGATCTTTTCGGTTGTGGGAAAAGGCATCCGCCGCTCCAGGTTCGAAAACTGCAGAAAACGCTGACAGGGTCAGACTAGTGCACGCTGGTGGTGGTGTCAATCCGGCGTGGCGGACGATGTGCGACGCCCGAGGCACCAAATTGGATGGCTAAAAAAACACGCCTCAGCTAGCGGCCGGTTGCTTGTTGGCCGCGAAGAACCATGCACGTCGAGGAGACGCGCGCCACGAGCGAGCCGGTTGCGTTCTTGATGTCGCATTCGACCATGCCCACGGCTTTGCCGCGTTTGACGACTCGTCCATAGGCGAGAAGTTTTTCTTTAAAGACCGGGCGCAGAAAATTGATTTTAAGTTCGAGCGTGGTGAACGATTCGTCGTCTTCGAGAGTCGACGCGAAGGCCATCCCCATCGCCAGATCGGCGACGTCGCAGAGCACGCCGCCGTGCAGCGTACCCATGGGGTTGGTGTGCTTTTCACCCGCCTCGAATTCGAGCACGACCTCACCATTGTTAAAGGCGATGGGACGGAAACCGATCAGTTGCGCAATCGGCGGTGGGGGCAGCTCTCCACTGATCCATTTTTCTGCCCGCTCAAGATGTTTGCCCATTGTCCTTTTCTCCGCGCATCGCCAGGCGCGTGGCCCGCGCAATCGACAAAAAAGCCATCGACTAAAAGTGATCGTCCGCATACGCAGCCGAAGAGTTACGGCTGGCTACGCCTGAAATCTTTCCCCACGCGCTGGTCTTCCAATTGTCCGTAATTGCTTTTTGCAGAATCCACGGCGGCAATACGACGTAGAGATAACGGGAGAGCGCGTGGACGTAAGGTTCGTACATTTTCCGAAGCTCATTCAATTTGGCTGTGGAGGCGTCGTCTTCGCGCAATTGGAATCCGGATTGCGCCAAGGCAAGCCGCAAGCGCGCCAGTTCGGAGGGTGGAAGGCGGTCGGGATCGTGATCGTTCGGCTGAGCATGAAATACCTGCGAAAGATCGACGACGGTGTGTCGGCACATGGCGAAGGTGAGGCGAGCTTGCCGGGAGCAGGGGCTATCGGAAGTAGCGATCAGCAGCGCCGTGGAATCGAGAATCGCGGTAAGCGCGGAGAGCCAGGACTCGTTACTATGCTGCGAACGAAAATAACTTACGACGGGATAGGAGATGTGGCTTTCGAGGAGCTCCGCGGACCAGTGCTCCCAGTCATGGAAAAGAATTTGGAGGGCTTCGAGTCCGTGCGAGCCCCCATGGCGTTGCAGCAATTCGGATGCCGTGGGAGGCGAACCGGCGCGGGCATCGAGCAAGACGATGCTGACCTCGCGCCGCGAGAACGCCTGATAAATCACCGGCAGGTAACTGATGATGAGAGCGAGAAAGCCGAAGCCGAGCCCACTTTCGAAGACGGCCATCACGCGTTCCGCGGAAGTGTGCGGGGTGACGTCGCCGAGGCCGAGCGTGAAGAAGGTGGTGCCGCTCAGATAGAAGCAAGTTTGCAGTGGCGGATGCGTGGGATCGTAACGGGCGGCGCTGTAATACATAAACCCGAAACCGAGAATCAATAATGTGGCCCAGACGGCGAAGAGAACTAAGAGCGAAAGCGGGCCGTAAAAGCTGATAAAGGTTTCGCGCGGCTTGGCACGCATGAGGCTGGCGATGGCGCGCCACGGGCGCCAAGTGGAAACGTAAAACATCCGAGTTAGGCGAAAGCGGCGGGTAACGCGGCGAGGCAGAATGATCGTTTCGAACGCCTCAAGCAGAGTAATCGCGACGATCAGCAGACCAACAATCGTGTAGATCACGCGGCCTGCTCGAGTACGGCGGTCAAACTGATTTCGGCTTTGAAAAGGCGCGACACGGGGCAATTCGCCTTGGCGCTCGCGGCGGCGGATTCAAATGCGGCCTGCGTAATTCCCGGAATGCGCGCGTTTAGATCCAGGTGAATTTTGGAGATGGTCCAGCCGGCGTCGAGTTTTTCGAGTGATACGGTCGCCTTCGCCTGAATGCTTTCGGGGGAGAAATTCATGGTGCCGAGCTGCGCGGACAGAGCCATGGCGAAGCAGGCCGCGTGCGCCGCGCCGATCAGTTCCTCGGGGTTCGTGCCTTTGCCATTTTCAAAGCGGGTAAGGAACGAATAGGGCGCGTCGTTCAGGACGCCGCTGGGAGTGGAAATCTTGCCCGCACCTTGTTTTAAGGTGCCAGTCCAGACGGCTGAGGCTGTGCGTTGCATGACTTCTCCTTATGGCAATTATCCGATGCGGCGGAGATGGATCCCCATCATATTGCGTTGAACACAGAAAATGAATAATGAACTTAATGTCGGGTCAATTACCGGATTCTGGGAAAATTGGATGAGAGAAACAGCGAGTTGGATTTAGGAATTGTAGTGCTCCACCCAGATATTTGGAAGACGGCCGCACCTCAAAAGCGGCCGCAGAGCCGCCGCACTCCAACTAAGCGTGGGCTTGCGCTCCGGGCGCGGAATTAGTGCTGGGCGGAGGATTTGGTTGATGCAGAAGGGGCGCGGTCGATGGCTTTGAAATTATCGTGAATCTGGGTGAGGCGTTTACCTGCCACATTTTCGTATACGCCGAAAGCGATGAACGGAATCATGGCCACGAGCACCCACAATTTCGCGCGGCCCGGAACTTTGGCTTCCGGCTCCCAACGAAATAGCTGGCGAGAAATCTCGAAGGCGACGACGACGCCGAGGGTCAGGGCCAGAAAATCAGTGAAGATCTCGGCGCGCGAGGCGAGATTGGTGGTGGCGAATTCGAGTCCCGTGGCGAGATAGGTTGCGGGCATGAATAGGGATGCGCGTTGGATCCAGAGCGGGAATACAGCGAGCGGCACGCTGGCTCCGGACAGAAACAGGAATACCGTCCAGATCAATTGGTTGATGACCTGAGTTTCCTGCATCGTGTTGGTGACGCTGGCCACGATCAAGCCAAAGGCGGAGAACGCCGCCGAGCCGATGGTGATGAGCAGAGCGATGGCCCAGAGATTTCCCCAGGACTGCATGTGCAGAACCCATTTGCAGACGAGGATCTCGATGATCACCGAGGGCACGACCAGGATGTAGTTTGCCAGGATGCTCGAAGCGAGCATGGGCCCCGCTCCAACCGGCGCGAGCCGGAAGCGGCGAAGAATTCCGGCTTCGCGAAACATGACGAGCTGGACACTCAGCCCCCAGAAGCTGCCCATGACGGTGAGGGTCAGAATCGATCCTAGAATATAGGCGATCCAGGCCGGCGAGCCTTTGCCGAAAACCATCACAAAGAAAAACAGGAACCCCAAGGGCATTGCGAGGCTGAAAAAAAGGAAAGTGCGATTGCGCATGGCGAGGCGCACGCGAACTTTCGTGAGCGTCCAGGTGTTGCTGATCGGGTTCGAAGATGCCATTGGGTCCTTTGTCTAGTCCCTGAGCCGGCGGCCGGTCAGCTCGATGAAGACATCCTCGAGGGACGGCGAAAACATTTCCAGGCTCTGCAATTCGTTGTTGTCCGATTCGAGATGCTTTACCAGCGCAACGATGGTTTGCGGCGCGCGTGAGGAGTGCAGCACGTAGGTGCCGTCGAACTCGCGGCAGTCGGAAACGCCATCGAGTGAGCCAAGCGCGCCGTTGACGGCGGGTTTGGCGAGGCGCACCTCAATGCGCGTGGTGCCTGCCGATTTATGTTTCAGGTCGCGCGGCGAGCCGGTGGCGATGATGCGGCCCTGATCGACGATGGCGACCCGGTCGCAGAGGCGCTCGGCTTCTTCGATGTAATGCGTGGTGATGAGCACGGTTTTCTTGTCGCGCTTGAGTTCCTCGATGATGTCGTAAATTTCGCGGCGGACCTGCGGGTCGAGCCCGGCGGTAGGCTCGTCGAGAAAAACAACCTGCGGATTATTGACCAGGGCCATGGCCAGTGCGAGGCGCTGTTTCTGGCCGCCGGAGAGCTGGCTGTAGAAGGCGTCGCGCTTTTCCTCGAGTTGAAAGCGCTTCAGAAGCGCGTCGGTGTTCGCGCGATTGGTATAAAAATTTGCGAAGAGTTCGATGGCTTCCTTTACTTTCAGCTTGTCAGGCAGGGCCGTCGATTGCAGAACGGCGCCGATCTTTTGTTTGAATTCAGCGCCACTCCGTTCGGGATCGAGGCCGCACACGCGCGCAGTGCCCCGATCGGGGGTGCGCATGCCTTCGAGAATTTCGACGGTGGAAGTCTTTCCGGCGCCATTTGGGCCAAGCAAGCCGAAAACTTCTCCTTCCTGGACGGCGAAGCTCAGGCCGCGCACGGCTTCGACTGCGCCGTAACTTTTATATAGACCTTCTACCTGAATAATCGGTTCGGCCAAGAAGCCATTCCTCGGAATGTGGAAGCTATTGTTTGTACCACAGTCGCGCTAAGTCGCGCCAAGTCGCGCCAAGTCGCGTCAGCTCGACTCGCGCCGGGTACCCGCGTGCTGGGTGCTAGGTTACCGGCTTGTTTTTGGCTTTTGACTTTCGCGGCTTGGGCCGCCTGGGCACCCAGCCATATCTGTCCATATCGATCGACGCCCGCGAGAGATCCACGCCTTCGGTTTCGAGCAGGCGCCGCTGCTTGCTGGCGTGCGGCTCCGGCATTTTTATTTTTCCACCCGCGCTCACCACGCGATGCCACGGAATTCCCTGTCCACCCGGCGTGGAGGCCATCGCATATCCCACCACCCGAGCTCCGCCCGGTTCACGCAGAGCCTTGGCCAAGGCTCCGTAGGTAGTTACGTGGCCGCGAGGAATTTGTTTCACCAGGCGATATACGCGATCCCAACTCACCGGGTTATTTTAACTGATTTCATGCATCACGTTTTTGAATCTGAGAAGGGGTGGGCCGGCCCCAGAATGTGGCAGCCGAAATGGATTCGCCGGAGAGCGGAGTGACGCGGCATGGGAGTTGGCGGATGCGGCATGAGTAATGACCGATTCGATACAACTTCACGAAATGAGAACCCGCGTACCATTGACCCTGTAGTGGACCATCCATACACTACTCGACAATACGCAGTAGGAATTGCGCTAAGCAGAGCAAGTCCTGGCCGGCGAGGAGGCAACCGTTGTGGCTTTCGTTCGGCGCAAAGGCAACACTTACTTCCTGGTGCACAACGTGCGCCGCTCGGGAAAAGTGCAGCAGTTGCATTTAGCGCGTTTGGGGGAACGGCCGCGCATCACGGACGATGTGGTTCGCAAGGTATCGCGAAATCATCCGTTACTCGATCTGGACTGGTCAGACCTGCGGGAACAGGTGAATGGCCGGATCGAGTTGTTCGATATTCGCTCGCCGTACGTGCAGAACCTGATGCATTCGTTACGCAACCTTAACCTGGACCTGGCCGACCTGTCGCCGCCGATGTTGCTGTTGGCAGATCGAGCCAATTCAAGCCGGGAACTGGTCACGCAATTGAGATTGCTGCGGTCAACACTCGATGTGAAGCTCGATCAATTCGAGCGTTCGGGACCGCGCGGTCAAGAAAGCGGCAGAAAGTTCCGGTAGGGGGAATGACACCGTGGGCGCGCAAGCACTACAACTCGACCCAAGCCAGCGCAGCGTAGAATCCCGGGATTTTGAGGCGGGGCTGCGACGAAAGATAGTGGGGCAGGATGAAGCGGTGCAGGCGGTAGTGGACCTGTATCAAGTATTTCGCGCCGGGCTGAATTCACCGGGGCGT
>Ga0302325_10007332_pt1 | contig 24508 bp, 19 predicted proteins | sample Palsa_T0_2_FD_201948 | JGI IMG/M metagenome (GOLD analysis project Ga0302325, IMG submission 201948) | Peat permafrost microbial communities from Stordalen Mire near Abisko, Sweden - Palsa_T0_2 | ecosystem: Environmental > Terrestrial > Soil > Palsa > Peat permafrost | place: Sweden: Abisko... | reverse complement strand
GCCCAGCGGGCAGCTCATAGACCTCGTGATTGCGGTAGATCTCGATGGTCTTGCGCGTGGTCTGCATGGTGATCACGCAGTGCTCGCACCCCGCAAGGTGATCTTGCAAGTCGGCGACCAGGCCGGTGGTCACCTGGTTATCGAGAAAATCGCCGAGCTGCGCGAGAAATTCTGTGCAAGTCATTTGGTCCCATCCTCATTCTTGCGGAAGTAGCGGCTTAACCGCTCCCGCAACTGCAGCCGCGCTCGAAGTAGCCGCGACTTGACCGCGGGAACACTCAACCCCAGCGTTTCGGCGGTCTCTTCCGTCGAAAGTCCTTCCACATCGCGCAAGACGAAAACCACGCGGAACCCAGGCGGTAAGCCCTGGATTGTCTTGCGCAGAATCTCTGCCAGCTCCGACTGCCCGTACATCATCTCGGGGTCGGGCCTCCATTCGGCCAGATCGCGCGGCATGGAGCCCTCTTCGGTCTCCACATCCTCGTCGATCGAAACCATGCGCCCGGTACGGCGCTTGCGCAGCCGCATCAGCGATTCGTTGACCGCGATGCGCACCAGCCAGGTGTAGAACTTGGAGTTGCCCTGGAACTGCTCAAGCTTCTCGTAGGCCTTTAAAAACGCATCCTGAACCACGTCCTCCGCATCTTCACGGTTCTGGGTGATGTGCTGGGCGATGCGAAACACCTGGCGGTCGTATTGCTTCACCAGTTGTTCGAAGGCCTGTACATCGCCTTGGCGGGCCCGGTTGACCAGCAAAATGTCAGGGTGAACTTCTTCGGTCCCTTGTGCTTGGATGATAGGCATGTCTGACGGGTTCAGAAATTCGACCTTTCCAGATGGCTGGAGCGTATGGGACGGGCGGCGGCGGCGCTGCGCTTCTCACTCATACTAAATGGGCATGGCGGCGCAGGGCAAAATGCGTAACCTGCGAAATAGGCCCGATCTTTGCGGAGATCCGCGGACAGCGGTGTTGGATTGGGTTCCCATTATGGTTTGCGACCGGAGGAAAGCCTGCTCGCAACCAAATTTTCCGCTTAGAGTCTTATAAGTACAGATTGTGGATCCGCTCCAGCAGGGAAGTGAAGGGGAAGCAAAGCATCGAATGGCAACTGCGGACCTAAGAACCCTTCTGCCCTGGCTGTTGTTGCTGGCCGTGAGCGGCACGGCAGGCGCGGCGCAGGCCACGCCTGAGACTCCGGCTCCGAAGCCGGCGCATCATGCGGCGCACCCAACCTCGACCGCGCATGGCAAGAAGGCGCCGGCGAGCACCCGCGTTCGCCACGTGAAGACCCGGCGCAAGCCGCGCAGCGCCCGAAGCATTGCCCGGAGCCGCAAACTGCAGCGGGCCTTTGTTGCGTCTTCACAGCTGCGGCCCATGGCGCAGGAACTGGCCACGATGCGGTCGCCCGCAGCCTATGCCGGGGTCACGTCGTATGCCCATGCGCACACCGCAGAAGCGGCTTCGGCAGCGTACATGGCGTTGGGGCATGCCTACCTGTTGGACCGTCGCTATCCCGACGCAGTCACCAGCTTCCAGAAGGCGAATGCCGCCGGGAAGACCCTGAACGACTACGCCGATTATCTGAGTGCCCAGGCGGAGATGGAGTCGGGCCGGTTGTCCGATGCCGAAACACTCTTGAAGGGCTTCGCCGCGAAGTACCCCGAAAGCATCTTTGTCGGTCGCTTGCCGGTGATGATTGCGAATCTCTCGTTGCAGCAAAACGACCCGCAGACGGCGCTGCGTGTGCTCCATGAGCATGCGGGCGAGGCCATCGCCGGGCACGCGGATTTCCAGCTGGCACTGGCCCGGGCCAGCCAGATGACGGGCAGCGTGGATGAAGCGGCCAGGCTCTATCGCCACATCTTCCTCACCTTTCCTCTGAGCGATGAAGGGCAACAGGCCAAGGCGCAGCTCGCCGTGGTGGGCGCGTCCGCGCCGCTGACGTTGCGGGAACGCAGGGCACATGCGGATGCTCTCTATGCCGGCGGCCGCTACTCCGAGGCGGGTGAAGAGTATCGCGGGTTGGCCAATGACAGTGCGGAATCCAATTCCGAGGAAAAGAATTCGCTGCTGGTGGCCGCAGCGGAGTGCGACCTGAAAGACAAACGCCTGAGCAAAGCGGAAGTGGACGCGCTGGCTGACACGCCGGATGAGAACGGCTCGCGGCGGATGTACCTGGCGGTGGAACTGGCGCGCAACAAGGACGATAGCGACGCAGTGCAATCCTTGATGGGGCAGATGGAGCAGCGCTTTCCGGCCAGTCCATGGTTGGCCGAAGCGCTCTACACCTCGGGAAACATGTACCTGCTGCGCAAGGAGTATCCGCAGGCGATTCAATACTACGGTGAGCTGGCGACACGGTTTCCCAGTCACCGCTATGCGCCAAGCAGCCACTGGAAGGCGGCATGGCTGAATTATCGTCTGGGAAATTACTCCGAAGCGGCGCTGCGATTTGACCAGCAGATTGCGCTGTACGCCGGCGGCAAGGAAATCCCCGCAGCGCTGTACTGGCGCGGCCGGCTGTATGCGGAGCAGGAGCACCAGCCCGCTATGGCAGCGACCTATTACCAGACCGTCTCCCGAGTCTTTGAGCACTACTACTATGCGCAAATGGCTCGAGAGCGGTTGACGGAACTGGGCCAGGTGACGCCCGCTGACGTGGCGATGCTCACCAACATTCGTCCCGAGGCGATTCCCGCGCTGACCGATGATGTGCCCGAGGATGACGAGCACGTGATCAAAGCCCACCTGCTGGCCAACGCCGGATTGAACGAGTACATTCCGGCGGAGATTCAGGCGGCCGACGGCAGCGAGCAGTGGGGAGCCTTTGCCGAAGCGGAGATTTACGCCTCGGATGGCGAGGCCTTCCGGGCGATGCGAGTTCTGAAGCGTGCGCTGCCCTTCTATACCTCGGCGCCCATCGACACCATCCCCATCGCCTACTGGAAGATTCTTTTTCCGCAACAGTACTGGGGGGCAATTCAGCAGGAGGCCGCGAAGAATGGGCTGGACCCCTACATGGTGGCCTCGCTGATTCGCCAAGAGTCAGAGTTCAACCCGGCGGCGATCAGCCCAGCCAATGCTTTCGGGTTAATGCAGTTGCTGCCCTCGGTCGGACGCTCGATGGCCAAGGAAGAGGGTATCCGGCACTTTAACGAGGTCGAGCTGCTCAATCCGGAGACCAACATCCGGCTGGGCGCGCGCTACCTGAAACAGACACTGGATAAGTTCGACGGCCAGGCGCCTTACGCGTTCGCGGCCTACAACGCGGGCGACAGCCGGGTAACGGATTGGCAGGGGATCGGCAAGTACCACGGCATGGATGAGTTTGTGGAATCGATACCGTTTACTGAGACGCGCGACTACGTGCAGGCGATTGTGCGCAACGAGTCGATCTATCGGGAATTGAATGGGCACGAATTGAATGGGACGAATGGAAGTACAGCGCCGGCCCAGGCGAGCGCGATTCCACAGCAGAAGACGCTGGCCGCGCGGCCATGAGCGGTTTCACAATTGCGAATCCGCTCTTAGTGTGTGCATCTTTGGTGCATAAGCCGTGGGAATCGATCAAGGCGAACGAATCGTGGATTGACGAAAGCAAGAGTCGCGGAAAGAATGAGGTCAACCCGCCGCGGCAGAATGCGGAAATTAACTTTCACCTGGGTAGGTGACTCGGCCAATGGGTATACGTCCGCAGAACAGAATCCCAAAGCTTGCGATTGTGGGCCCAACTGATAAGAAGCCGCGACAGCAGCCTGCTGGAGAACGCTGGTGGGGCCCGCCGCGCCGCCTGGACCTCGACCTCGCTCAGGCAATCCAGGTATCACGCAAACCGTACCGGATAACTGTGATGCGTGCGCTGCCGCGCAGCATAAGCTTGATCGTGCTCAAGTGGATTTGGAATTTTCTTCGGGGATATTTTGTTACCGAGACGCCGCGCAAGCCTGGCGCTGTCGTATTGTCTTTCCGAAACCATAGCACGCCGCCACGAGGCTTCCGCCAGGCGATGGCGGAGAGCTTCACCAACAAAAAAGTCAGCGGCGTTGTCGGTTGGAATAGCGAATGTGAGGTATCACCGCAGGAGGGAGGCAGAGGATAGAAGGGACGCAGGGCGAACCCTGCACGCTGCGAAAGATGAACGGAGCCAGGTAACAGATCGCACAGGAGGAATTGCATGTTGACAGAGCTTGAATTGCTTGGAGAGTGGATTCCAGAGCAGATGGAACCTGGAACCCTGTTTGTGCTGGAGAACACGGGAGCGATGGGCGAGGCAAACAACCCGTATGTGGCCGTGTTGGCTTGTCCTCATTGCGGTGCGTTGGGTCTGATTACGAAGATGCAGTATGCAGGTGTGGAGTCGATGATATGCGGTTCGGATTACTGCTCGTCGGAGTACTACCTGAGGGATGAAGGAATCGAATACCGAAAACCGCACTAGCTAGAAGGAAAACAAAGCCGGCAAAACAGGGGAGGCGCCCGGAATGATCGGGTAGCCTCCCTTTTCATTTACAGGGAAACCACTCTAGAAAATGAAGCGGGGAAAGAGTGTGCGCCACACGGTCACGGGTCCGTACTTGGACAGTAGGCGGAAGGGACGCACCAAGAGCATCCAGCGGGGATCGATATTGTGATTTCGTGCCCAAAGGTTGTCCTGTGCGGAAGGAAGAAAGAGGCGGAGGCGCTGTGTCCACCGGCTGCGAGCATCCGGTTCCAGTTGGACGAAGACTCCGGCGCCTTGATGCAATGTCTGTGGGTCTGCCGGCCCCGCGAGAATCCCTTCCCACATCGCTGCCGCCTGGGTTGAGATCACGGGTTTGCGAGCTATCGCGGCGACGGCCTCGGGGGGAAGCTCAAGATTGAAGCTGCAACGTGCGAGTTCGCAGGTGGTGAGTAGAGCGCCCTCGATGCCAATGGCATGAGCAAAGCGCAGAGCTTCGCCCATATCGCCTTCATCGAGATCTGTTAAGGCGCGAACTGCATCGAGAACCCAGATCAGCCGCGCAAACTCATGTTTGATGCCATGGATGGTTAAATAGACAAGCAGATCCGCTTTGGCAAAGGATCGGGTTCTTTGTCCGCGATGCTGCATGACCTGCGCACGCCGCCATGCAGCATCGAGGTTCATGGATGGGCTGGACGGCGGAGCAACGGCAAAGTGGAGCTCAACGTACGTAGCACCTCGATAGAACATTTGATGGTAATCGTCCACCACAGAAATGGGAATAAAACCCAGATCGATCAAGACGGCCTGTGAGCGAGCAAAATCCTGAGGTTGCACCAATAAGTCGAGATCGTCGGATGGTCTCAAGCCCCACTTGCCATACAGGGCCTCCGCCATCACTGGTCCCTTGAGAGACAACACTTCTATGCCATGGAGGCAGAATTGCCGCAGGAGACCTTCCAACTCACTGGCCAAAAACGTGGCCATAGCCCATTGCGTATGTAAGCGGTTTACGAAAGTCTCCGGCAATTCTCCCGAAAAGTTGCTACAGAAGAGTGGCAAGACCCCGTGGCTCTCGGCGAGATCGAGGAGAACTTGCCAGTCGATCGACGGCGGAGCTGTCGCGCCTGGACTGCGCAAGGTTGCCAGCAGGAACTCTGACTCGGAAGTCATTGTGTCAACCCGGGGAAGATTGCAGGAGATCCGAAATGGGCGGCGATCCAGTCGACCACGTGCGACGCATCACCTCGAACTCCGCGCACGATCAGAGCATTCGATACAACCTGCTTGAGGGTGCTCATGGCAACCGCCGGGGCTCTCCTGGCTGAGACGGTATTGTCGAGGATTTTCAAAAGACCGACCCCCAGTGAGATTTGCCTGGGACGCCAATGCGCTTCCGGCTTGTACCGGCTTACGATGACCAAGCCTACCGGCAGCGGTTCTTGTCCGGCAATACCACCGAAGTGCTCGACCGGCCGTTCGGTCTGGTGGCTAGAGCCGTTTTCCCTAACCTGTAAGGGACGTGCGTAGGGGTAAACCATTCCTTGCTTATCGATGACTGCGAACTCGTCAGAATAGTAGATCGCTCCGGCGCGAACCAATTCCGCCACAAGGGTAGTTTTTCCGGAGAAGCTTCGGCCCGGAATGAGAATTGCGCGACCACCCCAACCCACGACGCCGGCGTGAACAAACGTGCGTTTGCGGCTCGCCTCCGCCACGTAGAGGGAGATGACCGATCCAAAGCGATGAAGAAATTCCGCCCGGTCAGCGCAGGCGAAGAGCAGCCGGCCACTGCGGTAAAGACGATAGGATGGCTTCGGGGTTTTGGCGGATTGGCCGCGATGGATGAGAGAGTACTGCGGGCTGATCGAGGCGGAAAACGACCTCTTGCACTCCAGAGGAAGGTGGAGCAATGCATCCCTCAGTAAATCCACCTGATTTGACGATAGATCGAAACGAACTCCGAACGAGGTAAGACCCAGAGCGTTCCCCTGATCCTGGGCCCGGAGTTTTATTCTTGCGGGTTGCGGAAAATACGGAATAAGTCCCACCGTTTGGGAAAAATCCACGCTTAAATCGTCAGACAAAGACACGTTACTTGCCCTTCGGCAGCGATATTTAGAATTAGATACTGGGGGGAGGAAAAACTTGCAAGCTTTTCAGAGTTAGAGCAGTTCACTCGAGGGGATCGAGAGCCAGGCTAAAACTACAGTAAGAGGGACAATCACCCTGGCTCCAGGTTCGATAACTCAGTGAGCGATCAAACGACTGGAGCCGCGGAGCAGAGGGGGGGCCTTTCCAGGGCAAAGCCAGTTATAACCTTCCGCCTAGTGACGACCGCTATTATGACCCGGATACCAGGGCTTCCCGCCGCCCCATTTGCCGGACGCATGGGCTTTAGGAGTGGCAACCAACAACGCAGTCACCAGAGGCAGAGAAATAGCCGCCCGTACACCGATCTTCTGCATCATGTCGCGACGCGTCATACCCGCGGGCACGAAAGGAAGGAAGGCGGAAGGCTCGAGCAAGCCATCCTGCGAAAGGCTCTGCAGAGCAAATTGGACCACTTTCTCGTCAGCGGGCTCGCCTAATGCTTCTGCGAGCTTGGCTGCGATTTCGGTAACCGTTGTCTTGCCATCGCAATGCTGCCAGACAAAGGCGGCCTTCTGATTGAGGCAGAATGCCTGATTACGCTGCTGATCATAGATCATCAGCTCTGTGCCCAGCTCTTCAACGACGAGCTGATCACGCTTTAGACTCCTGGGTTTTGCTTCATTGCTAGGTGTCAAGGCTGAACCTCCAAATACGGCTGGCTTTCCCCTGGGATGCACTGAGTGTACCCAACAAATCGACACAGGGCATTAATATTTTGCATGTTTTAGCGAAAATTCTTCCCTATCGACAGACCCATAACTTGTGAACCACTCATTGGTAACTTACTTTCTTGTCAATCGATTACCAGGGTACATGGACAAGTAGCGATGGGCTGGCTTTTTGCGGATAACTCTGTCACTGAGGCATTTCGGCGAGGCATTTCTGAAGAGTATCGGCGAGGATGCGGGAATTTTTTTTAAGATCATAGAACTCCTGCACCCGGCTCCGGCCCGCTCGCGCGATGATCCGCCTGAAATCTGCATCGGATATCAACCGCTCCAACGCGGCGGACAGAGATCGCTCCGAGGATGGAGGAACCAGCAGACCATCGACACCGTCACGAATCAGTTCGGGAATGCCGGCCACGAAGGTGCTGACACAAGGAATTTCCATTGCCATGGCCTCCATTAAAGCGATCGGCACTCCTTCGGCGAAGCTGGCAAGCACAAAAACATCTGCTTGTGCGAGGCTTTGCCTGGTTGCCTGGTGATTGAGCGCGCCTTCGAAGATGACTGAATCCTCGAGCGCCTCAGCGGCAACGAAGGACTCCAAGGCGCAACGTTCTGAGCCGTCACCGATAAGCCGCAACCGCAGGTTGTGTCCGCGCCGCAGAAGATCGGAAAAAGCGCGCAGCAGAATGAGGTGGCCCTTGGCGGGCACGAGGCGGCCGACACAGACGATCTCCAGTGCGCCACCGCGGTCTGGCTGCGGAACGGGCTCGAAGACTTGCAGATCGACACCGAGCCGCACTACGCGAAGCTTGGCCCAATGTTTGGGGTCGCAGACCTTCATCACCTGACTACGGCAATAATCGCTGATGCAAAGGACAAAGTCAGCCGCCTCGACTTTGCGCGTCAGATAGAACCTGTCAACGTCATAGAACTCTTCTGGCCCGTGGATCATGAGCGAATAGGAGAACTGCCACGCAATGGATGCCAGCATGCCAACGGTTGAGACTGCACCTCCAAAGTGAATATGCAGGTGCTTATGTCCGCGCCGGCGTAACCAGTCACCCAATAGCAGGGCTTCTGCCAGGTAGAACAGGGCATAGCGACTTGCGGGCAGATTCCAGCCGTCCAGCCGGAGCGCGGCGCGCAAGCCACGCAGCAGGACGCGGGGATGCAGGAGCGGAATCCTGAGCAAGGCAAAGAGAATGCGCGCCGGCCTCATGGCTTTGATGTAGAAGGTTCTTTGCAGCGCGTGCATTTCTTCTGTGGAGGGGACGCCAGCGGTCCACAACGGTTTATTGATGGAGGCCACGTCGATGGTAAAGCCCAGCTTCCTGAGCTCCACTATTTCGTTGAGGAGAAAAGTGTGCGAAATGGCGGGATAGCTGCTCAAGAGATAGGCGAGCTGTGACGGCGGCCGCTGTTGCCGAGCGCCTTCGATTCGATCGCTGGATGCTGCCGTGGTCATCGTCGCCTCGAGATGGCAGCATGGGTGATGCGCCGGCCGGTATGAGAACCCCGACCCGCAGGAACGGCTGTGGCTATTTTGGGGAAGAACTGGCCTGATCGTACCACCCCCTCAGCAACCGCCGAAGTGTGTGCGCTCAATCCACCAACCACCAGCAAGAGGGGAAGAATCATCGAGCCGTTCAGCAGATTATCGATCGCAGACATGAGAATAGCCGCCGCCAGAGCGCCACGGAGGTCGAAGTCCGCGGCGCCCCCACGGCCAAATGGAGACCACACGATGCGTGCCACGGGCAGGAGTTGCAGGCACTCCAAGGCGAGCAGTCCAACCATGCCGTACATGCCGAATGCGAGCAGCCAAAGACCCCACGGGCGGGAGACGCTAGCGCTCCACCAATCCCACTCACCTGAGCCGAGGATGGGCTTTTTCAGCGCGGTGGTTACGTGTTTCTCATCCTGAGAAAGCCGCCATCCGAATGATCCGCGACCAATATCCTTCAAGAAACCGGCGCCTGAACGGGCCACGGCGTTCTGCTCGATCAGCCCGCGCAGGGATACGACATTTGCCAGTCGAAGAGCCATGAGGCCCAGGACACCCAGCAGGACCAGCGCTATGATGGCGCGCGGCAGATAGCTTTTGCGGACGAAGAGGAATGGCAGGATGCAAAGCAGAAGGACAATACTACCGGCAGATTGGCAGGCCAGAGTGACTAGTAAAAGAACCACGCTGACCCAGCCGATGGGTATCCCGAGAACACGGTCAACCAGGCGGCGTTTCCAGAGCCATATCGCGACCAGGGCGGAGGTGGCCATCCAGATGCCGAGCTGGTTTCCGTCTTCCATCAAGCCGATGGGACGGAAGCCGAAGTAACGGCTTGCCCCGATCCAGCGATACGGCTGATAGCCGTACAGGCCGGCGTAAATCTGCGGACCGGTGAAGAGTTCCATCAGACAAAGAGGAACATACGCCATGCCGGCTATGACTAAGGCTTTGGCGGCGAGTCGAAGAGACTCTGTATTCTCAAAATACAGACGTCCGAAAAAGTAGGGTACGCCCCAGGCCAGGATTTGATAGAGTTCGCTACGAGCGGCGACGGCAAAGCCGCGGCTGTTGGCTATTGCCGACAGCAGGGGAACCACGCACCAGGCGAGCATGGGAAGGTCCCAAAAGCTGAGTTGAAATCGGCTGAAGATTTTCCGGTCACGGAGCGAGACACCGATGAGGCAGGTGATGCCGGTCAAGCTTGCCTTGGTGAAGAAGTGAATCGAGGGAAGGCAGGTTCCCATGATCCAGTATGGAAAGGAAACGGTGGTGGGTGCAAAGGCGGCTGATGGAAGCACTGCCCAGCCCCCGATGAAGTTGATCAGAAGGGCCACCCGGACAGGATAGCGTCGGAAGCAATACAGGCTGATCGGAATCCATGCGAGGAACGCTATCGACGGTGAAATCATTGTCCCTTCCTGGAGATTAAGGCGTTTTCGCAATCACTGGGGTTTCATAAAGATCGCGAGGAGTGGTTTTCCTTGGGAGAAAACCACGAAGAACTCTTTCGCTTCGATCTACACCAATTGCGAAACCGTCGTAGCGGGCGGTCACCGATAGCGAGGAATTACCAAAAACATGATAGCAAGTGGAGACTGGCTTACCCCAACCCGGGCGACTGGAATTGCGGCCTACGCAACCGCCGTCGCCTGTTGTGCGATTGCGTGGAGCAGGACGGAAAGAAGGCCGAGGGATTTCCCGCTTGCCATGATGCTGACGGTCGTCGAAAGCCTGATGCTGCTGGATTTGATCTTCAACTGGCGGTGGATGCTGCATCAACTGTTTATGGACCTTGCTCTAAGCGCGCACGAATATGATGTTCGAAGGATACCGCAGCGGATTGTTGTCACGATTTTGTTAGTGCTGCTGGTAGTTGGCCTGCTCGCCATTCGACGATTGTCTGGCGGCAGGCCTGGGGCTTCTCTGGCGGTTTCGGGAGCCTTGCTATCGCTCATCTTATGGTGTATCGAGGTTGTCTCTCTGCATCAGGTCGACCACATTCTCTACCATTCGCTAGGGGGTTTGATGGCCGTGAGTCTACTGTGGATTCTGGCGTCCCTGATGACCTCAATTGGAATTTTGCTGGACTCATCCCGGGACCGGCGGGCGGTCAAGATCAGCAAGGGGCGCTTGCGCTAAGGTCTTTGCCTGGGGATAGGCGCGGCAGGAACCCCGACCACGGTTGCTCCCTCGGGCACGTCTCGCGTCACCACCGCGTTGGCGCCTACCGTGGCTGAATCGCCAATGGTAACCCCACCCAGAACGGTCACACCGCGCCCGATCCAAACATCCCGGCCAATGGCGATTGGTTTCGCGCTATAACCGGAGTGGCGTATCGGCCGCTCGGGATCCCGGAAGTGGTTGGCATCGCGAATGCTGGTATATTCGCCGATCAGGCAGCCTTCCCCGATGGTTATTCCCGCCATGGCGACGATGTGCGCGCCGCGGGAAATCACCACCTCTTCGCCCAGATCGATGCGAGCATCGTCCTGCGTCTCCAGGTGCACGTCCGGGTATAGCAGCCCATTTTCGCCAATACGGACACGACCGGTTCCGTAGACCGAGACCCTGCCCAACACGATGACCGAGGCAGGCAGATGCTCGCTAAGGTGAGCAGCAAGGGACGCATGGGCATAGATGCGCGCCAGGCCCGCCGCAAGCGGGGTAGTGCTGCGAATCAGTCCAGAGAGCAAGCTGCTGCTGAGAAGCTTAATGCGACGCTTGATGAGCAATCCTCCTTTCCATGGCTGGTCGGTGAGATCCGGCCGGCCCGCCCCTCATTCCGCGCCGCCGCATCGCGGCTGCGGGGTTTGATCGCGAGCGAATGAGTAACTGATTGATGGATTGAGCACATTCAATATCTCAAAGACTTTACCCTTTGTGTACTTAAATTGCGCAAAGGAGCCCAGCCGCCCTGGTTCCGATCGATGCTCGCGAAGGCGTTCGATTTCGCTACGCAGATCTACTGGAACGTAGAGGAAGTTTGGTGGCGCAGTGAACCTTTCCGAAGCCGATCATCGATAAGAAGGCTGTGGGATACCACTAAAGAGTTACCAGATGAGAGACCCAGAGGAGCATGTGGCCAAGCTTTCCGCTTCTGGACGTGGGCGGGGCATCAGTCTGCGCTAAACTGTAGCAGCAGCCGTGAACCTCGATCAACTTTCGCTTGATGAACTTCTGATGAAGCGTAAGAGCCTCCGGCGACAACTGCGGGCGCAGCTAACCCTTCATCCGGTCCGCATTGCAGTTCTCGGGGGCTCAACCACCAGTGCCATAGTCGAACTCTTAGAAATTCTCGTGCTGCTTAGCGGATTTGCTCCGAGTTTTCATGAGTCTGAGTATGGTCGCTTCTACGACGACCCGGTTCATGACCCGCAGTCGCTTATCGACTTCCGCCCCGACATCGTCTACATTCACACCTCTTGTCAAAATGTTCCGCCGCCTTCGCCTGGCACCACCGAGGCTGAATTCGAGGTGCAGATGCGTTCCCAACTCGTTCGCTTCCGCGCGATTTGGGATGCACTCGATCAAAACCTGGCCTGCCAGGTTATCCAAAACAACTTCGAGCTTCCGCCCCATGCCATTCTAGGTAACATGGACGCCACCGCGAGTGGCGGATACTCAAGATTTCTGATGCGCCTGAACGAGGCCTTCGCCGAAGAAGCCGGCCGGCGCCCCAAGCTTCTCATCCAGGACATCCATGGCATCTCTGCCCGTATTGGTCTGGATAACTGGTTCGATTGGGATCGCTTCTTCTCTTACAAGATTCTCCTCAAGCCTGCCGCGAATTACGCGGTCGCGCTCTCGTTGAACGCACTTATTCGGGCTATTTACGGCAAGAGCCGCAAGGTGCTGGTTCTCGATCTGGACAATACTCTCTGGGGAGGCGTGATCGGCGATGACGGTGTCGACAAAATCCAGATTGGCCGCGAAACCCCTATCGCAGAAGCATATACGGCCTTTCAGGAATATTGTCTTAGCCTCCGCAACCGTGGTATCTTGCTGGCAATATGCTCGAAGAACATGGAGGAGGCCGCCCGTGCAGGGTTTGAGCATCCTTCTTCCGTCCTTCGCCTGGAACATATTTCCTGCTTTAAGGCAAACTGGTCCCCAAAGCACGAGAATCTGCTCGAAATAGCGAAGGAACTGAACGTCGGCACTGACTCCCTTGTTTTTGTAGATGACAACCCCGCCGAGCGCGCCATCGTCGAGGCACAACTTCCCGATGTCGCGGTTCCCAACGTTGGAAGCGAGGTATCCCGGTTTGCGTCCATCATCGACGCCGGACGGTACTTCGAGCCTGCCGGCCTGTCGAAGGAAGATCTGGAACGCGCTGCCCTTTACGCCACCAATGCTCAGCGGGTCAGCCATGAAGCCAAGTTCTCTGACTACGGCGAATACCTCGACTCACTCGAAATGACCGCTGAGATCGAAACATTCAAGCCGGTCTATTTAGAGCGCATCGCTCAGCTCACCAATAAGACGAACCAGTACAACCTCACCACCCGTCGCTACACGCTCGCGGAGATGGAGTCGCTGTCGACCTCACCTACCCATATCTGTCTCTACGGCAGGCTCACTGACCGTTTCGGCGATAACGGGCTCATTTCGATCGTTCTCGGTAGCCAGCATGCCGACTCTCTTCACCTTGACCTTTGGTTGATGAGCTGTCGCGTACTGAAGCGCGATATGGAGTTTGCCATGCTTGACGCCATTGCCCACCGGGCTGCCGCTCGGGGAATTCGCTTTCTCGTCGGCATCTATGTGCCCAGCAGGAAAAACGCCATGGTAGCCGACCACTATGAGCGGTTAGGCTTCACATCGCAACCCGCCCCCACGGGTTCCCCCGAGGGCGCCACTTTTTGGGTTTATGACCTTAACGGATACAGCGACAAGAACAGGCACATCCAATGCCAGCCACATGAAACACCCACTTTGAACCCCAGGAACGTGTCTCAAGCCGAGTCATTATCCTGAACTGCTCTGGAGGAGGAGACCAAGCATGGCAGCCTTGACCCCCGATAAAGTTCTCGCGGAACTCCAGCCCATCTTCGAAGAGGCTCTCGACGAGCCAGGGCTAAGTGTGACACGAGAGTCCAACGCTACGAATACGCCCAACTGGGACTCCTTGGCCTATATCTCCATCATCGAGATGGTTTCGCACCACTTCAAAGTTCGTTTCGCACTTGCCGAACTGCAGGACCTCAAGAACGTAGGGGACCTGGTTGATTTGGTAGTCGCCAAAGCTGATAGAACCTGAGATCGTTGGATTATCGTGACAGACACCTGGATCGGGTGCGATCCATTCCGCAACTGTCACTTTGGCGCAGTTCAAGGAGAGCCCGAAGAATGATCAGAGCAATAATCCGCAAGATAGCATTCAGGACCGGTAGGTTGCATGGCTTATATATCCGGCTATGCTCTCCCGGGGGCGCTGAGTATGCATCTTATCTGCGAGCGCGGCGAACACTTCACGCACAGGGCGAATTTTGTTACATCATGCCGTCGACGACCTTTACCGACCCCAAGTATGTTGAATTGGGGAATAACGTGCAGATGGCGACATGCACGGTGCTATGTCACGATGGGTCGGTTTCGATGTTGAACAGAGCTTATGGGAAGGCCTTGGACGCGGTGGGCCCGGTGCGCCTGAAGGACAACGTTTTTATCGGCCACAACGCGATTGTGATGCCGAATGTAACCATCGGACCCAACGCAATTGTAGCTGCCGGGTCTCTGGTTATGAGGGATGTTCCCGAAGGGAAGATTGTGTGTGGTGTGCCGGCTAAGATAATTGGTAGTGTGGATACATTGGTGGCATTTCGCGAGCAGCAGACGCAGGCGTTGCCCTGGGCCGATCTAATAAATAGTCGCGGCATTTCGGGATACGACCCAACGCTCGAGCCTGAACTGTTGGCCAGGCGAGTGGCTCATTTTTTCCCGGTTTCGTCAATCGAGCCGTAGAGGCGGAGTGATTTTCCGCAGCCTGTATAGCCGGAATCACGCGACGGCCCTTTACCACGGACGGGGTGGAGAGATCCGGCCGCCCTCGGTTTCTTTCCATGCCAACCGCATCGAAGCCGCGAGATTCAGCGATCTGGAAGCCCGGCTACTATTCCTTCGCTGTGGGTCACGACTGAAGCGATTGCGCAAATAAGAGAAGCGGTAGAGTGCAAGCTCGAGCCATTTCACCAGCCAAACTTTAGCTCCATGATGCTTTCGCCAATAGAGCAGGCTACTGCGCATTCGCCAGAGAACAAGCTGGATACTGCCGGAAGACGAGAGTTCAAGATCTTTGATTTGACGGGATGATTCGCCGCCTACGTGCATTACCAGAATATCCGGCCAGTACCAGATTTCATACCCAGCCGTCTTGATGCGGCGGCACAGGTCAACCTCTTCGCTGTACAGAAAAAACCTTGGATCGAAGAGGCCCACCCTTTCCAGCACCTCAGCGCGGACGATGGAGAATGCCCCGGGTACCCAATCCACCTGGGCAGCTTCAGACTGGTCGGCCCATGTTCTGTCAAAATGTCCAAAAAAACGGGACTTCGGGAATTTTGCCGCGAGGCCGGTAAGCACCAGGGCTTCGCCGAAGACGCTGGGGAACATGCGTGCAGAGGGCTGCCAGGAGAAGTCCCGCCCCACCAGCCGAGCGCCGGCGAGTGCTACGTCCGGATGTCGATTCATGTGGTTGATGGCAAGCCTGAGTGAGCCGGGACACAAAAACGCATCCGAATTCAGCAGGATCAGGTAGCGTCCGCGAGCCGCCTGAATGGCAAGATTGTTCGCCGCCCCAAAGCCGAGATTTACAGTGCTGCGCAACACGCGGACGTGGGGAAACTCTTTCTCGACCATTTCCGGCGAACCGTCGCTGGAGTGATTGTCCACAACTAGAGTTTCAATCCGTAGACCGTTCGATTCGCGTTCCACCGACTCAAGGCATTCCCGCAATATGTCCTTAGTGTTGAAAGACACAATAATGACTGATGCTTCAGGTGAATAGTTCTCGGCGGATGGCAAGGTCGAAATACCAATCTTCGAGGGAAAAATTACCAGCCGTCTTGAGACGGAGCCGGTTCAGTTTTGACCACGATCGTCTCGCTCAGTGTATTGCATGGTGCCTATCGAACCCAGAAATCTAACGGGCAAACCAGAATTCAGGTAAACGGAAGGTTCACCGAGAGGTTCCTTCGATAGCATCCGATGAGTGCCATTGGTAACGCACCCGACAGGGTTGTGGATTACCGAAAGTCGTGACTCAAAAGACGACACGAAGGTTCACTCCGGGGCGTCTCCGGCCCAACCAGCCCAAAATACCGGGCAATCTAATCGGGGATGCCACTTTTGGGGCAGCACTTTACATAAATGGTTTGCACGAGGGGGTACATAAAGGCTCTATACTCGGCAAAACGGTGGCGATTTGCTAAGCGTTAATTACCTGAGCTGTGACCGGTGAGCCGGTCACAGCGATAGTGGATAGGCTGCGCGCCGGAAATATTCATGGTAGTACCTACGTCTTCAAGGACGCCGTTTCCCCTTTGCGACTGCAGCAACCGATTGCAGTGGCTGATGTTTGGCTCGACTTCTTCCTTAGTTCTTCAGATTTGAGTTTTGGTGTGAGTAGAAGCTCTAACGCTGAAGGAGTCGGGTTTGATGCGCAAAGGCCGGTGCACTTACCGATGCTCGTCTCTGTCTGTGAGGCCGGTGTTTTGGCTCGCTTTTTTCTTTAGACCCCGGGTGGTGCTTTCTCTTGCTGTGCTGGCGTTGGGCTTACTGGGTCCTGCAGCAAGAGCGCAGAATATATTCAACTGTTCAAGTTTCACCACCACAGGTACATGCGGAGTCGGGTCGGGCCAGCCCTTCGGCCCCTATGGGTACACCGTCTCGGACGGTGTTATGGATTTCGTTCAAGTGGGAGCAACGCACAACGGAAACGCCTTCTGGTACCAAACAGCGGTCAACGTTCAGGGGTTTACCAGTACCTTTACCTTTATCCCGAACGGCTTCAACCTTGCATTTGTTTTGAATAACTGCAACCGGTATGGATGCGGAAGCGGGAAGGGGCCAACTTACGCCGCAGGCGCAGGGTGCGAAGGCGGCTTTTATCAGGCATTTGACGGTCCTCCCTATCCAAACAACGTTTTCGCGGTGATGCTGGATTCGTACAGCCCGCTTACCAACGGGGCAAACTTTACGTACAGTTCGGCGCAGATTTACCAGACCAATCAATCGCCTTGCATACCGAACGACCTGGGTCCGGATTACTATCCCACCAATAAGGTCAGCACCTCCCCGGTAAACCTGACGACGGGTTCCTCACCTTCGACCACGGGTCACACGTACTCAGCAACGGTTACTTACAGCGGAACGACCCTCACCCTAAGCATGTACGATGTAACGGCTGGAGGCTCTTGCCCAGGCGCGACCTGTTTTACCCAGAGTTGGCCGGTTTACATTCCCTCAATCGTCGGAGGTACGACTGCATACGTGGGCCTTACTTCAGGGATAGGCGAGACCACGACCCAGCCTCTCTATGTAGACTCTTTCTCGTACACCGTAAATTCATCCTCAGGGCCTCCCACCGCGACTCTTGCAAATATGTACGCGGATGCTGGGGGAACGGCTACCGCGGCCAACCCTTCCTATTCACCTGCCCCGGGGACGTATTCGGGAACGCAAGCGGTCACGCTTGCGAGCAGCACGGCGGACTCGTATATCTGCTATGTGCTGGCGGCCACGCCACCCGCGCTCATGCCACAAACGAACAACGACGGCACTTGCGCACAGGGGACGCTTTATACCGGCCCCATCACCATTTCGGCCAGCCAAACGCTCTATTCGATGGCCAGCACTCCGTATCTAGGTCCGCCGAGCTCTCTCACCGTCGGGTCGTATACGATTGGCAGTGGGCCGAGCGCCGCCTCCGCCCCAACCTTCTCCCCCGCCGCCGGAACATATACAGGATCACAGAGTGTCACACTGTCAACCGCGTCGGGGGCGGTTATTTGTTACAACACAACCGGAAGTCCGGCAACGAACGGATCAACTGGTTGTGCTAGCGGAACACTGTATACGGGGCCGCTCACGGTCTCATCCAGTGAGACTCTCTACGCGGTCGCTGGAGGGACAGGGTATAACGATAGCTCTGTCAGTAGCGCGAGCTATACGATACAGGCTGCGGCGGCAACCCCGACCTTCTCACCCGGCCCCGGGACTTATAGCGCCGCCCAGTCGGTGACCATCTCCGATGCCACCTCGGGCGCAACCATCTACTACACGACCGACGGAAGTACGCCTACCACGTCCTCGGCCACGTACACGGGCCCAATTACCGTTAGCTCGACGGAGACGCTGAAAGCGATGGCGGCGGCCTCGGGCGACACCAACAGCGCAGTTGCGTCCGGCGCCTACACGATAACTCCGCCGCCGGTGGTGGTAACGCCGGCCTTTTCACCCGCCTCCGGGACGTACAGCTCGGCGCAGTCGGTCACTCTCTCCGATGCCACCTCGGGCGCAACCATCTACTACACGACCAACGGGACCGCCCCGACCACGTCCTCGACCCCGTACGCCGGCCCGATCACGGTCAGCGCGACGGAGACGCTGCAGGCGATCGCGGTAGCCACCGGAGACACCAACAGCGCAGTCGCGTCTGCTGCCTACACGATAACCGCGACGGTCGCAACGCCGGCATTCTCACTCGCCTCCGGGACCTATAGCTCGGCGCAGTCGGTCACTCTCTCCGATGCCACCTCCGGCGCAACCATCTACTACACGACCAACGGGACTGCGCCCACCACCTCTTCGACCAGGTACGCCGGCCCGATTACGGTCAGCTCGACGGAGACGCTGGAGGCGATCGCGGTAGCCACGGGAGACACTAACAGCGCGGTCGCGTCCGCCGCCTATACCATTACGCCTGTGGTTGCGACGCCGGCATTCTCACTCGCCTCCGGGACCTATAGCTCGGCGCAGTCGGTGACGCTCTCCGATGCGACTTCCGGCGCAACCATCTATTACACGATCAACGGAACTTCGCCGACCACGTCCTCGACCCAGTACGCCGGCCCGATTACGGTTAGCTCGACGGAGACGCTGCAGGCGCTCGCGGTAGCCACGGGAGACACGAACAGCGCGGTCGCGTCCGCTGCCTACACGATAACCGCGACGGTCGCAACGCCGACGTTCTCACTCGCCTCCGGGACCTATAGCTCGGCGCAGTCGGTGACCCTCTCCGATGCGACTTCCGGCGCGACCATCTACTTTACGACCAATGGGACTGCGCCCACCACATCCTCGACCAGGTACGCCGGCCCCATTACGGTGAGCTCGACCGAGACGCTGCAGGCGATCGCGGTAGCCACGGGCAGCACCAACAGCGCGGTCGCGTCCGCTGCCTACACCATTACCTCGACGGTGGCAACGCCGACCTTCTCACCCGCCGCCGGGACTTATACCTCGGCGCAGTCGGTGGCCATAGCGGACGCAACCTCCGGCGCGACCATCTACTACACCACCAACGGAACTGCGCCTACCACCTCCTCGACCGCGTACGCCGGGCCGATCACGGTGAGCGCGACGGAGACGCTGGAGGCGATCGCGGTAGCCACAGGCGACGCCAACAGCACGGTGGCGTCCGCTGCCTACACCATTGCCACTTCAAGCTCCTCACAAGCGACAAATTTCGATATCGGGACAACCGTTCAACAAACGCCGGTGAAGCATTTGGGCATCAACATCGGCGGACAGAACTATTATGATTCCGGCCAGCTCTCGCGCAACCTCACCGTTCGCAATCCGGGATTCGAAGCCGAGATGTGGTCATCCATACTGAATTGCCAGGCGGCTACGGCCACCACATGTACAGACTCTGACCCAAACAACGTATGGCCGGCGAATTTTCTTGCAGGAGCCACTTTTCAGTTCATCTACGGTGCAGCCAACGGACAGACTGGCACAGTCACCGGAAATACTGTCAGCAGCTCATCGACGAACACTGGTATCACCTTAACTTTCTCCGCGCCCCTTTCTCCCGCGCCCGCACCGGGAGACGTAATCCAGGTCCAAATGCAGGTACCGGGAAATCCGCAGGGCGGATGGTGGGTGTCCTCTTCGGGTGGGGCGACGTTCTCAGCCGATACCACGGATCTGTCCTCGGAAACACCGGGAAAGCAGGCCCTCTCGATCAATGCGGCAGCCAGCGGGCAGTCAGCCCAGGTGACATCCAATTTCGATTCGTCCAACGGACGTTCATTCGTGCAGCTCAACGGCACTTACACGCTGACATTCCGGGCCAAGGCAGTCAGCGGCAGTAATCAGATGAATGTGTCCTTCGGGAGAACCGGGACATCGCACGGCAATGTAAGCTACCTCAACCAGAACGTGAGCTTGACCAACCAGTGGCAAGACTACAGCTACACGTTCACCGCCGCGGAAGATGGGACCTACGTCGGGACAGCTGCATTGACCTTCTCGATTAACGGAGCGCAGGTCTATCTTGACGATGTGGCACTTACCGAGCCGGCGGCAGCGAGTAACCCGACGGCATTTCGCGATGCAGTGGTCGACACCTTGAAGTCTTTGCAGCCGGGTGTGTTGCGCTTTATGGATGGTGGCGCGGATTTCGCCAGCACCACGGCCAATATGATCGCCGTGCCCTTCGCCCGGCTGCGTGCCGGCTATAGCGAGGGACGGACAGAGCAAGACGATATTTCCATCGGGTTGCACGATTTTCTGGTGCTCTGCCAGACCGTTGGCGCCGAGCCTTGGTACACCGTGCCGGCGGGCATTTCGCCGGCCGATATGCAAGATCTGATTCAGTATCTGGGCGGAGACGCGTCAACTCCCTATGGGGCCATACGAGCCTCCCTGGGTCAATCGGCGCCGTGGACCTCGGTCTTTCCCACCATCCATCTCGAGTTGGGTACTGAGATGTGGAACAGCGCTGCCTTTCCCGGAGAAGCGATAGCCAATCCGGTGGCTTATGGCAACATTGCGGCGACCGCATTCGCCGCCGCACGTGCCTCCTCTGCGTATAGTGCCGGCAACTTCGACCTGGTGATGGGCAGCTGGGCGGCGACTCCGTCGTGGACGGCGCAGGAAATATCGAACAGTTCCGGGTATGACTCCCTTGCCGTGGCGCCCTACCTGTTCAACAGCTTGAATGATTATGGCTCGAATGAGGCGATTTTTGGGCCGATGTTCGCGCAGCCGGAGCAGGTAGATTCGTCGCCGACGGCGACGGGTAACTACATGTACCAACAAGCGCAGGCAGCGGCCGCTGGAAGCCCGGCGGCGACGTTGGCGGTGTCTGAAGTCAACCTCAGCACGATCACGGGAACCGCACCCCAGAATGTTGTCAATCAAGCGGCCGCGGGCCTGGGAGCCGGCATTGCGGTGGCCGATCACATGTTGCTGATGATGCGCGATCTGGGAATCACCACGCAAAACATGTTTGCGCTTCCGGAATATATTAGTGGTTTCAACAATTCCTCTGTTGCCAGTGAGACTGTTCCGCTGTGGGGCGCGGTCATCGATATGGATGGGGAGACCAACCTGAAACGGCCGCAGTATTATGGGCTTCAGTTGGCCAACTCGGCTATCCTGCCGACGATGCTGGCCACCACGGTATCGGGAACCAACCCAACCTGGACCCAGCCACTGAGCACGAATGACTCCATTCAACTCAACAACGCCCACTATTTGCAGTCGTTCGCGTTTACCAATGGTACGCAGCACAGCGTGGTGGTCTTCAATCTGAGCCGCAGCGGATCCTTGCCAGTGACCTTCTCTGGAGCCAACGCGCCCAGCGGCAGTGTGCTCATTAACCAATTGACGTCGACGAATCCTACGGATAATAACGAAGGCATCTTTACCAACAATCCGGTGGTCGCAGGTCCGACGCAGACCAGCGCCAGCAATTTCAATCCTGCGGCGCTGTATTCCTTGCCGCCTTATTCGATGACAGTGTTCGTTTGGCCGGCTCCGGCACTTCCGGCGAGCACCACCACGCTGCAGGCATCTCCGACGTCCGCCACCCCGGGACAGAACGTCACCCTGACGGCGACAGTCACCGCCCAGTCGGGCACGTTCACGCCGACCGGAACTGTCACCTTCCATAACGGAACTACCAGCCTGGGTACGGCCACTCTGGATGCGAGCGGCGTAGCCACGTTGAGCACTACCACCCTGCCCACCGGTTCGGATTCGATCACCGCTTCCTACGGCGGAGACATCAAAGACAGCAGCTCTGTGTCTCAGGCAGTGACTGTCCTGATCGCTCAGAGCACCGTGGGCACGGGTACGACCACGTCCCTTTCCGCTTCCGCGACCCGGCTGACCCCGGGACAGAGCGTGACCTTCACGGCCACAGTCGCGCCCCAGTCCGGCAGCAATGTGCCGACCGGCACAGTCACGTTTCTGGACGGAACGGCGAGTCTGGGTACGGCGCAACTCAACGCGAGTGGGGTAGCGAAGTTCAGCAGCACCTCCCTTGCGGTGGGAACAAATTCGATCACCGCTGTGTATGGCGGAGACAGCAAGGACACCGGTTCTTCGTCAACCGCGGTGAGTGTAACCGTAACTGCTGCACCAAGCGGCGCCTTGCCTACGACAACTACCCTGACGGCTTCCGGCACCCAGCTGACAACGGGACAGAGCGTGAGCCTGACCGCCGTGGTCGCACCCCAGTCCGGCAGCAATGTGCCCACGGGCATAGTCACCTTCCTCGATGGAACAACCAGTCTCGGCACCGCGCCGCTGACCGCAACCGGCGGGGCCACGTTGAATTTGGCCTCGCTGCCGGTAGGAACGAACTCCATCTCTGCCGCCTATGGTGGCGATACCAACGACTCCCCCTCGACTTCTGCAGTGGTGACGGTCACCGTCGGCGCTCCGGAGTATGCGATGGTGATTAGCAGCCCCAGCGTAAGTCTCACCCCCGGACAGCCATCGACTCTGACGGTGACCTTGATACCGGAAAATGGATTTAACTTGCCGATCAGCTTGAGCTGTTCCGGATTGCCCTCAGGCACCAGCTGCAGCTTCAATCCCGCAATTGTTACCCCCAGCGGCGCGGCAGTCATGAGCACGGTAACGATGATGGCTCCCGTGCAAATGGCGACCTCATCCAAGCAGGCTCCGCATGGTGTGCCGGGCGGAAGGCTCGCCTTCGGCTGGGTCATGCCCTGGGGATTCATCCCCCTGTTGGGCCTGGCGAAAAAGCGCCGGCGGTCGCAACTTGCCCGGTGGTGCTTCCGCCTCGCCGTGGTTGCGGCATTAACGGCAGGGTCGTTGTGGGTTTCCGGGTGCGGGTATTCGGGGAACGGTTCAGCGTTTAACGTAACCATTACCGCTGCGGCTTCGAATGCGCTGACTCACACCTCACAGGTCACGGTAAACATTCAGTAGTAATGACAGTTGCAGCTAATACCTTTCGGTACTAATTGCGGTCAAGATCGATCGATTCAACAGCAACTGGCGACTCGGTCCAATTCTTGACTTGAAATCCCATCTTTGCCGGCAAGGGCATTGGTTGATTCGCAGCGAAGGCCGCCATGATGGCGCTTCCAGAGCTTGAGCTCAAGTCGGAAACCACCACGCCGGAAGGGTACTTAGTGCGAACATGGAAAGTCCAAAGACCCGGAGTCACGGGAATATCCCGGAAATCCGCGGACCCTCTCGGAGGTAAAATCAACTGGGCACGTCCATCTACGAGTCGAACGACATTCGCTTTCTTTTCGACCGACAAATAGCCAGGGATGACGATACTATCTCCTGTCTGCCTGATTCCGAGCTGACCATCCAGCCAACGGATATACATCGCCGCGTGTGTTACGTGGGGAGGGTCGGTATCAAAGCGAACTAATTGGTAGAAGTGAGCGAACCGCGGATCTTGTAGAATCTGACGATCGGAATCGAAACAAACTGAAGCCCAGTAGTCACAGAGAAAAATGAGATCGGGCCGCTGGTCAAGCACATAGCCCCCATCCGCCAGTTCATGGCCCAGGATACCCTTTCCGAAACTCTGTGTCTTATGTCGAGCGATGTGATAATCATTAAGCCCGAGGGGGTCGATTGCGGGGAAATTCGTATAGAAAGGAACTGCCCCCGCCGGATCCAAAGAAATAAGCGGATTCTTGTCTCCGAACGCTTGCGAAAGAAACGCAGCAACAGCTTTGCCGTTATCCGATGTTGTGTATCCATCCCAATAGAAGTCGGAAGTAAGAACCGATCCCAAGAGAAGGCACAGAACGGCCACCCGGGGGCGGAAGAAGCGCGAGCCCGGCACAACGCATAAACTGCAACCTGCAACGGCAAACGCAAGAATTTCAAGGAGCGGCACGAAGTGCCGGCTATAAGGAAAAACATCGCCGCCGATGATCGCCACATACGCCAGCCAGGTGATTGACAGACCGATCAGGAGGAGAGCCTGCCGGCGCCTCCCGTTCCTCCAGAGCGCGGCCAACCCAATGATTGCCAAAAGGAAGAAAGGCGCCTGATGCCCAAACCCCTCAAACTCGTACTTGACTCCGCTGTGCACTCGCCCAAGAGTAAACGCAACCTTAACATATGCCGTATTCGGTACCCACTCGCCATAGTAGATGCTGCGAAAGAGTACCTGCGCGCCTGCAAAAACCGCTGGAATTAGCGCAATTCGGCTTCGCAAAAATATGCTCCGGATCGAGACTCCATCGGCGAGCAGGCCCCCAAGAACGAAGCCTGCGGTAAAG
>Ga0302325_10007329_pt1 | contig 24513 bp, 22 predicted proteins | sample Palsa_T0_2_FD_201948 | JGI IMG/M metagenome (GOLD analysis project Ga0302325, IMG submission 201948) | Peat permafrost microbial communities from Stordalen Mire near Abisko, Sweden - Palsa_T0_2 | ecosystem: Environmental > Terrestrial > Soil > Palsa > Peat permafrost | place: Sweden: Abisko... | reverse complement strand
CGACTACCAACGCGGTATTCTCATCCTCAAACAGAATCTCCGAGACTTCGCCATCAATCGTCGTACTCCACGGTTTTGTCCATTGTTGCTTACTGGAATCGTAGATACAGATATTGGGACAGGGGAACGATCCAGCCGACTGAAATAATCCGCCGACCAAGATTTCAACGTTATTCGGCCGCGAAGCCAGTGCGTTGACGAGGGTTTGAGAATCGCCTACTAATGCCGCAGGTTGTGGACTGGCCCAATTGGAGGAACTGAAGTCGTAGATCGCAAAGGAGGATATGAAATTAGAGGAGATGGTGCCCGTAAATGAGCCGCCAATGTAAAGATCGTTATTATTGACGAGGAGGGAGTAAATAGATGCATTGGAGGAAAGACCAGTAGGCAATCCCGTGATTGCGTTGTTGTTTTTGCCGTCTATGAAGGCGAGATTGGTTGTCCCAGGAAGCGTGAAGTGGCCTGCTACGACAGTAATGTTTTTGTTGTTTCCAGAGTAATATGCTGCCGCGGTGATGACGACATTCGACGAAGTGGAATTGACTTCCGAGTTCAACGATCGTTTGCGAGTTGAATTGGACACAACAACGGGTGAACCAAGCGGAATGCCACTGAGATACGAATTGCCGAGTCCGACCACACCTTCCGCCCTCATCTCTTGCCAGGAGGAAATTGCTCCAGCAACGAAGACAGTTCCATTACTGGATGCTGTTTCCGCGACAAGCGAGCCCGAGACAAAAGGTGCGCCAATACCCAGTCGTTCGGCCCAGTCTCCCTGTGACGGGATCCAAATGGCGAATCCAGGGACGTTGACAGGTGAAGATCCGAGGATCTGGGTGAACTGGCCGGAGAAAGCAACGACCGTTTCATTGGAGGAGGATCCTGATGGGATGGCATATAATACTACGGAGGTGACATTTCCGTTCAAACCCTGTCCCAGAGCTTGCCAGGAGTTACTTCCCGTGTCGTAAGCAGCCACGTTATTGAGACCGGTGACCGAACTCGTATTTGTTGTTCCAGAGAATTCTCCGCCAAAGTACAAGGTGTTGTTGAAATATGCCACACTTTCAACAGCACCGTTCAAGCCACCAGAGGGCAAACTCTCGGCCGTGCCATCAGAATTAACCACCATCACATTCTCTAGTCCAAGGCCCGTACTGGAAAATTCACCAGCCACGAAGTTACGGCCATTGACATTCACTACACCAACGACTATGGCATCGAATCCGAGACTCGTTCCAGCAACATCGAAACCAGAATCAAATGTGGTATTGGCAGCATTCGTGGTAGTAGTCCAATTCCCAGGGGCATACTCGAATAGCCCATTCAAACTTCCCGTGGAAGTGACTGCGCCGCCATCGGTGTTTTCATTGCCATTGTCGCTGAGGGAGAGTAATTGGATTTTTTGGGCAACAATGTTTTGGTTTGCCGGTTGGCCTTGTGCGGGAGAAATGACGACGCGGGGTCGAAAAGTCGAGGAAGTGGCTTGGATGCGGCCTTGGAAGATGGTGTCGTATTTGTCGTAATCGTTGGTTTGGTAGATGAGTTGTTCGTTGGGAGGGTCGTTTGCGTTGAAGTATGTTTGGACTTTGACTATTCCGCGTGTTGCACACGTATTGTCCGACACACAGCCGGGTGTGAATAGTCGGACAGAGTAGTTCCCCGAGACAAGGACTTGGGGTTCCATGGTGACATTTCCACCAGAATCAGACGAAAGGTAGCTTGCACTCGTATTGGGAAACGAACTCTTCTGAGTAAACGATCCAGTGGTGAAGGAAGTTGACCCCAGAGTAGGCACCTGACATGTCGGTTCATTGAATGAGCTCACTGCATATGCAACGATATCATCCTCGAACAACTCTAGACCAGATAACCCGCCTCCTTGACCGTACCAGTCTGAGATGAACAACTTGAATCCGTTCATGCCAATAACATTGACGAATTTGAAGTCTTGGAATTCCAGCGTCGTGTCGTTCGACAAGGGACATGTCGCGTCACAGGCAACCGTCTTCCCGGTCGTTGGGTCCGTGTAGGTCAGATTCATGATTCCGTCGATAGGCTGAGCGACAAATCGGAATGTTTTGGTTCCTCGACCGTTGATATGTGTATTTCGTAGTCGTAGTTTCGTCGGACGATATCCAAAGTTGCCTATGACTGTCATGTCTCCTGGAGTATTGTCCTGCAACAGCCACGTTGATCCAGCTCCGTCGGTACCATTGCTACAGAACAGGACCGATGGATCTGTGAATCCAGCGGTCGTTGTTGTACCTGTACTCGTGACCTACTGTCAAAACGGCATGAACAAGGACATACATTCGCAGATACAAGATTGATGACCTGACGGTCACTTGCTTGGGCGGATGAACCATTCCCAAGAGCATCGAATACTCCGCCAAAGAGTATATTTCCATTACTTCCCGGCTGAATACTGTTTATCGGTCCATCGAACCCACCGAATGGCAAATCATCCCAATGCCCAGCATCCTGATCCCATACAATAGCATTATTCGAACCTCCCGATTGAAAATTCCCGCCCACATAAACCTGATTCTTCGTCCGATCACAATACAACGCGTATACCGACCCCAGGATATCCCGATCATTCAACTTGTCAAACGTATTCGTCGTAAAGTTATAAGCAGCAATATTCGAAGCATTGACTCCGGCAATGGACGTGAAATTCCCACCCACATAGATTCCTGAGTCGAGGGCACATAACGAGGAGACCGTTCCCTCGGGACGGCCAAGTAGCCCTAGTGCTCCGTTGGGAAGTTGAATGTACACGCCATTTCCTTCGCCTGTTTGTGTCGATGGGTTCTGGCCTGTGTATTGGTAGAGAGAAATTCCCTGGAAGTCGCCGCCGAGACTGACTTGGCCGAAGGAGGAAAGGTCGATGGCAGGGAGGTTTACTGGCTGCAGGGGGGATTGGGCGAGGACAAGGTCGATGAGGGCGAGAGGAAGAGAGAAGAGTAGTCGTGATAGTTTGGAGTGCCTCATTTGAGGTCACTGAAGGAGCGAGCGGCCGCTAGAATGGCGAGTCCACGATGAGACGGCTGGTGGTGGAAAAAGTTGCGGATCAGCAATGGTGAATGGTGAGGATGAAGTGAGACGTAGAGGTGGATGAGGTATTTTGACGTGTGCCAGGGGAAAGAGAGTGGTGAGGAATGAAGGGCGTTAAGGAACGACTAAAGGTGAGACACCAACGAGTGTGGGAGAGAACGACTGAGGAAAGGCGAGGGCGACGGGCGGACGTGTTGTTATATCCGGGTGGAGTGCAGACAATGGGAGTAGTGGCAGCGAGGGAACGTGCTCGGGTGCAGATGCAAAAGGATGCACGGCGGACGCAAAGCTCGACCGATTTATTCAAGGATGTGTTTCGGGCGTCGGCGCAGTGCTGGAGGTGGTGCTGCTGGTTGTCAGGGAGGTGCGGTTGCCAGGTGGATTTTCCACTGGTATGCGTGGACACACACAGCAAATATTAGGTTGGTCCCGTTATTAGCCTGCAATTATTATGAAGGTTGCATCTGCATAACTCTGTGTCTGTCGGCAAGCCCAATCTCCCCCCTCGGCACAGCGCAGCGAACAAAGTTTCATACCCGCCATCCTTTTTTGCTGCAATAACCACCCCCCTCGTTAATTTCATCTCAGCGTCCAGCCAATCTTCGACCCAGCCTTTCTTTGCGACCGCGCCTCATTGGCCACAACCAGTAAGCGGGAATGCGCGCACGGCTACAAATTTGTTTACCCTTCCACGCTGCATCACCTAAGCAATTGTCCGCCAATGAGCGGGCGTAATATGGGGCCAGCAACGTGTGCCGTGTGTGTGCCCACCACACGTTGAGGGCAACGTCATCTAGCGCGTCGGATGGGCTAGCTCGTCAACGTTGCCAACGGGCTTTGTGTCCTGTGACGGAGCAGTCAGACAAAGAAGATGGCGTGGCGAGAGACGAGGCGGTGAGCGATCTGCGCATGACCGCTCCATTCCTCGGGAAAATTGTCCTCCGACATGTGCACGGATGGCCGCCTCCCGAAAATCCTAGTTGCCTTTTGCACACTACCAGCCTCATCGTTTCGTCCCACGACGTCCCATGACACCACTAATACCCGTTCTTCTCGACTACAATTATGCTTCGTATGGACGGTTTAACCAACGAATTCCCAGTAAACAGAATAACAACCAAGACGACTCCTTCCAGGGGACCAATTACAAATATCCCACCGCCTCCAGCCCCTGGATAACCATTCGGTGATCCACCCCAAAAGTGTTAACTACCCCTGAACGACAGCCAGCAGCAGACCTCTACACTCGCCCACTTCCGCGAAATTGGATTCTTATTCCGGCCACCCCCTGGCGCCTGCAGCGGCATCCCAAATGAGCGCACCGAGCGCTTGCATTGCGTCTTAATATCACTTGAACCTAAAGTGATTTCACGCAATTTGACATGCATATCCCGTCTGCTGTGTTTCCAAAAATAACTTGGTCTTCGCTTCGTATGTAAGGGCAATAATTGTAGACATTATTCCAACTTTAATGACTGCAGGGTAGGCATTAAGAGGCTGCATTTCGCTTGCGATATTCAGATTTATGAGACAGGGCGAAGGCATTAATACCGTTGCCCAGGGCAATCTCAAGGAAATAGTGACTAAATCGAAGTGTCTTTCTTACCGGGCTTGTCCCTGATAGCGCTGACTTCTTGCGCCACGGTAACTGCGCCACACCGCCCCGTTACGGCCATCCTCGAACTCTCAAAAAGTTGATATGAAGCCAGATGGACCTTGAGGGGCGCACTACGAAAAATGAGATTCGAATGATTGCTTTTAGCTCGTGGTGCTCTATTTTCTGTAGGGGGCTCGTTAATAGAGAACGATCAAGTTTTCAATTATTCTGGATGCCTTCAAATTCGTTGTTGTCAGCTGTGAGAGAAGAGCACGTCTCTGCCTCTTTTCGTATGAGGACAAGGTAAGCTTGCGGACGAACAGAAAGGTGCACTGCATTAGCTGTCAACACTTCACACGAAGCGCAGTAGTGATCAGAACAAGAAAGAAAAGTTATAGATATTCCTTACAAATGCATCATGCCATCTCAAGACAAATATTTTACAGTCCACTTTACTCTTCCGTCACCCAGAAAACGATTACCCTCTCTTTCTCAATTCTATTGCCCATCTTCAATACCAAAGCCACACAACTCAGTCCTCACAATCCATAGACCCAAACCAAGATCCAAGAATATCCGTACCCAAGCACAGCCCAACCAACGAAGGACACCATTCCCGCAGACAGCCCAATACGTCTGACCCCGGGCCGGCCGGATTGAACTCCCGTGCCTAAACTCCCCCATTTCGATAAAGGAAATGTTTAAAAAACTCGTAAACAGTCCAGCATATCGCCGTCGAAGGAAACATTTGTATAACTCTAGGTCTAATGCCCCTTAGGAATCCGTGTGCTCCGTCGCGTTCGTAGATTAGGCGCAGTGCGCCCGGGAGACCGTCGCAGTTCCGTATTGCGGCGTCGGTGGACGTGCCGCGGGTCTGGAGGAGCGTTTTGGCGACGTCGAGGGGGTTGGTTGCGGCGGCGGCGAGGGCGCCCGCGAGACCGCCGGAGATGCAGTGGATGAAGGGATCGTGTTTGCGTTGGGGGTTGAGGATTTTGGAAAGGGAGTCGTAGGAGGCGAACTGGATGCCCTGAAATGTTAGAACATCTTCACAAAACATGAAGCGGACGAAAGGATGAAGGGAAGTAGATGTGGGACACGCAGCAAAAAGGACGAGGGAAGAAATGAGATCAGGGGAGGTACATTGAATGGCACACTCATCATTAGTGTAGTGGGGTAAGAGATATAAAACGCCCTGAGACCCTCCGTTTTGAACACCGAAGCAGCACATTTAAAAACTGATCGAAAAGGACTTCCATGAACTTGCATCCGCTGTTTAATCACTTCCATCAGTATCCTTCACAAGAGGTATTTACCATCGAAGGGGTTCATAAAAGCCTCGCTTGTGACTGCTGCACACGCTCCAGCCGAAGCTAAAATCAGCACACTGCAAACAAACAAAGTCGGATAAATTATTCGCGGGGATGGAGAATTACATGTCGCTAGTGGATGATGTCCGGATCCAATGTTGCCTCCTAGACGTTGCTTGACGACTTCATACGTTGAAAAGTAGACCGCATGAGCTGGACCTGGAGGGAAGAAAGTTAGTTTTACCCCAGCAGAGATAGAAATGGACATACCTGCTCCGAGGACAACGCTAGTCATGCCCCGCCACATAGTCAACGCACCCTCGGTGCTTGCTATCCGTGACACAGCATGCGTGATCCCCGTATACACCGCCGTGGGCGTCGGTCTAACCACCTGCATACGAGTCTACCATCAACTTGTCGCCCGGACAAACTGCAGTGAGGAGGGGACAAACCTTGATAGCATCGATAGGATAGACAATGGTATGTTCCGCAATCCCGGCAATCGCCCCCGCGAGCAATTGGACCCTAAGCGATGTCGTCGGCAGGGACTCGTAGTCTTCTTCCTCTGGCCCTACAATCCCGGGAGGTTCCTCTCGAGAGGTCGAGGGAACATGACTTGTCATCTGAGTCTGTGGGACTAGACCCGTTGTATGTCTCTGCTCCGAAGAAGCCACAGTGGTCGCAATTCCTCCCTGTCGATGATCGAGATGTCCGAATACTTCACCCTGAGGGAAACCGCGGGTCTATGCACGAGGTCGACCGAGGCAGTTTGTGAAGATTTTCGAGTCGAGGTGACGACGATGTGGCACGATCTTCTAGTCTCCGATTACGTGAAACAACCCGAAATTTGAATTCCACGCCGGCGTCAGACTCCTTATCCCCGATTCTCTGCACGCAGTGGGTCCGTTGGAGAACCGGACAGGAATCAAAGAGGTGGGTTTGTACGGAGGTGGTGACTGGAGCTGCGATTTGACAGGTTCGGATTTTTTTCGTTCTTTTTGGTAGGTAGGGCTTAGGTGGTGCAGCCTCCCCCACGAAAGAGAAAGATATTCACGTAATCATGATACCGCGGAAACTGCCGCTTGTGAAAAGGTTATCTCTCGACCGTGCATCGGTTTATCCGAGGGATTTAGGATTTTGGTTATCAAGTTATACGGATCAAGAAGATGTAATGTGCTTTGATTCACTAGTTTCTATTGCAGTCGAGCTGCATGGATTCTGCGGTAGAAGCCTGAAATGTTGAGTCATCTCACAACAGCAGAATATTCTGTGCGTAGTTGTATGATGACGGGTTTACAAAGAAGGAAGAACAGACTCCACAGAAGTCACTGTAAGTCCCGTATTATCAGGCTCCACAAAAATAGCCGAAACCGCTCCATCCTTCACATTAGCCTGTCATCTCGGCGATAACGGGTAGGGAATACCTCAACAACAGCCACAAACCGTTTACTTCGTCTATTCCCCAGAATAGCAGTAGCATCCCAATCCAAGTTCGCAGATTTCACCCACTCCCCTTGCGGGTCCGCCAAAAAGCGCACCTACCGTTAGCCCCTTTGATTCCTTTGTGCTGGCTGGGGAGATACAGAAGGATCGCCGCCGAGGGACTCTTTCCAGGCGTTCATGACGAAGGGATCGTTCGCAGAGATTACGAAGACTTCTTGGATTCCTTTGTCTTGTAGTTGAGATAATTTGGAGAAGAAGCCCGGGAGATGTTGCTCAGAGCATGTTCCAGAGAAGGCTGCTGGAGTGCCACTGGGCGAATTAGCACACGTCACTGGAAGGGAGTACATGATGAGCGCCTTTTTGTTGCCAATTTCCTTTTGGAGGTCAATTCTGTCTGCGGGGCTTTTCTCCATCAATGTGTGAGGTGGAATTCTACCGTCAACGGAGCCCTTGGACTAAGGAGTACTTATCGCCAAGGACAAGGAGGGACGGACGAGTGGTATGGAAGCAGGCCGCCGCAATAGACGGACGGAGCACCCGGGATGAAACATTGACTAATTGAGTAGTCCTCAAAGGCAAAAGTGTTCGGAAAGAAGTTCGAAGGGCCATTGTTGTGTTCGTCAAGGATGGAAATTTCAAGGGAGCCGCAAGAAAGCTCAACCAGGCTCTTGTAAATGTGACGTATATAAAATGTAAGTTTTGGGCATTTACGTAAAAGTTTTATGGTAAATGTCTCCTGACTTATCTGATGCTGCCAAGGCAATTTCCGTCCCACCAGGACCCACCTTAGGGGAAACAATTCCGCATTGAGAAAAGCCGCCATACTATCAGATCTCCGCTTCATATAAATTCTGTGAACCAAGTTCAAGCAAGGTCTCTTCCTTCAACAGGTTCCTTGAACGTGGCATATTCCCGAAATTTCCAGATTTCGGGAATCTAAATTTCGGGGACTGAGATACCTTTACTAACTGGCGACCAGAGTTTCACGTGCGAACATGCATATGCAGTGTGCATTGCCAATGTAGAAACTCAAAGGAACTCGCGGTACGAAACGAAATTCCGTCGAATTCACTCGCAACAAGGAGAAATGAGGTCTGCTTCTAGTCTTCAAAGGGAAACTTGCAATTAGAGCGTAGTAAATCACAGAAGCCCCTAGATCCAAAAACGTTTTCTGGTCGAAACGATGTGTGGTTGTTACCAACAGAGAAGCGTATTCTGGGGTTTTAGAATCGGAGCCGGAGTGAATTGAGTAACCACATTTCCGCTAGAAAAATAATAAGCCAGGAGGTTACTCTTCTCAACGTTTTGTGTTTAGATATGTCCCTCCATACATGCAGGCGGCGGCGGCGCAGCGCCAGAATCCTTCGTATGTGGATATAGAGCGATAGGGCCACCGATTTCCATCAGTCAACCTACTCGGCATATTCCAGCTCCACTTCCCTGTGTCAAGAAAAGGAAAGGCTCGATCGAAATTATTGTCTTAGAATCGCCATAACAATCTTCAGCCTGAAGATTCTTGAAAGAGTGTTGTACAATGCACGGATCGCTTTCACGCGCACGGGTCTTTTTCTCCGTTATTTCCCACGGAACCCTAGGCCTTACAACGTGGGAAAAAAGTCCCCAAATTTTGAACTTTTACTGCCCAAAACTTTATTTTTGAGCTCGAATTCGTCGATAATTTAAAAAGCACCTCACGGATCGTGTTCAGTCCAGTCTCAATATTTCCCCGAAATACTGCTGGGTATTTATTTGAGTCTGCGCGGCTACAGTGTTGGACTCTCAAAGGTTATCGAATTCAGCAACTCTTGAGCGTTCTCATTTTCCGAGTCTCCTCCGCATCATGGAGATGAAAGCTCGTCAAAGCTAGAGGAGCCTAGAAAGTTAGATAACTGAGACTACCTTGAAAGTTCCCCTACATCGCGTGTTGATCGACGCTGAACCGGTGTCAAAATCGTGCCCCTTAATCTGAGATCATGGTATACTTTACAGCCAATCATAGCCTAGAGATCATAAACTTATCTCACAGTACCCGAGAGCGGGAATACAAACGAACGCGGGTCCTCCCTCTAATCCACGAACTATCCAACAGCTATCACTGAAACGAAAGGCAGTTCCAGGAGAATGCTGCAAGAGATGTATTCATTTCGAACCCTAGAAGTAAAGAAACCATACTATAAATCTCCCTCCTAAATTTCTCCCGGAAACCCCATCTCAGCAAACATAAAACAACTCCTCCACGAATGTTACACAGACCCCGAACACCACTCACAGTCCTTCAAGCCACCAGAGCCAGGCACGTCAAAATATATCTACGCCAATGATACTCCCCGATCCAAACATGCTGTGTTTGTGCATATAACGTTAATGGATAGGGATGTTGAACATATCAAGAAGTAAAACGGCAGACACTGACGATCCTCAGGGCATTTCCTGTTTATATACGTGAGGGGATCAGCTTAAGCTGGCATTGAACTTCCCAAAAGTTCCGTATCTCAAGAACGGAATCGCATAGCCGACGGAAACCGAAGAGACCATCCGGTTTTGCGATTTATGCACATGAAAAATATAAGAACCTAACAGGGTTTTGGACTCGGAGTTGCCGTGTCAGCGAGATAGGACTAAGATGTCCATGCAAGTGATCGATCGCTTTATCCGAACGAAATTGCGGACATCTCCTGCTTTCCTCAAACTCTGGCCTAGCTCCAGCCTCCCGGAGAGTCGAGACCTTCTAAATTTGAAGCAGCTCCAAAATCAAGGCTGATTTACACATGCACAGAGCACTGGAATTTTGAATGCCAAGTCGTCGCTCTTCTCGGCAAAACTCTAATTTGATGCTCACTGAAATTGTAGCCCGGGTGTGAAATGGAAATACGTGGCGTGCGGTGATCGGCCCTCGCGGCCGGGGCTTCGCCACCTTTGGTGACGCTGCCAGGGCGGCCGCGACCCCGTCTCAATCGAAATCTGGTTACGAAACTGGCTCCTGACGTTTCCAAAGGCCGCAACGTTCAGCGACCAACCTCTCCCCACGCATTCGCTCCGCCCTTCCCTCGTCCTCCAACGTTTCGCTGCCAGGATATCGCAGCGTGTTCCTGGATATAGGACATCATGATAATACGGCATACCCTGTTTCCCAGTGTTCTGGGAATTGCGCTGCTGTTCTTACAATACGCGCTATTGGGAAGTGCCAAGGACCCGATTATCACAAAGATTGACTTTGAACACCCTCCGAGGCGGTTCTTTTATTTTGACGATAGTCCGGTAGAGACCTTAAGGGAGAGCGCTGAGGCGTAGGTTATACTGTATCAGGAGCGAGGGACGGTACAACGCAGCGACGATGATGGGTTGTCGTGGACGCCGGTAAAGGGAGTCCCAGCCGACAAGGCGGAGCTACTAATTGAACACCCGTTCGATAAAAAGACTGTACTGTCCTTGTTGAAATATGGCTGATTGCAGGCATTCATCATCACCGACGGCACAACGCATTATCGCACTTCAGACAGGGGTAAAAGCTGGCATGAATTCGAAGTCCAGGATCCACCCTCGGTATTGCAATCCCCGCTCGTGTTCAGCGCCGATAAAGACGACTATATAATCTACATCGGCAGTCGATGTTCCGACTCTGGTGGCTGGAGCGGCTTCACATGTCGCGATCATGCTTACTATACAACCAACGGATTCGAAAAGGCGCCCAAGCCGATGGTGGAGGGAGTTCTCAAATGTATGTTCGCTAGATCAGCCGAGGAATTCAAGGAGGATTCCAAGAAGGGCGTCTTTTGTATTGATATCGACCCAGATAGCAGTAGGAATTGGCCTGAGAATCTCAGATTGATCAAGAGTGAGGATTGGTTTGAGACGAAAACCATCGTGGAAGTCGATCCTTCGAAACATGTTCGTGGATTTATTGGCATGGGAGCAGTTCAGAAGTTCATTGTTGCTGCAGCGAAGAGCACCGGGACGGAGGAGCTTGCATTATATGTCACGGACGACGGAGAGAACTGGGATAGAGCGCAATTTCCGGAAGATCATGGTGGGATAATGGAGGAGGCATATACGATTCTTCCCTCGACAAAGTACTCTATCCAAGTGGATGTCCTTTCGACTACTTCTATGCGCAATCAAATTGGGACAATGTTCACAAGCAACTCCAATGGAAGCTACTTCACTCGAAGCCTGGAGAATACCAATCGCAACAGTAACGGTATCGTCGATTTCGAAAAGGTGCAGAATATTGAGGGAATTCTACTTGCAAACATTGTCGAAAATTACGAGGAAGTCAAAGCAAATCCCCGTACCGCCGAAAAGCATATTCAATCCAGGATATCCTTCGACGACGGTCACACCTGGCATCCTCTCAAAGGCCCCGGTGGAAAAGACCTCCACTTGCACTCTGAATCCGAATCTCACAATACTGGAACAGTGTTCTCTTCCCCTGCGCCAGGAGTACTCATGGGTGTTGGCAATGTGGGCGACTCCCTCAAACCGTACGAAGAATGTGACTTTTATGTTTCCAAGAACGCTGGTCTCTCCTGGGAGAAAGTACGTGATGGCCCCCACCAATACGAGTTCGGTGACCAAGGTGGCATTCTCGTCGCCGTCCGGGACGAAGAGAAAGCAGAACGTCTATGGTACTCCTTTGACTATGGTTCCCACTGGGAAGAAGCACCCCTGGGGAGGGACGTGCAGATCCGTCCAGTTTTCTTGACCACTTTGCCGGACTCGACAAGTGAGAAGTTTACTATGTTGGGGCGGAAGGCAGATGGCGGCTACAGTGTCTTCGCATTGGATTTCGAAGGCATGAGAACGAGGAAATGTAAGTTGGATAAAGAGGGAGATGGAGGGGACTTTGAGAAATGGTATGCTCGATATGATGACGATGGCAAACCGGATTGTCTCATGGGACATAAACAATTCTTTTGGAGACGGAAGCAAGATGCCGATTGCTCTGTTAGCCAGAAGTATAAAGACCCCGAGCCCATCGATGAGAATTGCCCTTGCACTGACGAAGATTACGAATGGTACTATCTCATTCTCAAGTAGTCTAATCGTAGTGATTTCAACTTCCGTCGCGAGAATGGTGCTTGCGTCCTTGTTGGCAAAGAGATTATTTTGTCCGGGAGCTGTGATAATCCTGGAGATGTATACACAACATCAAGCGGGTACCGAAAAATCCCCGGAAATACCTGCATCGAACCCAGGTCGAACCGCAAAGACGATCCCGTCGAAAAGAAATGCGGCGACGAAGGAAGCAACAAACCCAAGCCATCCGTCCCGACAGGCACAATCACCCATACCGAGAAACAATTCCAAGGCAGTAACATTCAATATGTCTACCTTGAACGGTCTGAGACTTCTAGCGGTGATGACGAAACTATCCTCATGCATGTTGGTCAAAAACAATTGTATATCTCACATGACGGTGGAGGGGATTGGAAGCCGTTTCTTGAGAACGAGAATGTCGTCTCATTGTATGCGAATCCGTATTTCAAGGATTGGGTTTACTTTGTAACTTCGGATCAGAAAGTCTTTTACACAAGAAATCGCGGAAAGAATATTGAACAGTTGGAAGGACCAGATCGCCTTCCTATTTCAGATATGAGTGGGATCACTCGGTTTGCGTTTCATCCGAAGCACGCCGGTTGGTTGATTTGGATTGGAGATGAAGACTGTGATCATGGCGGGAAGTGTCATTCATTTGCTCAGTATACCAAGGATGCGGGCAGTTCATGGGAACCGCTTACTAAGTATGTCAAGGAGTGTTCTTGGATCCAAGGGATTAAAAACGATGCGAGCGAATCGTTGATATATTGTTCACGGTATGCGTCGCAATCGGGCGATCAACGAGATAAACTGGGCGAAACGACACAGCTTGTTTCCTCGGAGAATTTCTTCAAGGATTCCGAAGTCAAAATCGATAAGATCATTGGATTTGCTGTTCTCGACGAATATGTCATCGTGGCGTACGTCGACGAGGACAACAAGAGTCTCCGCATGGCAGTAACTGTCGATGGTAAGATTTTCGCCAACGCCGATTTCCCACCCCGTTTCCAGACAAGTCGACAAAGCGCCTACACTGTCCTCGATTCAGTCACCAAGAGTGTCTTTTTGCACATTACCGTCAACGAGGAACGAGGTCGTGAATACGGCACTATCATGAAATCCAATTCAAACGGGACGTACTACGTTACCTCTGTGGATGGCGTCAATCGCGATGCCATGGGATATGTGGACTTTGAGAAATTGCAAGGTCTTGAGGGCGTGGCGTTGGTCAATGTCGTGGCCAATCTGGAGGAAGTTCAAAAAGGCAAGGAGGATAAGAAACTCAAGACTAAAATAACCCATAATGATGGGGGCGAATGGTCTTATATGGCCCCGCCGAAACAGGATTCCGAAGGAAAGGATTATAATTGCGGCAATGATCTCAATAAATGCTCTCTCAATCTCCATGGATATACCGAGCGGAAGGACGTTCGAGATACATTCTCTTCCGGTTCAGCGGTCGGCGTGTTACTCGGAGTAGGTAACGTCGGGGAATATCTATCATCATACAACGAAGGGAATACCTTTATTTCCTCTGATGCTGGAGTGACCTGGCGTGAGGTGCACAAGGGTCCATACACTTGGGAATTCGGCGACCAAGGCGGTATCATTGTCGTAGTCAAAGATGGGTCTCCCACGGATCAAGTACTCTGGTCAGAAGATGAGGGAAAGACTTGGAGTGAGTTCAAGTTTTCGGATCGCAAACTTGATGTGGAGGATATTGCGACAGTGCCATCTGACACGAGTCGAAAATTCATGATTGTTGCCAAAGATCCAGATTCAGAAAATCGCCGACTAGCGATTCAACTGGACTTTTCTGGATTACACGATAGGAAATGTAGCAACTGTCCTAGAAATGAGCTAATTGCAGGTGTACTTGATGTCAACAACCCTGAAGATAACGATTTCGTCTTATGGACACCAATCAGCCCCGATTCGGAAATTGGGAAATGTCTCTTTGGACATGAAGCACAATACTACCGTCGACGTGTCGATCCGCCAGCAGAATGTTATGTTGGCTCTAAGATTCCTCAACCACATCGAGTCCTTCGTAACTGCACCTGCACTCGAATGGACTATGAATGGTAACCCTCCACTAGAAGATAAATCTAATTCCAGTGACTACAATTTTGTCAAGGCATCCGACGGATCGTGTCAAAAAGTCGGCGACCCCATCGATCCCATGGGAGTGTGCAAAAACGAGGACACAGTCGAGTGGTTCGAAACTTCCGGATACCGAAAAGTCCCCCTTAGTACCTGTGAAGGGGGTCTTAACCTCGACCGGCAACCCACCAAATCACACCCCTGTCCCGGAAAAGAAGACCAATACCAACAAGGCCGCCGTGGCCTCCACGGCTGGGCCCTGGCGTATGTCATCCTCCTCACATTCGGCATGGCCGGCGTGGCAGGATACATATTCTGGAAACGTTGCGCGGATGGCCGATTCGGACAAATCCGCCTTGGCGAGGGAGATCCGTCATCCCAACCGTTTTATATTCGATACCCTCTCATTGCGATTTCTGGAATTGTTGCAGCAGCAATATTACTCCCTGATGCGGTGGTCTCGGCATGGAAATGGGTGAGAGCGAGGTTTACGAGACAGAGGCGGTATACTTCGCGGCAATCATTTGCGAGGGATGGATATGCTTCGTTGGCGGCGGAATCTTTTAGTGATGCTGAGCTGCTGGATGATGTGGAAGCGGGTGAGGAGGATTTATAAAGTTGCATAGATAGGTATGGTTTGTGGGATTGGATGTAGACTCTTAGCATCTCGGCGTAGGAATTATAATTACGGTTCTTCAAAAGGTGCATACATCCTTTCGGATCTCATGTATATAGGCTGTTTTACAATGTCGTTGAAGTGGAATTTTCACTGCCAGAAGGTGCAATTGTTATTTCATTTGATATTGCGCCGCGTAAGGAAAGAAGCCCTTGTCCATTCATCTTCACATTGGATACGTCAGATGTATCGATCTAGTCCGGTATATATGCGCTGAGAGTAGTCTCCTTTTATTACAAAGATGGAATGTATTCTTGGGATGAGTTCGATCTCCTATGGTGTCAGGGCGGTTGCTTATCTTTGCGGTTTTCGGCTGAGAGTAGGAACTTGGCACTAAGACCCGAAAGGATTTCCAAGATGGGAAGGGCGCTAGATTTGCAAGAGCAGAAAACGTCAACAAAGGACATAATCTCGAGAGGGATACATCGAAAACGGCGACGGGTTATGAGACAGATACGTGTAATTTTCTATATCCCGTGAATCACAATCCCTCTATTTGGACTTGTTCTTCTTATTGTACTCCTCATCTGTGACGGCATCAAACCAAGTCGTCTTCCCATGAGAGATAGCCATATGAAGCAAATAACTGCCTTCATCTGCGCCATGCCAGTGCACCGTTCCGGCAGGCGCCCACACAATGTCTCCGACATTCAGTCGCTGGGGCTCGCCGCCCTTGTCGCACACCCAGCCGCTTCCGGCAGTGACTTTGAGGACCTGACCGTTTTCATGGTGGTGCCAGTGGGTCCTTGCGCAGGGCGTGAACATGACGTTGTTGATGGTGATGCCCTCTGCCTCGTTGGCGAGGACGGGATCGGCCCAGACGTCGCCGGTGAAGGTCGGCCCTCGAAGTTCGGTCTTCTTGCCCGGGGCACGGGAGTCGCGGATAATTGTCATAGGCATGCTGGCGGTGTATTTGTAGCGGACAATTGGCTGCGTAGGACTGCTGGGGACTCGAAAGGTAGCGCTGCTGGGTCGAGGACTTGGAAGGTGGTTCGGGAAGCGGTGCAGCGGTCGATCGCAGGCATTTTTATGTGTGCTGGTGGATATTTTGTGGGGGAGGGGTCGTCGCTCGGGCAGTGCGCGGACCCGCAGCCTGCAATTGCCGCCCGCCAATGAAGTTTGCCGACTGCCCGGGAAGCCCCAGTGGAGCCCACCACGCAGAGTATATTTCACTCCGGCTGAGCCCAGGACGCCCAGACCACCGCAATTCGACGCAATCACCTGAATAGCGAAACAACATTCTACGAATCTGTTCTGCTCATTTCGCAAGGAATTATTTATTAGAATGGTTATGCCGAATGCTGCACGTTTCTACTTACTGGACGGCGATCCATGCCTCTTCGCTTACTTCTCCACCACCGTTCGGGGACGGTCCAACCTTCGTCCTCGTCTGTCGGTTCTTCCTCAATGATTATTTCTTCGTTGGAGTTCCAGTAATTATCGTCTTGTAGGACATCAAATACCGAACTACATGGATTCCCATCCGGATGATATGCGTCTAGAATTATTATGGGCCTTTGAGGGAAATACTTGAGGGAATCTCGAATCTTTTGATGGACGGAAAGGAGCCTCGCTGGTGAGCTTGGACGGCATAATCTATGAATTGTCGAGGCCAGTCATCTCGCGTCTTCACCTCCTATCATCAGAATTGTCAGAACAGGGATCACATTTTTGTCGTCGAAAACATACATCTCAGAGCAGGGACGAGGAGTAGGATCATGTCTCCCCTCTCGATAGATCGTGAAACTCTCCAACTCTGGATAAGATGGCCTAGGCGGAGACAAGGATACCGAGGACAAGAGGTCTTGGGGTGGCTGCCAATTCGGCACCAAATCCGGATGAAAGAGATCCTGACACTATGATCAGATATGTCCCAAGTGACAGTAGGTACCAAGAAACGACAAGACAGAAAAAGCGACTTTAAATTCTTTCCGTGTTTCCGAAGGAGAGGACAGATATGTACAGGATACGGATTCATGGGAGTCTGCTTCGCGACCGTCGCGCAATCGAGATACAAATTCTGGACAGACTCCGGTAAATTCGCAATTATCGAAGCAATAGCTACAATCAACTTATCATCCAAGACACAAATGATAGGGAGAGATACTCTGCAAACTGACTTCGCCGCCCTTACAATCCGTGAAGCGTAACGTCAAATCGGCCAAACACCCCAACCAATCCAAACATAACGCAAAAGTCGACAACGGCGCATCAATATACTGTCCCACCAACAACCACAACTGCGCTCCCGACAGTTTCTGTCCATACTGTCCGTTTCTCGCCTCATGACCTCTCACAACCTTATAAAACGTCTTCCCAATGATCCGAATATGGATACTCTGCACATAACACGCGAGTCCCTCGTACCGCTGAATATTCTCCACAAAGTCCGGCAGCTTGAGCCACGTAAGACGCAAGGTCTCGTAATAAATCGGCAATACTCTGCGATACCATTCCTTATTGACGGTGAGTGGCAAGTTGTATTTCCGAGAAATCAGGGGTCCTGCGCCGGAGGGAAGCAGGAAATGGAAGTCGGTGGGCTTATGTGCGTAGCGGAAGATGACGGCGGTGATTTCGGTGGCCAGGTCCAGGAGATTGATCTTCGAGACCACGCTGGCTTGTTGGGCGGGAGACCGGGGCGTTCTGCGTGAGGGGCCGGAGCGAGGAAGCGGGCGATCGCTCAGGGGGACTTCGAGTCGTGATGGAGGCGCGGGATGGGTGCTGGGGACGGGAGTAACGGAGCGACTTGATGGGTGAAGTGGAACAGGGAGGTCGGGAAGGTTGGCCATCCTGCAGTCTTTCACAGAAGGAATGCCGAGAGTCTTCTGCACTGGTGTGTGGCTTTTAGAGTTGGCTATGATGCCTCGTGCCTTGATCTATTCATAGAGTTTCAGTCAGCTTCAGAATTTGGGATGTCGTGTCAGGCTGACAACGAATTCGTTCCGCCTCCGCCGGATCATCTCCACTTCAATAATGCCCTTATCTCGATCTAATTTGGCAGTGTGCCCTTTATCAGAGAATAGAGGGAGTTGCACAACTTTCACAAAACTCGCGCGACTACATTTCCTTGCCTTAAATTCTAATCTCATGACTCCGCGTCTCAATCCCGAGTCGTCAGATCTCCTTTTACCTGTACAGTTTAGCGTTCAAGAACTTCATAGAATGAAGTAGGAAACACTGTCATTAATCCAATTCACAATTAGTGTCATCGTGGTTGGAGATTATCTGAAGCGATTTATGGGATCGAGGAGATAAACGCGTCCACAACAGGACATCCAAGGGCATAAACCAAACGGCTGTACGCTTTACAACTAATTACACGTCCCCTATCTGTCCCCACGGCCATGCCAAGGGCAATTGTTATCCCTCGCTACTTATTACCCCCGTATCTTCCACGTATCCAACAGATGAACCCCTTCTGACGCCGATCATCTCACTTAGGTAACCACACGTGCTAATTGGCTTGAAGTGGCCAGTGCAACGTGGACGAAATTCTGCCGCAACTCCTTGGGCGGATCCAGGAAGCATAGCGAACCTTCTCTCACAGCCTCCTTCTCGCTTTCAATCCGTGCTCTCCAGCATTGCGCCCGCCAGTCCAGCATGGCCGATTCGCAACTTCGCGCTCGTCCAGGAAAGTCAAAGGGAAAATCACCCCGTCCAGACTCGGACATTGACGAGATTCTCCAGAAACCGCCAAAGGTACTCCACGCGATTGATTAACTTGCATGTTTTTTACATACTGTGATTTTTGGATTGCGACGGGGATACTGATGATAGTATACTAGTACGTATGCCACTAAAACGGATGCGCAAGGGAAAGTTGGTCGGATCGCGCTTGCGGTGATTACTGCGCTTGCATTTTTTACGCGTTTCTATAAATTGAATCATCCCAATGAAGTCGTTTTTGACGAGGTCCATTTCGGAAAATTTGCCTCATACGTATCTATCCCCCTTTTCTTTCTGTCGGTGGTAGCTGACATGGCAGTACTTGCAGAGGTTGTATTTCTTCGATGTCCATCCTCCGATGGCGAAGATCCTGTTCGCGTTCACGGGTTGGTTGATTGGATATGACGGACATTTCCTCTTTGACAATATCGGCGACTCGTATATCAGTAATCAAGTCCCATACGTGGGATTGAGATGTCTTCCTGCGCTGTTGGGCTCGTTGACTGTTCCCGTGGTGTTTTGTATCATGAGGGATAGTGGATACGGACTCGTTGCGTGTATTATCGCTAGCTCGATGATGCTTTTTGGTACGACTCTTGTGAGAAACCGTGAATTGATTTAGATAATGCGCAATTGGCTCAGCAGAGATTGATTCTTTTGGACGCTACGCTCGTGTTCAGTATGGCGATGTCGGTTTGGACGTATATTCGATTCTATAGACATCGTCATCAACCTTTTTCTAAACCTTGGTGGAGGTGGCTTATTGCCACGGGAGTATCGCTCTCTTTCGTTATGAGTACGAAATATGTCGGGCTGTTCACCTTTTTCACTATCGGCGGCGCCGTCGCTGTGGATCTCTGGAATCTCCTCGATTATCGTCGTGGATTGCCCATTGTATCTCCCCGGAAGTATGTGACTGACTTCCTAGCGAGAATTCGGTCGCCATTTCGCTGCACGATTCCTTTCGTTGATAGTCCTTCCCTTCTTCATCTACCTCTTCTGGTTCTGGCTGCACTTTGCCATCCTCACTCGTTCTGGCCCAGGAGACGATTTCATGTCCCCTGACTTCCAAGCAACTCTCTCCGACAACCCCATGACCAGTCAAGCCCGCGACATCCACTACTACGACATGATCACCATCATGCACAAAGACACAAAAGCATACCTCCACTCCCATCCGGACCGCTACCCCCTCCGCTACGACGACGGCCGAATCTCCTCTCAGGGCCAACAAGTGACGGGCTACCCCTTCAACGACACCAACAACCAATGGGTTGTGCTCCCCGCGGTCGAGGAACAAGTCAAAACCGATAGGCCAGTAAAACATAAAGATGTCATTAAACTTCGTCATTTCCTCACCAACACGGATTTATTGACTCACGATGTCGCTAGTCCTCTATATCCTACGAATCAGGAGTTTACCACTGTGCCGGTCGAGGAGAGTATGGGAACCAGACATAATGACACGTTGTTTACGGTCGAGATCGAACATGGCAAGGACGACACGGTCTGGAGGACTCGGGCGGGGCTGTTCAAGTTGGTTCATGTGCCTACACGAGTGGCCATGTGGACTCATACCAAAGCCCTTCCTGAGTGGGCATATCAACAACAAGAAATCAACGGGAATAAAAACATCTTGCAATCTAGTAATATCTGGTACGCGGAAGATATCATCGGCCTCCAAGACGACAGTACTCCTCCTCTCGACTGGCTTAAGCTAATTTTTTAGGCCGCTTGACTTCTACACCCAAGAAAGTCAAACGACTCCCGTTCCTGACGAAATATCTTGAACTCCAGAGAGCAATGTTCTACCATAATAATGCCCTTACTTCCTCCCATCCGTATTCCTCGCAACCGATTTCTTGGCCTTTCCTACTTCGAGGGGTATCGTTCTGGACCAAGGGTGACGAAATCAGACAACAAATCTATTTTATCGGAAATCCAGTTGGATGGTGGCTCGCAGTAGGATTCTTGGCCGTTTTCACTGGAATCATTTCAGCAGATCAAGTCACTCGACGTAGAGGAATCGAGAGTATCGAAGAACGTAACCCCCCCCTTCCTTCTCTAATCCGATATCGACTCGTCCCTATTTTTCTGTCCCCTTCAAAGTTTCGATTCTACCCTTCCGCGCACTTCCTTCATTAACCTTGAACCTCTTTTCTAACCCTCTAGCCGTCCGCTACCGTCTCTACAACTCAATCGGCTACTTCTTCCTCGCCTGGGCAGCCCACTACTTCCCCTTCTACCTCATGGGCCGCCAACTCTTCCTGCACCACTACCTCCCCGCACACCTAGCCTCCTGCCTCGTCACCGGCGCGCTAACCCAATTCCTCTTCTCCCGCGGCTTCGACGGCCCCGTCTCCCCCGGCGTAGTCCTCCCCGCGACCCGTCCTGGCGCCCGCTCACCCCCCGGATCGTCCTCTGGTGTTAAATCCGCGGGAGTTTCGGGGCCCGCGGTGCTGGTCCAGGAACATGATCAGACGGTGCTCAGGATTGTGGGCGCGGTTATTGTTCTGGCGGTGGTGGCTGGGTTTTTGTGGTTTGCGCCGTTGACGTATGGGGCTCCGGGGTGTAGTGTCGATAGGCTTTTGAAGATGAAGTGGTTGGATACGTGGGACTTTCATTTTACCAAGTAAAGTTAAATACACGAGGAGAAGAGGGACGCCCTCTTTTGGGAAGGAAAGGATGGAGGGAGAGAAGTTCTAGCTCTGGAGGTGGTGCATGTGTGTGTGTGAGTATCAAACAAGTATAGCGAATAGATCGTATTTATGCATTACATATCTGCATTCATCTGAGCAAGTACGCTAGAACCCCCAGAAACATTACATGAAATCTATAAACGCGAGACTAAATCTGCAATCCCAAGACTGCTGTAGTTCGTTCTTTCAACTTGCACATGGGAGTGAGACGGGATGTTTCAAAGATCGATCGTTCCAGGGTTCATTTGCAGAAGCATCAACCGGAAGAATTACGATGAGTTTATCTGGGATCCATGACTGACTGAACCACATAAAGTGCGGTGCGGTCTACTTTAGGATCCCCTTGACAAAGAGCGCCGATGCACTTGACAATCACATATGATATAACAGGTTCATCCGTGCAAATGAGCAGGCAACAAAGCAAATACGGACGAATTGGGTGGCATGTTCAAAACCAAATTGGATGTGATGAAGTCTAGTCTGTTAGAAAGCTTCCAAAAAGGGGAATACCAGTCCGTCTGCAGGAGCAAATCCTTGTAATGGAGAAGGCAAGCAAGGGATCCTTACGCCATGATAATAGATCCATTTGCTATGCAGTGATATAAACAAACCCTCAACGCCCCTTTAAAATCATCGCAATCTCAGTCAATCTCGCAAAATCTGCAAACTCAGCCTCACTCTTCTTGTCCACGGTCCCTACAAAAATCAGTTTCCTCTAAAGTATATATAAGGAAAATCATACGTCTTTCCTCCTTTGCAGGAATCAACAAGTTCTTCTGCGCGTCGTAAGTCCATTTCTCTTGTTGCAGAGCTATAGTTAGTACACCTCTGTTTAATAGGAAGACGAAGTACCAGGGATGACTGTATCAGCTGATAGACCGAGATATTCAGCTGCCTTGTGAGGAGGAATGCTCCCGTATGCTTTCGTCAATAACTCCAGTGTCCGAGTTTGATAACTCCCTATATCATCAATCAACATCCTCCCGCAGCAATGTGAAATACGTTTATATTCCAACACGAGTGAGTGAACAGGTTCCTCCAACTCCGTGATCCCCGTCTCAACCTGCTGTATCAAAGGATACAGTCCCACATAATCCCGATCCCACACCCTCTGCAACAGAACCCGCACGAACTGCATCGTCGGCACATCTTGCACCGCCAGCGGTATCCGCGCGTATACTGCCCTTGCACTCGGTCTGGGAGCATTAGTCACGGCCGCGAGGGAGACGTACAATTCGTTTAGGAGGAGATATGACAGGATGAAAATTGCGTAGAAGGCGGGATTGGGGCTCGCAATGCGGATCTGGTGCGTTAGCGGTGATGGAACTGGAGGGAAGCGGAGGACGGACTCTGGGCTCCAGGTCACGGCATTCGCGGATGACGTGGGCGTAGTTGCGGTCGCGGAGGAGGGCTAGGATCGTGTCCATGGGCGACTAGTGGTGTGCTTGCCGGAAGAAATGGTGATCGATCGGCGGAGAAAAGTCAGTTCGAAACTCAGTCATGGCCCTCACAACGACAACATTACCGCAGCTGCAGTTGCTTGCCAGAGGCAAAGTCCGGGACCTCTATGCCTTCCAAGAAGACCCGAAGTCGCTCCTCTTCGTTGCGACAGACAGGGTAATTCCTACCCCGCCATCTCCTTCACATGTCTAATTTTAGATTTCCGCATACGATGTCGTCCTCAATAATGTATTGTCTCTCACTGCTGCAATGAGTGACAATAGGGCATCCCTGAGAAAGGAAAACTATTAACTCAGCTCTCGAAGTTCTGGTTTGACGTGCTTGCTGAGATCTGTCCAAACCACTTCATCACAGATTCAGTCCCCAATATGCCTGCCTCGGTACATCAGCATGCTTCCACTCTTTCTGGACGGAGTATGCAAGTCAAGAAATGCTCTGTTCTTCCTGTAGAGGCAATTGTTCGTGGATACATTACCGGTACTCATAGATCTACCTTTTATAGACTCTAACTCCAGGATCCGGGTGGAAGGAGTATAAATCGTCAGGAACAGTCCATGGAATTCAAATGCCCTCAGGTCTCAAGGAAAGTCAAAAGCTAGAGAAACCGCTATTCACACCAAGTACAAAAGCCGAACAGGGCCAACACGATCAGAATATCCACCCTGATACACGTACCCCATACATTGTCCAGTGATTAATTGTAGTCAAGGAAATGATCGGGGAAGAGAAAGCGAGAAAGGTTGAAGAATTGGCGATTCAGTTGTATTCTAAGGTATCCTCTTTACATCTATTGGGACACTAGGGATTTACATGTAGGCGGCGAGCTATGCAGAAACGCGAGGAATTATTATTGCCGACACGAAATTCGAATTCGGCGAGACAGAAACAGGAGAAATAATCCTCATCGACGAAGTCTTGACACCAGGTCCTTCCCCCTCTTGCCCCTAAATACGAACCTCACTTTCTCCCTTTTTTGTCTCTGTACTGTGTCAACCCACTCTCCATCTTACCCATGTTGACATCAGATTCGTCACGCTTTTGGCCGAAGGATAAATACATCGTCGGCCAAGGCCAAGAAAGTTTCGACAAGCAGTATCTACGGGACTGGCTCACTCAGCACAACCTGGTTGGAGAGAACGATGTCACGATGCCGGAGGAGGTTGTGAAGGAAACGGCGCGCAAGTACAAACAGGTATATGAGATTCTGACGGGATTGCAATGGTCCGGATAGATAGTCTTCTAGTATTATACATTATATGATACGCCACGCAGATCGTTCTGACAACGGCAAATGCAGAGGCAGTTGAAGCGTTTCACGGGCCTGACGGCGATATCATAGCCTTGAGTCTGTAAAAGTCCATCGCGACCGAGCTACTTGATTTTTCTGTATTGAAGGTTTTCTTCGTAATCTTCGGAATTGCCTCCATCTCAGGCCTAGGAGGACGACCAACAGCTTCGGCTCAT
>Ga0302325_10007328_pt1 | contig 24517 bp, 24 predicted proteins | sample Palsa_T0_2_FD_201948 | JGI IMG/M metagenome (GOLD analysis project Ga0302325, IMG submission 201948) | Peat permafrost microbial communities from Stordalen Mire near Abisko, Sweden - Palsa_T0_2 | ecosystem: Environmental > Terrestrial > Soil > Palsa > Peat permafrost | place: Sweden: Abisko... | reverse complement strand
GTGCAATGTTTGCAAAGCAAAGAACTCCTAGGCGGTCTGCAACCCAGGAAGTCTTTTGCTTCTGGTTTGAGATGTACCAGGTGTCTGGAGTGAGAGTCGGATAGTTGATTGCGCAGAGTGCAGCGTTGAGAGCGACGTAACACAGGATCAACAATGTTAAAGCTCTCGATGGTACGTATCCAATGTTCCCAGGGAATTTGCGGAGGTGCATAGACCCAAAAAGGGCCGGCAGAGAGATGTACTTCGCGAAGAGAGACGAAATGGGTCTGGGAAGTGATAATTTCGGTGACGCATAGTTGATCAGTCGCAGAATGCCAAAACTGAAGCAAAAGCCAACAACGACAGCAATGAGGATAGTCCTGATTCGGGAGTTAGTAAAAACCTCTGTTGAATGGCGCATTCAAGAACTAACCCGTATAAAGCATGAGCAGACTCTTGCTTCACATATCCTTGAATCGTCTTCCGAGAGTCCTCGTAGTACTGCTCATCAACCAAACTTGTCTGATCCAAAGCCGTAGCATCATACGACAAAGTAACATTTGGGACTGTGTTCGGGAGGTGTTCTTGTAGAGTCCCCACCGGGAGCCCATCACCAGCTACTTTTGCCCAACACTGCTCAGTGACGCTCGAAGCGACATTATCTGCCGCACATTTGATTTGCAAGCAATATGCCAGGGAGGCTAAGTAGGGTGTATTCGTTGAATGACAAAAAGGATAACCTCTTTGCTGGGTGGGGTTTGGCTGGAACGCGGTGCAAGAGAGATCCAACCCCCACAAGGAGGAGAGGCAAGCATAGCAGCAGAGAGGTTCGAAAATCGTTCGGCCCAGGCCGACAACACCGATGTCTCCAGCATTGATGTTACTCGCGAGTAACAGACCGATGAACAGGATGTATCTGGTAAACATGACGGATGCGAACGACGAAGTTGAACAATGAGAGAACGAGGAGAAAGAAGAAGAGCAGTACGAGTACTTATCTCAATTGAAGAAACACTCTATCGAGGCTGCATTTAGAATGACATGGCATTCTCCGATCAGCCTTAACCTCTCAGGGATCCTTTCTTTGCACGAGGCGCAAGTTGACACAGATTTAAGCATACGTGTAGTGGCACATCTAAAACAATCACCGCATTGCCTAGACGTTTGTACCTCGCTGTATGCCCTACTTTTCCAAAGAGCGCCTTTTGTCGTCGTAAACAAATGCCGAAAAGCCCCACCATTTTGCCCCGGAGACATAAATCACCGTCTGACAGTCGTCCTCGCATTGCAAGGACTTCCTCAGCCTCACAATGCTCCCTTTCAAGAACAGTGGCTTGGTAATGTCGCTTCTGTGATTGGTTACTCTCACAACATTTATCTCTTTGCCCGGCCTCGCAGAGAACTCGCAGCGCAAACGGAGTTAGAAGTACGCGTCTTGCAGCCACAGTCGGCATCTTACGAATGGTTCACCGATCCAATATCAGGAGCAGAGTCTAGGCCAGAATGTCACTGATATTGTCTGATGAGGCTTGTGATGACGTACTGGAAGGGTCGCATCTGTGCGCAAATCAACTTTGCGGGGTTGAAGTAATGTTGTTAGTGGTTGAGATAAAGTTCTTGATGTGGAACACCCAGGCCACGTACCCCTTTTCGTACCGAGCACGTGACTGTATACGAGAGTGGTATGTTATTGTTTCGGCATTTGAAAATAAATGGGAGTCTGAAACGACGTTGTTGCCTATTGTATATTTTTGGTATCGGCCTATCAAATTATGCAGCATCAATTAACTGCCCCCTAATGAGTATTAAGAACAACAGTAAGGTCCTCCCTAAACCCCCTCTCAACGGTCACCGTATAATCCCCCGTCGTCGCATTCCGACTTCCACTAGCACTCCGCCCTCCAATAGTGCATCCACTAATTGTGCCCTTCAGTCCCAAAAACACAATCCTCTCCACCTGCACACCAGGTTGATACCCATACTTCCCCTTCATAGTAAACGTCTTCCCATCAAAGTTAAACTGCACCAAGGTGGTAGACCTCTGCACAACACTGATCCCATCATCAAGATACAGTTGTCCGGAAGCTTTCCCGTCCGAGCCGACCGGGACGATGATCTCGAAGTCTTGCTTGCGGAGCTCAGTGGTTGTCATTGCGCTCTTAACTCTTTGAGGAACAATCACGCCGCCACGGTAATGAAGTGGGATATCGGTGATGTCTAGATTGTCGATCTGGATATTGGCGCCTTTGCCTTGGATGGCGGCATGGGTGAACCAATCGTAGAAGATGTCGTTGGGAAGGTAGACTTGGACGCTGGTAGCGTCTTCTTCTGTCACTGGGCTGACGAGAAGAGATGGACCATAGAAATACTGGAGTTCGAGGCCGAAGGTGTTGGGGTCTGAGGGATAGAGATAGAACATTGGGTTGATGAGTGGCGTTCCGTCGACAGATTGTTGGTACAGGGCGGTGTAAATGTAGTCTAGGAGGCGGTAACGGATGTCAATGACCTTCTTTGCTGCTTCAGTAACACTTGGCCACTGATAGAACTCTTGCGGAATATTTGGCGGATAACCATTGTGATCGCGGTAGAAAGGACTGAATGCGCCAAGAGTAGCCCAACGGGCACACAGCTGCTCTGTAGTATTATCCGCGTACCCACAAACATCAGAACCGACCATTGGGACTTGGTAGATTGACGCAAATGCCATCATGGTTCTGATGGACCATTGGTAGTGGGGCCAATCACTAACATTATCACCGAGCCAATGGCCGACCTTTGTACCAGCTCCAGCAAAGGTGCTGCGAGTGATGACAATGGGTCGGTCAGCAGAACGTCGATTCAGCATTGCATATCTTGAGGCGGTAGACATCACTACCCAATTAGCTTCGTTTCTATGCGAGGAGCTTTTGGATACTTACTCGTTCCAAACAGATTATGGGTGTCGTACATGGCCAGTCCGTTTTGATGGATAACATCAGTATTAACCGTATGATTCGAGATACCTCCTCCTGCCGCATTATCGGCATATGTGTATGCGGCAGCGTTGTGAATGGCATATTTGGGGTAGAGCAGGTTTCTGCCGGGTAAGCCAAGTTCATTTCCCGGTGCTTGCCTTTCGGTCACTTGAAGCATTGGGACGGCAACTGGAGCCTCGATCGAACTTCTCTTCCTACTTCCGGAGCACTTTGTTCCAGGTGGCTGGAAGTCACAAGGAAATCCAGGAAGCGGACGAGGTGGCGCACGAAGAGCTGGGGGAGGAGGAGGATACCCAACAGCAGCCGCGTAGGGGTTGTCGCAAGGGAAGTTGCAGGGGAAGTTCGACGGCTCGTTCATATCAATCCATAGTCCATCGATGTCGACGCCATTCTTGGGCGAAAAGAAAATGGAGAACTCGTTGTTCCAGTAGTTCTGGATATCAGTATTAAACCAATCGGGAAATACGGTAACTCCTGGCCAGACGACACCCAACCAAAAGGACCCATTATCTCTTCTTAAGAAGATTCCGTCTTCGGCACCTCGCTGATATGGTGGGTATGGTTGATATGCTACCGCAGGATCTACCATCAAGATTTGTTTCTGATCGTGATCATGAAGGTAGTCATTAAGCTCTTGCATCATCTTGAGAGGGAAACGGTCAGGATCGAGAGTGAAAACCTGTTGAATTAGCTGGCGTAAGGGCCTGAGAGATGGATCAGCTCACTCTTCTTAAATCCATGTAGTCAATATCAGTCCACATCGTCTCGAGCGGAATCCCAGCTTTCGAGTAATTATACACGGCTTCAGCAACGGCAAAAGCATCCTGGTAGCCATATCTGCAATTGTGGAAGCCAAATCCCCAGTATGGCATCATGGCAGGTTGGCCTACAACTTCGGCATATTGCTGGGAGACTGCCACAGGAGTTGGACCAGCAACGAAATAGAAGTCAAGAACTCCTCCCAAAGTGTTGTACTCCAAGTATTGATCCTGGCCATTCGTATTATTGATCTTGATGTCCATGCCGTTCGAATTTAGGAAGAATACTCCGTGGGTGCCTGTAGTCCGATGTTCGAAATACACCGGATGATTCCCGTAAAGATTGGCACCATTGGGAATGGCATATGCATCCTGAGACCACAGCGTTCGGATGTAATTAGTGGTGTTGAGACGAAATGGGTCGGAATGTTCGCCTAGACCGTACAAATTTGGATTTTCCGGGAGCGATGTCCTCAATCGAAGGTATTGAGTCTCGAAAACGATACTTGCAGCAGAAGTATCGAAGAGCACTTCTCCAGTCTTGGCCCGAGTGATCGAGAACGAGAAAGGGGAGGCAACATATTTGAATTGAATGTTGGCATCTTTGGAGTGGGTTCCTGATGATGGAGAGGGTCGCGGGAGCACACTCGCGGGTACTTGATAAACGCTATTGGCAGGATCTTGAATCTTGACGTGAATGCGGTCATCTGTGTTCATTTAGCCAATCGTTCCATGTTTCTTTGCCATTGAGCACTTACCGGTCTCGTAGACCACTTCCAGCGTCAAGCTCGCCAGATCGTCGCCGTACACATTGCAAGCAGCACCGGCGAGCTTCAAGTCAGCGGTCAGACTGGATCCCGTTGTCTTGATGTTTGAAGCCTTGTAGCCAGGACAGGAAGCCAAAGGATCGTTTGATGATGTCCTTGGAACAAGACCTGAGCCCTGGACAGCTGAGGCAGCCAGCAACAGCCATGAGAGTAAGACAGCCATGATCATTTGCTGGGCAATAGGTGACCTATTCTGTCCTCCTCTGGTTCCTGAATCCCATAGCTATTTATCATCTTGCTCCCCATCAAACGGCCGAGTAACGACCGCAATGGAAGCCGCCACCCAGCAGCGGAACAAGGCCAGCAGTCCCCGGTCATCTCGAGTGCGGGGCATGTTCTGCAGCCAAGACCTTTTTTGACAGTTCAACTTGGATTCAAAAGGCCTTTTAGCCGCAAGTTGAAGCTGGTGATAGGTGAAATTCGTAAATATTACTGTGCATGGCCGATATGACCGAGCTCTGTCTGCCGATCGTCGTTGCTAAGCTTTAAGCTTACAAAAAATTGCGGGGATGCGCGGGGGTTGGAATCGGCCCGTGGCCAGGGGATCAACGTCCTTGCCTGCTCTTAACCAATCAAATAAGGGCTGCCCCTCTATGCGTCAACCGTTGCATTATCACGTGCTGATAAATTACTCCACTGGAGCTCTACTTCGTGAGATATTCCTAACACTATACCGAGCTGAATACGAATTCTGCATGTTCAGCTATAATGGTGTATGCAATGAAAGAGCAGCGGCCGATATTACCCATGTAAATTGAAAGCTGGACACCTGGTAACCACGATATCATCCCATCTTTGCAGCCCGGCGAAATATCCTTGATATTTTCTGCCCTGATCAAATTAGATAGACCGAGTTCGGGATCGGTACATCTATGGTCCCGCAAATACATCTTTAACCCACGGGCTAGACTATCATGGTTCGCGAGTTTCTCGCTCTGTTCCTCGCTCTAAACGCAGTCTCCAGGATTTTGAAAATATAGCCTGATTCTGTCAAATCCAAAAGGATCCACCTCCACGGTCACGGCGAGACATCCTTGGAAATGAGGCACTTGCCCGGAAATAAGGGCTGAACTACCACGGTTGAAAGCAAGAGAAGAATACTGCCGAATGGCTGAGGGAGAACATCTTGTATTCGTTCCAGAGTAACTCAGTCATTAGAAACCAGATAATATAGACACGAGTATACATGACCTTGCTTGATCAAATAGCAAATCCGAACTCCACGCTAGAAGCAATCCCAATTGTTCCCAATTTCGTCGTCCCTCCTACGTCTCATATGGTAGGCTCGATTTTGATGAGTATCCTGGTGGAGGTTGGACTGGGTCTTTGATAGGATGAAGCAGCATCGGCGGCAGACAGACTCTTCCGTGTGTCCCCTCCCACTATTTACACATCAGCACAAACTCAAGAAGGAAAAGTTTGGATAATTACCTCCGGCCCACCAATCTCAGTATCCTCCCACCCAAGCCAGTTATTATACAGCCTCATTGGAGGCGTTGCCCGGTAATACCACGTGCTACCGTTGAATCTCACTTCATTTCCCCAACTGAAAGGGCTTTGTGCAGTATTTCCACTCTCCCCATTTGGTCCAGGATTAAAGTATTTTGCCAACAACTTACCTCCCCATGCTCGGTCGAAGAAAACCGGGATTGGTGCATAAACCGCCTTCAGGCCATGCAGCAAAGCAACAGTTTGGGGCGTCATCTCACTGCTGGCATGGTTCCCTCTCAGATTCTCCTCGTGCATCGTATCAAGCAGCAACTTGCTACATCTAGATTGTGTGCCAATAGCAGCACGTCTAGGTGTTTCCTCAGGGCCGAGAAATCCCCAGATATCGTGTTTTCCAACCCATTTCGTCAGCACTGGGTTGAATAGTGGAGACAACGAAATATAATCCGCCTCCTCTCCAACACCCCATGTGTAATCATCCTCCTTCGGGTCAAAAACTGGTGGCACTGGCCCCACAGGACTAATCTTCGGATTGGGCGGCGGGCCCCAAATCGTATCTTTGTCTGTCTGTGGCTCCACCATCTTTTGGAACTTCGAATATGGACCGTGAAACGAGGGAATATAATATCGTTCATTTCGCTCCCAAAGGTACTTTCTTGGTTGGGCTTTCGCGAACGCGCCCAGCTTTTCAAGGAGATCATAGTAATGACCCGTGTAACGAGTATCAAATTCCCAGTTCCAATAATAGTCGAAATGAGGATAATCCTGTGCAAATTTCTGCACTGAGAGCCACTGTGATTGATGAACATTGTTCACTGTGGGGAGAATCAGTGGGTACAGCTCCTTCATCTGGGCGTCGTTCCATAGGATTGTCATGTTCCAAAAGTCCTTGGGAACGCTATTTTGAACAGCTTCGTTGTAGGCATTGACATCGGTCAAGATTGGTAAGGTTTCGTCCTTGACTTGAACCAACAGATAGACTTGATACTCTCCACCACTCCCCAAAGATAATTCGGTAATGAGAGCTCGAATGTTCTGCTTGTCATTTTCTGTATATTCCTGTCCAGAGTGGGTTCGAATGACTATCGCGGTCCGGGATTTGGTCCCGGGTATGCCAGGCGAGCTCTCCTCATCATTATTTTGACTGTCCTCCACAGGAATGGTTTCCAGCCTCCTAATTTTCCCGTGGCGACCGAAGGGTGCTGACGAGTTTGAAGAGTTTGAAGTTTCCCCAAATGAGAAGTTGCCGGCTCTTGAAATTCCTTGGATGAAATCGTAGCGATCAGAATTTCGCCGAGCACATTCTTGTTGCATATAGCCCCAATTGAGGTCTTCCAAGTCTGCTCGTTCCCATAAAGTCTCGAGAAATCCCACTGAAGCTGTCGAATTGTCTTCCTGAAAGCCATATGCACCAAGCCGAGTCTTTCTCTCGAAGCAAAGATTGCTATCGATTTCGAGTGCTATGTATGATCCCATGGGCGGCTCTCCAAACGCTTTGGGTCGACCAGAGAACACCAGCATATCTTCCATAAGCCCGCCCGGAGCACCGCATGGCTTGTAAGTTCCTTTATTGGCCGCCTTCCACGCTTTGCTGTTATATTCGGGGTAAGGATTGTATTTGTAGGGAGGAGTATCGCTGTACTGTAAGAAGGATTCCGTAGGGGTCAGAGCTGCTGCTGCGGGTCCATCGTGCACACCATGGTCGGTGAGATCTTTGAGCGTCGTTCCGTAAATAAGTCCAGCCGTTTCCTGTCTATACAAGTCTAAGCAAGGCCCAGAGTTAACGATGGCATCATACTCACTGTTCTAGAGCTGCATAATCCCTCTCAAAATCCGCCTTCAGATTGATCGGAGTTTTCCCAGGCCGTCTTGGTGGTTCAGGATCTGCCGTAGCAATTGTGACGTCCGCAGAGCTCGTGCTAGTCTCCACCACTTCAATCACTTCAGGAGGCTCCAGAGCTGGTTCTGGCTCTGGTTCTGGTTCTGGTTCTGGTTCTGGTTCCGGTGTCTCTGGTTCATCGAAGTCCTCCGATAGGTCGATATAGCCTTTAGCAGCTGCGTCTGCCGCTTTCCTATCAGCCTCTGCTTCTTCCGCAGCTTGCAAATCTGCCAGATAAGCATCCAAGATACCCTTAGAGGGCGGGGCGGGCTGGCCATAATCCAGAGACTTATCATCGTGCCAGAAGAGGAGGTAGACGGCGAACAGCACAAACGCCAGCACTACCAGGGACTTCGACCTCGGAGGCATGGTCGCGGGAGAACTCTGGGATCAGGTGACCGTACTACTCGAGGTTTCATGTAAGGGAAACATTCGGATGAGGACGCGATTTGGTCGAAAGTTCGCAAGGAGGGAAGAAGAATGTTGGTCTTCATGTCGGCAATCTGCACGGCTGAGACATGATGGACAGGGGTCTGGTGTTGCGCCTGGAGCCTTGGCGCAAGGCTTCAAATTGATGTCTTACTTGAGGGGTCAAGGCGGACGATTGTTTTTATTTGGTTATTGGAATCTTTAAATTATAATAACTGAATTGAATTTCTACGAGACTATGAGAAAGAATCCAGTAACTGAGAGCTTGATTTAGGGGACCCGACGGGGTTTCTTGGCAGGGATAGCTCCTTTTTAGGCTGCTCACCCCTGATTCTCGCTAAATTAGAGTTAACTTTATTAGGTTTGACAACCTCACTTCCTCCATCTCAAGTCTCCAGGTCGCCGAGATTCACACTCTACAACTCCTGTCTCAAGACCTTTGGTTCGGGATCTAAAGCTCTTTGACTGAAAAAGCGTTCTACAAGATCATCTGTGCACGATCGAGCACATATCGAAGTCGACTGAGGTTTAAATGTTGAGAAGCCAAGTACATGGGATACAAAGAATGTGCCAATCCAGGTCGAATCAACTCCTGATAATTCTGTAAAATTCGAGAAGACTGGAGAGCTACCCTCGGAAGTGAAGATCAAATTTTTTGGGAGCCAGGGCGACGCGGAGTCACACTCTCTCGCTTCGCTAAACAGAAGAGGAATAGAAGTCGAACCAAAAAGGTAGCCAGACTTTGTTGGACATAGGGAAAAACAGCAAAACTCATCGGTCCTCACACTGTAACGTCTTACAGTGTAAGGACGTATAGGATCTTACACTGTAAGGACCCATACCCGATGAGAAATCACTTGATTTTTTCGTTTACGCTATTTATAGAGGTTACCATCTCTCCTCCGCCTGGCCCCCTTCAATCTTGTATTTATAGAGGTGTGTCCTCTCCTCCGCCCTGGCACAGTTTTCGTCATGTGCAGACGGACACAGTTTTGGTCATGTGTAGACGGACACAGTTTTCGTCGTGTGTGGACGGCAAACCTACCAAGCCACTGGCCTGGTTTTGAGGTAAAAATCGCTTATTTTGATATATATAAGTCAAAGAAGTTCGGATGACGAGGCTGGGAGAAGCGGTAGCCTTGCCGCGCAGAATTTTGGTAACAAAGAGAACAGCCTCGTTGCCGACTACATCGGCTTTACTAACATGCTACATTGGTAGCAGAAAAGCGCGATGACGAACACATGTGAGATGCAAGCAACAAAATGAGGAACTGTTGACAAGGTGTACGAATTTCATATTGACAGCCACGCTTCAGCAAACACCAACTGGCCTTTTTATTCCAGATAAATAAGAAATGTCATTGATAAATCGATCATTACCTTGTGTTCCACATGCAGATGCAGGTTTGGCAAGACTTCGAGCACGAGATGGAAATCGCCGCCAACTGCTATTGCCAGCGTGCTCCTCTGACCCATATCCCATGCGGAAGGTTTCCACCTGCTCGATACTATCATTGTAGAGGCTCAAGAGTTGAGCAAAATTCCCTCAGGACATATGCTGGTGCATAGTCCATTTTGGTATCCGAGATTAAGCACAGACATGGTCGGCTGCTTTGACGTCTGGGTGTGCAAATTTCGAATCCATTCGCATTCCCGGCGCAGCCAACGGATAACTGGGACTCAGATTGGCGGTGAGATGTATTTGCACCATAGCCTTCGGCGTTCAATACCAAATAGCCTGCGAATATGTCTTCATCTCGAGTATGGATTGGGAATGGCTTCGTCTAGATTTCCGCGCTGTCTTGCAGGAGAGCAGACGGAGAGGTATTGCCATGGCAGGCAACAAAATCTGAACATGCCAGGTTTTAACCTGCTGTGGGGATTGGTTATTTAAAAAGAGTGAGTTGCCACAAACACGAATCTCGAAAGTTGAATGTTCAAGATTCATCAATGTGAGGTAGGAAATTGCCACTTACGGACTAGGTCCCTTACTAATCAAGCCTACCCAGGTAGTCCACCAAGTCCAATCCCTTTTGCTAAATAGAACCCTCGCACTATGCCTTCCTCGCTTCTCCTCATCTCTTCTTATTCACGATGTAATCGTAACTTCAATTTTGCTTTTTACTGCTCAGTCGAGCTCGATATAACAATGGGTACACATTGAGGTAGTTGACTGTGCCTCACTCCCCTCTCAAGAACACCTCCCTCTCAAGAACACCTCCCTCTCAAGAACACCTCCCTCTCAAGAACCCTCCCCAAGCCTCAGACTACTTCTCAAGGCTAGAGGTTTCTGCCAATCTGAACAATTGCATCTCTCCTTCCATAATCTTCACTCTTCCTGCCTTTCCTAAAATCACAGCCCTTTTCTTCACCAGCCCATAAACCATCGCTCCACCTTCTCCAGCAGCATACTCTGGGAATGTTTCGTTAATTACCCACCACGAACCCAAGGAAATCTTTCACCAAAAGCTCTAGCAGATTCTCGCTGGCCTCATCAAGGGAATCATCATAGTTCTGGAACATACATCTTGAAGTTTCGTAAGAAAACCCGACAACAGCAGGCGAACTGACAGCACCCCTTCTCTCCTCCTCTTCCATCTCGACAGCAAGACACGGCTTCTATCTCCATCCCATGTCCTCCCACGGCATCTGTCCTATCGAAGATATCCTGATATATGATCATCATTCCCAGGAGACTAGCCCCTTTTCTATCCATATCTTAAGGATGGGGACTCGGGAGCGCATTATTCGAAAGTAACTGGAAAAAAATAAGAAGTATGGCAAGAACTGCAATCAAGCTAACAGCTATAGCTATCGTAGACGGAGGATGGTCCCGGTTGTACTCGTTGTTATCGAAGGTATTGTATGTATGTTGAAGGTGTTGTGCCACTTGAGCTTGATCGGTAGCTGCATCTGTTATTGGAGGCTAATTTGTTATATTATTAGCAAGCACTACTTCGCCTGGGAATCGAGACTCACGAGGCCTGGGTCCATCACGGATATGTGGTTTAGATGTCTTTTGTAAATGCCGTTCGCAGATGAGGCAGCAAAGATGATATGGTTAATGGAATAGTTACCTTTTTGAGATCAATTGGGATGTCAGTTTATGGTTGCTCTGCCTGCGTCGGAATTCCACAACCTCGCATTTCATCAAAAAGTCTTCGAAGGATTTTCATGTGCCAACCGACCAATAGTGACCGACCAACAGCAGGCCAGCCAACATGGCTAGCCAAGCGTCCTTCGATGCAGGCTTGGCAGGCTGACCTTATTTTTTAGAAATGTTAACCGCCTGGATCGTCAACTGCCCAATCTTGTCAGACGCCCAACCTCGTTAACCGCCCACGCCCACTAGGAACAACAAAAGTTTCAAGGTTTTCTAACACGAAATGTTTCATACTAGGCGTTGAAATTGAATTTGGCCCAGGAGGAAGAGGCGATGCAAGGAAAATGTACAGTATCATGGTATGTGTTGCATACATCACATGACTACTGTGGATTTCTCGTCACACTTACTGTAGATCGTTCGACGTTGATGATCACAGAACAGAGCTTTCGTTACATGACGTTTCGTGCCATCGTGCTCTGCTCGCCTGTAGTGTGTATCTTTCCGAACCACGAAATAGCTTAGAGACTTGGCTAAGTCATATGTATCCTGATGTCTTTTCCTTTTCTGAAAATGTTATTGCAATCGTTGGCGCAGCGGTCTGAAGGTGGCCACTAAACCTTTTTCTATGTCAGATTTAGTTAAAATTACTAGATTAAATACACCCTGATGTTGGAGCTTTCGAAAATGTTGGTAGTATTAGGAGGAGGAGCGGTCTAAAGGTGGTCGCTAATTCTAGATCATTGGCTTAGGGGCAGATTTCGTTTTCTGCGACCTTGAGGACAGGAGTCTTCGCCATTATGGTCTCTCCGCAGGGACCTGTATTCATGCCTCGAGTTTGAACATAGCCTTTCAGCTAATCATAGATGTTGGTAAACTACGCCTCTTGTTGCGGATGTTAGTATCGTGAAGGATTGGGCTGTGGACATAGACACTTTGGATCCCTTGATGTTACAATTTCTTTTTTATGGATGTTGGTAAACTACGCCGCTTGTTGCGGATGTTAGCATCGTGAAGGAGTGGGCTGTGGACATAGACACTTTCGATCACTTGATGTTACGCTTCCTTTCAAAAGCCTATAAGTCAGAGACTTTTGCCTGTGCAATAGATTATATTTCTGTTCATAAAATCCAGTCTGTCTTCCATTCCATTACACCACTGCCATCATGAAGTCATCAACCCTTGGAGCAATTCTTGCCATGTTCGCAACAGGCATGGCTATTCCTAGTGCAGAACTTGTCAAGTTTTCCAAACGGAATCCTTGCGATGGAGTCAACGCTACCCCAGTACTCTACCATCAGTACGGGGCCGATGTTTGTCCCCCAATAAATACGATAGCTTCTAATGGAAATTGCCCGGGCCTTGACCCTTGGCAAAACGATTGTGCATCGTTCTGCCAAGTCCGTAAGTAACCCTGATTCTGCTGAGTAATATTAAACTGTTACTACGACTGCTTCACTTTCTTCCTTTCTTCCCCCCTGCTTTTTTTTTAACAAAAGACGGGGTGGGGAAGATTGTAATTTGAGGTTAAGAGAAAGTACGAGTGTTAACGTTTTATGTCCTCTAGGAACGACTTTTGTATATGGTACCGAAGTACCATTTGCCAACTCCTATTGCCATGGTCCTTTCACCTGCTCGATCGCTGAGACGAAAACAGTGACTATCACATTCAGTACTACTATCAGTGCTGAAAGACTTAAAGCACTGGGTTTCGGAGTTACAGGTGGCTTTAACTATGCGACCGCAACGGCGAACGCACGCACCTATTCAATTAACCTGCCACCCGCTTTCTGTGGATATTTTACCTTCGTACCTGTACAAAAGGATATCTGGTACGTATACGCTTAATCTCCATTCTATTTTTACTGCTAGAAATTGGCTGACTCTCATTCCTCTACAGCGGTACTATGACAACAGCACAAGTCAAGTGGATAGAGGTAGGTGGGCCAGCCCCAGTACCATTGTGTGGCGTCTCCAGCAGTACTGGAAACTATTGTGCATCGGAAGCTCGCAGGAACAGCGACGGCAGTGTTGACGGCGAAACAATCTTCGTCAAGACAGATTGCAACACACGAGAGCCACTGCCTCTTGACCAACAAGATCCTGTGTACCAAAATCCGGGGGTTCCAATGGATCGAGGCCTTCTCGCTACTACCCTCTCATCTTGGTCTGACCCAGGTCCAGCTCCAGTAGCGCCTTCAACGCCTCCGCCGTCAGGCCCTGACATGTCGTCACCAGCTTGTGTGACATGCACAAATACTCTTGGGGACAGTAGTTGTGCTGCAGCTGATACCCAATGTCTTATCAATCAGTGCAAGAACGACAGCAATTGCCAGACTTGCAAAATTGATTGCACCACTGTTGGCTAAGAAAAGAGGATAAGATTTAAATGAGAAGACTGTTATATCCTCGCTTCGTTGTTTGGTAGCAGATAGGTTTTCATAGTGTATACCATGTTATAGGAGATCAAACAAGGTCTGACAAATGAACTTATGTGATTTCCCCCCTTATTAAACACGCTCTTTCTGTAAGAAAGATTCGCTACTTTGCGAGGAAGTGAGCCGCGCTACTGCAATTCTATTCTGCCATTGAGTATAAATACCCCTCTCTCCCACTTCGGTTCTATATGATCATTGGAAATAGAAAGATGTTCAACATTCAACAATTTCCCCTCCCTAAAAAGGCGAGAAGCACGAAATAAATCGGGAAGGAAATTACTAGCTCGACATTTCAAAACAATAAGAGCGAGGTCCACTCGGTGACCAACCACCTTGATGATCGAAAGGTACTTTAGCTACCGACGTATCACAACACGGAGGCATATCACCTGGAACAAGAGTAGCTAGCTGTACTCAGACAAATGCGTCACATCCAATACATATATACATTACTATCTATCTAAGTATGTGTGCCAGCCTCATTAACAACGGCTTGCAACAGAAAACATGCAGCATGCAGAAAGAGGGTATATCCGAATCCAAAAGAAGCCAAAAGCCGTAGCGAGGAACGGATTCAATCCTATCCTATCCATTCCCCTGTCAAAACCAAGCATGCCATATAATCAAAAATAGCTGAAAGGGTATAAGTGTGTGGCACCGGCCAAGCCAAAAATGCAAAAAAGGGTGCCTGCCAACTGCCAAAGATTCGAAGTACAGGTCCAGTAATAATAATCGTAAGTTTCAAACTCATTATAGGGAAGCAAGTGTCTTGCGAGGTGATCGTTCTGAAGTTGGAATGTCGAAGGAGAAGTCTAGTCCAACAAATGGAACATTTTTCGTGATGAAAGACTTGCTGGTTCTTTTCCGTTGTGTTGTGTGGTGAGCATGGGTGAAGGATCAGGTCACCCCATCATCATTAATCTCGTCGTCCGTCGCTCCATTTTGTTACTTCCTCCACCTGCACTCCCAGGCCCTAAGAACCTCCCTTGTTGCGCCCTCCTGAACGCATCTCGTTCGCAATAAACCTTGCCGTTCATCTCGAAATGTTGGTTTCGTAACGTCCTTTTGCAGTCTGAACAAGTCAGACAATGCGGGTGGAACTTTTGTTGACTCTCGCTTTCGAGATATTGACCTTCAATGCCACGGTCGCAAGTGGAGCAGATGCTGCCATTAAGCTTGTGGTAATGATGCTCACAGTATGGGGCGTCATTAATTACGTAGAAGGTCGACGTTTGGAAGGGCTCGCTGCAAGTCTTGCACCTGAAGCATTGCTTGTGATAACGTCCTGTCAAGCGTCCATCTGCAGACGACACCGAGCGCCCCTTGATTGGCTCGCCGCAGCCTTTGCAGTCCCCCTTTGCTGTTGTAGGACGGCGCAGAGGCTTGTTCTCGGGTGCTGTACCTAGACGTTCTGCGTTGCGTGACGGGGAGGGTGAGAGGCGGCCTCCTTGGATTGCCGGGTCCATGGGTGATTCAGGGGAGAGCCACGCTGGATTGACCGATGGCGGGAGTCCACGCGCATATTGTTTCTGCCGTGGTGGGGACGTATTGACCTCTCTGGGGTTTAGCTGCGCCATTGAGGACTGTAAATCAGCCATCAATACATCCACCTTCGAAGTATCGGAAGGCTGGCGTCGAGAATGCCCCGGGCCAGTAGATTGAGGCGGACTCGAAGTCGAGCTCGCTTTGCTCGCGTTGCTCGAGCCCGATGCATTCGAAGATTGCGATTCCGACGGTGTGTGGTACGGATTGCCAATACCGAACTCTGCAGCCAGATTGATGTTTGTCGGGACAGGCGGTGCATCACCAAGTCTCCCATCTACTCTTGATCCGCTCAGACTTGGTGCTCGCGGAGGAGGCGGCCTCGAGGTATCTGGACCAGACATTGACTGTTTTCGGCCTCTCGACCTTGAGGGAGATCTGCTGGTCGATTGCTCATCTATTGTCAGTCTATCACTTTCATTCGATGGTGTCCGCGTTCGGGCGACAGGTCCTGGCTCAGATGGCCTCCTCGTGAAAGGTTGCTGGTCACTTCTTAGTGGAAAAGTTTGGGATCGATTGTCAGCCGACAGAGGTTCGGGGTCTTTAGTGCCTGGTGGTCCAAAGCCTCCATAACCATTGTTCCTTGGAGCCCTAGGAGGCGGTATAGCAGACCTTGATTCATTAGAGCTATTTGTTGATGTTCGGGAATGTCCAGGTTCCGCTGTCGATGGACGGCGAATAGTAGAGCCAACCTCACTGGTGGCCGAAGACATTGTCATATCCGCAAGACTGCCAATAGTTCCTTCCTTCTTATGACTCCTATTTGTTTTTGATTCGGTAGATCTTCCTCGGCGATTGGGATCAAAAGGACCAGGAGCAATTGTGTTTGCTCGTTGCAGAAGCCCACCATCAGTTGCAGTTCGTGGACTCATGGGAGCATATTTCGAATCCGCCTCGGCAAACCTGCTTGGTCCCAATCTACCATTTCCTCCTTTTGACTGCGATCGAGTCTGCGCTGGCGCCTTGGCCGGTGGAAAGGGTGGAAAGGGTGAGTCTAAATTCGAAGATAGTGGCTCGGGAGATGGTGGACGACGTTGCACTGGTCTGAGGGTAGCACTACGCATGGGTTTTCCGAACGGCGATTGACGTCCATCGCTGGGAGTCAAAGGGGACACACTTCGAGATGTCGACGGGCTCACAGGTGTTAGTTGATCCTTGGGAGGAAAGAATGGACGATCTGGAAAAGTCAATATAGAATAAAAAAGACCTATAGAAGCACTTACTCGCAGCTGAAGTGTCGACTTTTGGTGGCATCGACCGTCCCGGCTTTAAGTAGCTTGGACCGTTCGTTGGATTTGATTTATATGGTATGGTAGAAAAGTTGCCATTCGAATCCGGTGGAGGGGTTGCTGTGATTATTTAACATCTACCTGACGATTCTGCAAAGGAGTACTCACGTTCTCCAGATTCACCACATACATGATCTCCCATCTGGGAGATCTCGATTTCTCTAGCGCACATAGAACATTTTATCGTCGGCAGGAAGCTCGACGCGCTGTCCATACCCGCCATCGTGGTGTCTTGATTGGCACTCCAACCACACCTTCGATACTGCTCTTGTTATGAATACATACGATGCGGCTCGAAGTACCCAGGGGCCAGAGAGAAGTCGGTATCAGTGCAAGCCAAGACTCTGACTAGGATACGTATGCGTCGAGTCCAAGAATATTCTAGATGTCCAGAAACCCCACGATATCATAAAAGTGGCAGTTCGAAGCTCTGGTCGTTAAGTTGCGGTGAGCGTGGACCCTTGGTAAGGTTTGGTGTGGAGAAATGGTTGGGGTAGTTTGTGATGTAGGTCATATAGGTTCGTCTTAGTCGCAGATCATAAAGATGTTTGAGATGCAGCTGGTAACGTTCGCAGACAGACTGGCGGTAGGGACTGTGGGCAAACAATCGTCGATTCACGTTGCTCGAGAGAGAGATGCTGTGTTAGAGATCCGTCTCGGGGACAAGTGGAAGAGGGTGTGCAGGACGATCCCCTGCGAATTTGACAGGCCTATCCGTGCAATCCGGGCTCCACTGCTTAATCGAGTCTGCCGCAGGGCACAGGGGTAGTGGCTATCCGCTGACACTTTTCTCCACGATTATCGAGATGTTTGATGCGTGCAAAAATTAATGCTAGAAATGCGGAAAGATTTGAATTCTTCGATGGAGCTCGGCGGGCTCTACAACGTTTCTTATTCTAGCTTTCCTACGTGGTTCTAGCTGGGTCTAGCTCTGGCGGAGAGAAAATGAGGGTTCAACTGGTGGTGCCCGTGTTCTAGATGAGCACACTCTAGCAACTGTCTTGGGGATGGTCTTGGGAAGAGGCGTTCGGAGGCGTTCCAAAAGGAGAGCGCCTAATGCCGACTCAGGCACCGGGGGTTCTCAACAGGGCCAGCGCTTGGTGATGCGAGGGGGAGAATGGGCCAGAGGGAGGTTTGGAGGAATTAATCCGTAGAGCAATGAGCACAGAGCAGCCAGCCCCGGTCAGACTGCGGGTCTGAGGACCGGCCGGTGATCTGAAGCACGACGATGATTTTACCTACCGTACGTGCAGCATCGCAGCCACCGACGATTCGTTGTGCGCACCTCTTTCCACTGCTCTGGCAATTTGAGGGGTTCCATGATTTCCAACGTCTTCCCAATCACGGGGCTTTCGGCCACACCACCGAGCGAGCCTGCCCTCCGCCGTCCTATCCGCCCCTCGTCCCTCGCAGGCCCGCTGGCTCCCGATGGCTGGCTGCTCCACAGTCCTGATTCCACACTTTCTTGTCGTTAAACATAACATTCGCCAAAGGGAAATTTGCCCCTGACGATCATTGCGCTTTTCACTCCGATGTTGATCTCCCATCTTACCTTTGACGATTCCACGATTGCGAGGATTGCGTTATCTGTACAACACCATCGCGTCACGGGGTGTTCGTTGTTTACCATATTTCATCGGCAGCGATCTCGAGGCGGTCATCGACATCCAACTCTTGCTTGCCCCGCCAGCTCATTTCGTCGTGGCTGTCTTGTGCTACCCAACGTCAAGCATCGCCGATTGGTCCCGCATATCTATCAATTCCCGTCTCGATTGCTCATGGTGATTCCAAGCGCTCGAGATCGTCCTTGCCCAGAAAGTGGCGAGAGCGCTGGCCACATGAGGCACTCGATGTTTTGCTTTTCGGCTTCAACCGTTCAACGGTGAGCCCTCTCAGCCCGCAAACGTCAAGAATGACCTGCATATTTCGCGGGCTCCAATGAGAATTAAACACCTCCACGACGTTCCTGCCTTGGGGCATGTTCAGCCGAAGAGTATCATGATTTGTTTCTCCTGTTTTCCCTTGCCGGTTCTAGATCGAGATCCTGCGATTCTTGGATAAGCGGGTCTCAAGTGCAAGAATCCATATATGTTACTCCTCACATCGGATGCTACTACTTAACTCCAGACTGCAAGAATGCTTGATCTTGGCAAATGCTCTGCTACCACTGAATCCGTAAGCTTACGGCGTCGGTGTACATGGGCTGTTCCCAAGAATCTAATATCTCGTCAAGATCGAATTTCGGTAGAAGAAGTCTGGAAATGTTTGGGTCGAATCATTCAGAATTTCTAGCGAACTTGAAACACCAAGGGGCCGAACCGCCGACTTCAAGATTTGAGCCTCCCAGCTATATTTGGTCCTTTAAGGAAAGCTCTCTCTTCCACCATTCGGTGCGGCTTTTGGCAATCTGAATTGTCCCTCTCAATTTCAAAGTTTGAAGTGAGAAGTCGTTTCTTGGTGTAAGTGCTGCTAATTGGTACTTTGTTTCTGTACTAATTTCGGGTTGCTACGGCAAGGCGATGTCTGCTGGACTGTGAGCTCCTGGCCCCGTCTTGGCTTCCGTCCACCAAGACTCCAAGAGTTCGCAGACTTGCGGTGTGATGTTCCAATGAATGCTAGTCACGGCGGGTGCGCTTCTGCATGCAGGCTTGCGTTCACGCTATGGATGTTTCGACACCGCCATTTCATCATGAACACTCACCTCGCACGTGATCTGATACAGCTGCAAGAGGAAACATCAACACAGCGAGATTAAATATGGAGCACGTTGAAGAAGGAATATGAATCAGACACGTACCTCGTCGTGCATTGTAGGTAAACAGATGGGAAAGAAGATCTGGATTCTGGACAGATATGGTGGATTTTTTAGGATGTCATTTATCCCGAGCCGTGATCGTGCTCGTGAACGCATTGGAACCGCCCACTGATGAACCTCCTTAATAATTGCGTCCAGCTAAATAATCAGTAAAGAAAAGAACTGCTGCGAGCTCACATAACCCTATGTCCAGTGCTCCAGTACCTCCAGTGTTACGAAGACTAATGCCATGTTGATTTGAAAATTGGCCTGTTAGAAGCTAAGAGATTCACGAAGAGGGGCAGTTCACTGAGCTGGAACTTTCCCAGAGCATGAGCATACGCGTAACACTATCACAAGCAAAATATCTACGTACCTTAGCCTAGATACTGTAGATATGTTGAAGTCATTGAGGCAATTATCTTCAGCCGTATCTTCACGACTTTGTTGGTCAATTCCATACCATCTTCAAAAACCTCCAGACAGTGCCGTTCTCGGCATCGCTTGCAACCTGGAATGCTGTGACAGGCTGGAAAGGGGCCACGACAGTAGTGGATATGCAGTGGATATGCAAATGCACCTCGATTATGCAGGTGCGCACAAAATTGGTGCAGACGACCCACCTAAACATGGCCTTATCGCTATCGGCTCACTGCCCCGCGCCTTCCTCTTTGCAGCGCGTAGTGGGGCAAATTAATAACACCATTTCACTCTTCGTGAAAACCCACATCTCCCATCTTTCTGCTCCTTCTTTCCTTCTTAACAAACCAAAACAAAACAACTTCGAAATCACTAGAATTATTCCAGATCTTTTCACCAAACTAAATCCAGTTGATTACACCTCGCGTGTAATCACCCCAGTCGTCAAGACGTTTTCCAATCTCCTCAACTCGTAAGATTTCCCTCCCACTGCCGGATGTACTCGGACAACGATGCAATCCCCTCAGCAAAGGGATTCAACGTGCCCACCTACAAAATGTTCACTGACAATGTTTCCAGTTCGCACCATCCGTTCGCAGGAGCCCGCTGCTCTTCTCCCGCAGGGGCATCGGACTCGCCTTTTACCAAGTAAAAGCACCCGATCCAAACCTATACACACTGCACAACTTTGAGACTGTCAAACAAAATCAATAACCATGGCACCTCATGCAGAAGTTGGACTGGACTTCTCGAACGGAAACGGTAGCGCAACACCCACCGCCAACAAGGATCTCTTCAAGGTCAACTCCCCCAACGTCGTCTACACCGACAATGAGATCCGATCTAAGTACACATACCGCACCACCTTGGTCAACGAGACTGCCGATGGCAAATTCGAGGCAACTCCTAAGGAGACTGTCTACGACTTCAAGGTCGATCGCAAGATCCCCAAGACTGGTATGATGCTTGTCGGATGGGGTGGAAACAATGGTACCACAGTTACCGCTGGTATCATTGCCAACCGCCGCGGTCTCGTCTGGGAAACTCGTGAAGGTCCTCGTGCTGCTAACTACTATGGCTCTGTCATCATGGGCTCTACAGTTAAGCTTGGTACCAACGCCAAGACTTCTAAGGATGTCAATATCCCCTTCCATGACATCTTGCCTATGGTGCACCCCAATGATCTCGTCATTGGCGGCTGGGACATCAGCGGAATGAACTTGGCCCAGGCTATGGACCGAGCTGGTGTCCTTGAGCCCACCCTCAAGGATCAGGTCAAGAAGGAGATGGCTTCAATGGTTCCTCTGCCCAGCATCTACTACCCAGACTTCATTGCTGCCAATCAGGAGGACCGTGCCGACAACCTCTTGGAGGGTAGCAAGCCTTGCATGGGGCACGTTGAGCAGATCCGCAAGGATATTCGGTAAGCATTTTCTTGAGATGGAAACGAAACTTGAATGCTGACTACCCCTGCAGCAACTTCAAGGAGGCGAACAACTTGGAGAAGGTCATTGTTCAATGGACTGCCAACACAGAGCGCTTCGCTGAGCTCATCCCGGGCATCAATGACACTGCTGAGAATCTCCTGAAGGCGATTGAGAATGGTCACGAGGAAGTCGCTCCATCCACTGTCTTTGCCGTGGCTTGTATCCTTGAAGGCGTTCCTTTCATCAATGGTTCCCCGCAGAACACCTTTGTCCCTGGTGCCATCGAGCTTGCCGAGAAGCACAATGCTTTCATTGGCGGTGATGATTTCAAGTCTGGTCAGACCAAGATGAAGTCTGCTTTGGTCGATTTCTTGATCAGCGCTGGTATCAAGCTCACTTCCATTGCCAGTTACAACCATCTCGGCAACAACGATGGAAAGAACCTGAGCTCCCAGAAGCAATTCCGCTCCAAGGAAATCTCCAAGTCCAACGTTGTGGATGACATGGTTGAAGCCAACTCTGTTCTCTACAAGAAGGGCGAGCATCCTGACCACACTGTCGTGATCAAGTACATGCCAGCTGTCGGTGACAACAAGCGTGCTTTGGACGAGTACTATGCCGAGATCTTCATGGGAGGTCATCAGACTATTTCGTAAGTTTGTACGACCAGTCTAAACAAGCCTCACACTAATTGATTCCAGTATGTTCAATGTCTGCGAGGACTCTCTTCTTGCTTCGCCATTGATCATTGATCTGGTTGTTGTCGCTGAGATGATGACTCGTATTCAGTGGAAGGCTCATTCCAGCGATGGTTCTACAACAAAGGATTTCAAGAACTTCCACAGCGTGCTCAGCATTCTTAGCTTCATGCTTAAGGCTCCCTTAACACCTCCTGGTACTCCGGTTATCAACGCTCTTGCCAAGCAGCGGAGCGCTTTGGTAAACATCTTCAAGGCTTGCGTTGGTCTTGAGCCGGAGAATGACATGACTCTGGAGCACAAGTTGTTCTAGATGTAGTCATCCTCGCAACTCGGGTTTCGTTCGCTTTGCTATAGTCGTTGCTGGAGATTGATTTGACATTTGCGGTCTACACATGGCGATAAGTGCTATGCATTCACTCTTTAGACATAATCTAAAATGAAGTGCAAATTACTCTTCCAATTGCTCCAGTGACTCTCGTGTTTGATGTTAAAGAATTTCTTTCTCTATTTTCAAATGAGATCGGCCTGCAGATCAATTGTTGCAGTAGAACCATGTAGCAACTGTGTATCTGATGAAAAACTACACCCATGCACATCTATATTCTCCATGACGTGGTACAATTATTTATTGAGGGCGGTGTGTACAAGTAAAGGGGCAGCTCGCTTAAGCGAGCACGACCCGCAAATTCACACTCACTCCATTCGGACATCACTTTCGTCTCATCACCGCAAAACAAACCCATCTCTCACACACCTCACACTCCCTTCCCAGAATGCCCTTCTCCACCCCCTCAATCCAATCCTTCTACAAACCCGAAGTCCTTCTCCGCACCACAACCACCACTACCTCCGTCGTCCCTGCCTCTACCACACCCGGGGACGGCTTCACAGAGGAGGAACTCGCCGATGCTCTGGACCCGTTGCAGAGGAAGTGGAATCCGGAGAGGGAGTATGAGGAGTGTGGGATTGGGGAGTTGGTGCCGGGACCGAAGACCGTGAGGTTTTGTGGGAGGGTTGTGGGGATGAGGACGTTGATGGGTGGAGGTGGGAAAGGGATGGGGATGAAGGCGAGGGGTTGGCATGGGGTTGTTTTGAGGGATGATTCGGGGGCTATTTCGGTGCGTTTTCGTCCGTTCTTTTTGGAAGGGGACTAAGAGCTGAGATTGGATGAAAGCTGATGATAGACAGATCAAGCTCTACTTCGCGCACAACCCCTACCCGCTCAAACTCGGGCAGCTGCTCTCCATTTGGACCGCGTTCATCTCAGATACTTCGAAAATCGACACCCCACAGATCCCTTCTGTTACCGTACATGCAAATCTCTTTCCCGGACGAGTTACGAGTGATCATGTTATGATACATACTACACCCTCCTCTGACACTATCTGCAGAACGCCGTTGGGTTATAAGAGAGGCCAGCCATTGCCAGGCCTCATGACGGTGAAGAGCTATCTTGATACTGGACATGATGGCGTCACCGGTGCGAAGCTGCTGGTGTGCGTCAAGAGTATCAGCAGCAAGAAGAAAATCTCTCGTAAAGATGGGGGAGGAGAGTGTGAGCTCGCTGACGTCGTGCTATTCGATCATACAGGCGAGGTCCGCCTCACGGTCTGGAACGAGATCATTGAGTCCGCCAAGTGCTGGAAAGCGGGTGAGACGGTTCTGTTGATTTCAAATCCGGGATACAGAGTGAGAGGGAATGGGAAGGGGGAGTTGGGACTCACGGCGTGCACGATGGTAGATGTTGAGCCGGAGGGACAGGATGCGGATTGGTTGAGACAGTTTGCAACGGGATTGACGCGGGAGGAGAGTTTGTGTCTTAAGGTTCCTGAGGGGGTGTGGGATATTGAGGCGTGTGAGTATGGGGTTACTCGGATGTTGTTTACTCTTGCAGGTCTGGACAATTGGTTAGTTGATCCTTAACTTCTTTCTTGAAACTTCTCGCTGATGATGAGGAATCAGGGTTCGGTCGGATGGCAACCAAGTCTTCTCTTGCCTCCTCAGCGTCACGATCCTCGAGATGCAGCTCGTTACTATCCACCGCCGCAATATGCTCATGTGCGCTGAATGGTACCTCTCCCCTCGTTTCCCCCTAACATCTCAGCTAACACTCCCCCGTTCAAAGCTGCGGCATAACCATCTTCTCCAACTCCCCCACAACACCCTGCCACAACTGCTCCACGCCCCTAACCCTCACCCTCAACCCCCACATCCTCGGTACCCTCATCGACGAAACCGGTTGTCTTGCAGCCAGCAAACTAGTCTGGAGTCCCCGCGCCTGGGAAAAGCTGTTCGATAAGAAGGTAGAGGAGGTTTGTGGGATAAGTGCAGAGCATATTAGGTATTTTGAACAGAGGCTGTTGTTTATGAGGCTGCATCTTGTGGTTGGGTGGGATGGAGGGGCGTTGGGGAGGTTGTGCGTTTTGGGGGTTTTGATGTAGGGTGCTTGAGACTTGTTGCTACGGTATTGCTATGTGGAGGAAATTGGGCTTGCTGAAATCGATTTA
>Ga0302325_10007327_pt1 | contig 24517 bp, 14 predicted proteins | sample Palsa_T0_2_FD_201948 | JGI IMG/M metagenome (GOLD analysis project Ga0302325, IMG submission 201948) | Peat permafrost microbial communities from Stordalen Mire near Abisko, Sweden - Palsa_T0_2 | ecosystem: Environmental > Terrestrial > Soil > Palsa > Peat permafrost | place: Sweden: Abisko... | reverse complement strand
CTGATCGCTGCACTTGAAATAAGAAAGGAAAAACCAAAGACAGCGGCAAGCTGCGCATCGGCGATGATTGGAATGCAATCCGGATTATTGCGCTCTCGCAGAGCAATCCATTGAAGGCGATCGCTGAATTCGTCGAGAACTCGATTGACGCGCGCGCAAAGACCATCACCATCACGCGCGGCAAGGAGAATGGCGCGCACTACCTCGCCATCAAGGATGACGGGGATGGAGTGCCGCGCGATGAGAACGGATTGCCTGACTTCAAGTACGTAGCCACGCACATCTGTGATTCGATCAAGCGACACCTGAAAGCGGACGGTAACGGAACGGGGCTCCAAGGTGAGTTCGGTATCGGACTCTTGAGCTTTTGGACGGTGGGCGACACCTTAACCATGACTTCGACGGGCACCGATCAGAAGGCCTACCAAATGACGATGAGCAAGGGGAACTCGCGCTATGAGGTCAGTCCGAAACGGATGTTATTCGCAGAGAAAGGCACCGAGCTCAAGATCTCTCCGCTCCTTGAGGGCATTCGCACCTTAAGCGGCGAGAAGATCCAGTGGTACCTCGCGTCCGAGCTTCGCGATCGGATTCGCGACTCCAAGGCACGCGTGACCGTGATCGATAAGCTCGCGCGCAAACAATACGAGGTGGAGCCGCGGCAATTCGAGGGACGTCTGCTGCATCAGCTGCCCTCCATCCACACGGCGTTCGGCGATGCCTACGCCGAATTGTACCTCGCCGAGCCCAGCGAGAGTGCCCGAGTCGCCCTCACCCGGGTTGGAACGCGGGTGATCGAGGATTTATCTACGCTCCCTGGATTGGAACACGCCCCTTGGGTTTCCCGCTACGTACAGGGCCTTATCGATGTGCCATTCCTGAATCTCACGCCGGGCACGCGCTCCGGGATCATTCAAGACGAGCGCTACGCAGCCTTGGTCGAGGCTTTGATACCCCTCGAAGCACACGTCAAAGGCCTGATCGAGGAGCAACAGCGCGCTGAAGAGGAGCAGGCGAGCCAGCAATCCCTAAAGGCGATTCAAAAGGCGTTCTACGAGGCCATGCTGGCGCTGCCGCGTGAGGAATACGACTGGTTCGACGTGCAGGGCCGCGCACGGCAGGAGACTCAGAACGCGGCACATGCCGGTCCCGGGGGTCTTCCGGCCGGGACCGACTGGGAGGAATTGCCACCGGGTGTATCGGAGCCCATACCCTTGGATTCACGACAGCGCCAATTCTTTGACTACGCGGGACCGCTCTTTAGTGTGGTCGTATCACCGGCTGCGAGCACTACACCGCTCAATGAGATGCGAAAGTTCCGAGCCCTGCCGCGGGATCGCTCGCGGCGACGAGTGATCGAAGATATGTCATTCACTTGGGAACTCATCGACGGCGATGGCCACCTGGAAGGCGTGACGAACCAAGAGTTGGAGTATCGGGCTCCGGCAGTGCCCGGACTTGCGCGTCTGAAAGTCACCGTGACGCAGCGCGAGATCACGGTTACGGCCGAAGCACTCATTACGGTCACTGATAGCTTGGAGCGCGCGATGGCCCCAGCCGCCGTCAACTCACGGGGCTTGCCGGGCTACACCTTCGAGCGTGCCGCCGGCGAACTCTGGCGATGCCGCCTCGACAGCGAACGCAATATCATTGTCGTCAACAGCGGACATCGAGACTTCGTGTACGCCACGCGCAACCGAGCACTGCAGCTACGCTACTTGGTGCGGCTCTACGTCAAAGAGCTCGTTCTCAAGAATTTCGCCGGGTTACCGGCCGATCAGTTGCTAGAGCGCATGATCGAGCTATCGCTGTATGCCGAAGAGAAATTGAAGTCCGGCTGAGGGACCACTTTTGAAAAGCCTACTTATTCTTGTCGGCAGCCCCCGCCGCGCCGGCAACTCGGCCACACTCGGTGCGGCAGTTCAGCGCGGCGCCGAACAGGCCGGGACGAGCGCGGTGCTGCGGTTTATCGACGACTTCATTTCGAGCTTCCTCCGGGATTGCCGCTCTTGCCGTCTCGTCGACGGAGAATGCGGGATTTCCGATCGCCTTCGCTCATTGTTTTTCGCCGACTTTCTTACCGCCGACGGAGTCGTCTTTTGTTCGCCGGTTTACTGGTATGGTTTGTCCGCCCAGACAAAGGCGTTTCTCGACCGGACCTTCTGCTACTACGCGGCTTCTCATCCGCAATCCGCCGAAGTCATTGAGCGGATGTCCCGCAAGCGCATCGGACTGGTGCTCGCCTCCGAAGAAACCTATCCGGGAGCATCGCTTGGGATCGTGCATCAGATTCAAGAGTATTCCCGTTATACGCATTCCGAGTTGGTGGGCGTTGTCCGAGGTGTGGCCAACAGCCGCAGCGAAGTGGGGCGCGATCCGGGAGAACCCATTCTCGCCGCTGAACAACTTGGTCGGGAGATGTTTAAGCGCAGGTATTCCGATTTCCGCCTCGATACTCAACGAAGCGGGCGGGTTTGGTAGCGAATAGCGCTGCCCTGGAGGGAGAGTGGCTCTACCTTTTTACCCACTAAGCGCTTTATCGGCGGGCACGCGGCACACTACGACCGCGCCGCCGAGCCGTGCTTCGAATTGCATTTCGCCGCCGAGCGCTTTGATCCTGCCCGAGACAGAGGCGAGTGCGTCGGTAACGGCCTCTTCTTCGCGAGTAAAATCCTTGGGCGAATCAGCGCAACTTATGTTGAGTGTAACGAATTCGCGATCCACGCCAAGCACCATCGTGATGGCATGCGCATGTTGACTCACCATTACTGCGATCAGCGTTTGGGCAATGCGATACAAGGCGATAGCAGCGGGAGCAGAAAAAGTGGGACTGGGCTCCGGCAGATGCTGCTCGCAGGCGATATTGGCAGACTTACACGCTTCCTTGAAGTGCCATTTCAATGCAGCAATAAGCCCAAAATTATCGAGCAATGTGGGTCGCAACTCCTCGATCATTCTGCGATTGAGATCAATGGCGACGCCCAGCGCGGTGCGCGCCCGGGCAAGCCGTTCTTGCACCTCCGTGGCAGCACCATTGAGGTGAGTTTCCGCCCATGTGATGTCCATGACAGCCGCCACCAACAAGCCTCCAGTGTTGTCATGGAGACTACGGGCCAATGTCGCTTTATCGCGCTCAATGGTCGATTGCCAATCGATCGCCCAACCGGGTTTTCTTCGCTCGATTGCTGGCCACTCGTCGCCGGGAGGCGATTTCGCAGGCTCAGTCACGGTGCACCATCATGACGTCCTTCCGCGAAGGCGGCCGGGCCGCTCGCGTCGTAATCAGTAGCAGACTCTACACATCGCGCCGACGGTGTCGGACTAGGCCTTGTCCGCACATCGGATTTTTCCGAGCCTCAAGCGAGTTCCTTGCTCAACGGGTTTAGCGCGTCGATGAAAGATTCATGCCAGCGGGCAATCGAGTTGCCGCGCACCGCCTCCAGCATGCACGCGTGGCGCCCGCGACGCTCCTCCAACGGCATGCTCAGCGCCTCTTTAAGGGCCCGGGCGACGGCGCGTTTATCGTAGGGATTTACCAGCAGCGCACCGCCACCCAATTCCTTTGCGGCGCCCGCCAAGCTCGACAAGACCAAAACCCCAGGAGAATCCACGTCTTGTGCAGCCACAAATTCTTTGGCCACCAGGTTCATGCCATCGCGGACCGGGGTTACGACGGCGACATCCGCAATGCGCAAGAATCCGCTGAGCGTCTGGTGGGAGAAATCCTTATTCAAGTAACGGATTGGAGTCCAATCGGCATCCGCAAATTGACCGTTGATGTGGCCCGCGGTGCGTTCCAAGGCGTCGCGGATATCGGCATAGGCAGCCACGTTGATCCGGCTCAGTGGCGCAATTTGCACGAAGGTAATGTTGCCCTGCAGTTCGGGGCAGCTCTCCAGCAGCGCCTGGTAGGAGTTGAATCGTTCAACTAGACCCTTGCTGTAGTCAAGCCTGTCGACTCCCAACAGCATCTGGCGTCCCAGCAAGCTCTGGCTAAGACGTTTAACCTGTTCATCGTGTTCTTCCGCGCGGCTTGCCTCGATCGCGATCGCCTCGGCATCGACACTGATGGGGAAGACACCGATCCTAATCTCACGCGACGGAGTTTTTACGTACGAATCATTAGTGATGACGCTCCCCGCGAACACGGCATTAATGGCTGAGAGAAACCCGTCTTGGTCCTCAGCCGTTTGAAATCCCACCACATCGTATTCGCAGAGGTCCCGCACCAACTCCGCATAAGGCGGCAGCAGTCGCAGCACGGCGATATTGGGGTAGGGGATATGTAGGAAAAAACCGATACGGGCTCGAATCCCCGAGTGGCGCAGCATTCGTCCCAGGGGCATCAGCTGATAGTCGTGGATCCAAATCACATCATCGTCATTTATCAACTCCCGCAGCCTTTGCGCAAAATATTCATTTACGTCCAGATAGGCCTCGTACTCAGCGGCATCGTAGCGGAATGCACCCGGGAAATAGTGATGCAGCGGCCACAGCGAGCTGTTGCAAAATCCATCGTAGTACGCGTTAAAATTGGCTGCTGGAAGGTCGACGGTCATGAATCTTATTCCCGCGTTATCGACCACCACTGGTTCGCGCCGCGGCGCTTCTTGGGTCTTGCCGCTCCAGCCAAACCAGATTCCGCCGCCGGTACTTTTAAAGGCCGCGAGCACGCCGACCGCAAGGCCACCACTGGACCCCGCTTGGTCCGGCAGTGCGACGCGATTGGACACAACGATCAGGCGTCCCAACTAAATCCTCCGGAACGCGTGCTTACACTGAGGCCCAAAAGTGACCTAACTAAGATCGAGCAGCGCAATGCGGCACTCGTTGGAGTTGCTTCGCCGCAGACATGGTCTTGCTCCAGAATTGATGAGCCTGGGGGGAAGCGTACAAACAACTGCCCATTAAGCTAGGTCATGGATGACGTGATCTGACGTAGGAGGCATCCTCTTGCGGGCATTGGTCTTCCCAGGTATGCAATAACATACGTTAGCAGCACCCGGATTGGCCTTCCCGCCGCATTTCCGGTCTAATTCGAATGGTTCATAAATAGAGGCGCGCGGACAAAACCAATGCCATCCCAAGGGGCCGAAAATCTTCCTACGATTGAGCGCAAAGGCCGTTACGATTCCCCGCTTACGGAGGATGGGCGCTATCGGCTCCTGGTCGAGGGGATTAGGGACTACGCGATCTATCTGCTGAGTCCAGAGGGCATCATTACGAGCTGGAACGTCGGCGCGCAGCGGTTCAAGGGTTACTCGGCCGAGGAAGTCATCGGCCGCCACTTCTCGAAATTCTATACACCGGAAGATCAGCAAACGGGCGTTCCTGAGCGAGCGTTGCAGACCGCCGCCCACGAAGGCAAGTTCGAGAGCGAAGGTTGGCGCGTCCGCAAAGACGGCACACGATTTTGGGCCTCTGTGGTGATCGACTCCATTCGCTCATCGACTGGAGAGCTCGTAGGCTACGCGAAGGTCACCCGCGACCTGACTGAGCGTCGTGCTGCAGAGGAATCCTTGCGCGCGAGCCAGCAGCAGTTCCAGTTGCTGGTGCAAGGCGTCACGGACTACGCCATATATATGTTGAGCCCCAGGGGCGAGATTTCCAGCTGGAATTCGGGCGCGGAGCGTATCAAGGGTTATACGGCACAGGAGGTTTTAGGTACCCACTTCTCGCGCTTCTACACGCCGGAGGATCGGACAGCCGGCGAACCTGAAAAAGCGCTTGCCGTGGCTGCAAAAGAAGGCCGCTTCGAGAAAGAAGGGCGTCGAGTTCGCAAGGACGGCACGATATTTTGGGCGAACGTTGTGATCGATGCGATACGCGCTACGGATGGACGGCTGTTGGGATTTGCGAAGATCACCCGTGACGTAACCTCGCAACGAGAATCCCGCAAGGCGCTTGAAGATGCGCGAGAGGCCTTATTTCAGGCGCAAAAAATGGAAGCTATTGGCCAATTGATGGGCGGTGTCGCACATGATTTCAACAACCTCTTGATGGTCATCAAAGGCAGTCAGGATTTACTGCGCAAACGCCTTTCCCAAGACCCCCGAGGCCTACAATTGTTGGAAAACGCACAACTAGGAGCGTCGCGCGGCATCGCCTTGACCCAGCGCATGTTGGCATTTGCGCGGCGCGAGGCGCATAAAATCACCGCGGTCGACATTCCTTCCCTGGTCGCCGGCATGGCGGACCTACTTACGCGCTCGATCGACAGCAAGGTGGATTTGGAACGTCGCTTTCCTATAAAGGTTCCCGCAGTTTTAGCCGACGCAAACCAGCTTGAGCTTGCACTGCTGAACCTCGTCGTGAACGCGCGTGATGCCATGCCCCGCGGGGGGACCATTATCATTGCGGCCAAAGAGGCGCAGTCGGAGGCGCCGGCGCTTCCGGGCCGATTTGTATGTTTGTCGGTAACCGATACCGGGGATGGCATGGACGCGGGAACGCTGGCTCGAGCGACAGAGCCATTCTTTACTACCAAAGGCGTCGGCAAGGGCACAGGATTAGGATTGCCCATGGTGCAAAGCGTTGCCCATCAGTCCGGTGGGCGATTCGAATTGAAAAGCCAAAAAGGGCGAGGGACTTCCGCGGAACTGTGGCTACCGTGCGCGCCAACTCCCGCAGCAAAGCCAAACCCTGTTGCGCCCAGTGCCCCGGAGCCGAGCCCGAAGTCGCGAATCGTGCTGTTGGTCGATAATGACCCATTGGTGCTCAACAGCGCGGCTGCGATGCTCGAAGATCTAGGACATCGCGTTTTTTCGGCGACATCGGCAGAGCAAGCCTTGAGTCTGCTCGCAGAACATCCGGAAGTGGAGATGCTAATCACCGATCACGCCATGCCGAACATGACGGGAGCGGAGCTTGTGCAGGTGGTCAGAAAACAATCTGCCGCATTGCCGATTTTACTCGCGACGGGTTATGCGGAGGTTCTGGCCGACATTCCCCCGGACGTGGGTCAGCTTAGAAAGCCGTTCACGCAAGGCGAACTCGAGCAAACGATCAACCGGGCCTCTTTCCCGTCAGACACCCTTTGACCGCTGAGCGATAATTACTCGTTGGGGTCCGAGGATGCGGGCGTGTGTTTCCGGCATTCGCCTTGCGGCTGCAGAAAACGCCGCTGGAGGCGCGTGCCGCGCCGGTTCTTAGCTGCTCATGATTGAATAATGCTATTTTCGATTTGGCGTCGATCTCGATTTGGGCGTCGTCGAAACGCGGCCATCCAGGAAGGCGGCAATACGGTGTAATAAGTGGTTTCGAGTGTGACTAGTCAGCTTGTCAATATCTCAGTTAGCTCTTCGACAGTTGTCCCAGACTGCAATGCCATCGTGCTCGCGGGCGGAGAGGGCGATCGGCTGCGCGAGCTCACCACCGATGCATCGGGCGAGGTTATCCCGAAGCAATATTGCAGCATCAATCGAAATCGGTGCTTGCTACAGGACGCTGTGTTCCGTGCGCGTGCAGTGGCGGGAACCGGGCATGTCTGGCCCGTGGTCGCGCAAAAGCACGAGCGTTGGTGGCGCAAGGCACTGACACACGTCGATCCTTCGCAGATTGTCGTTCAGCCTCAAAATCGCGGTACGGCATTTGGTATCTTGTTGGGGCTGCTAAATATTCAGTTGGAAGGTCTCTCGGGCACGGTGTTGATTCTACCCGCGGATCAGCATGTTGACGATGAGCAGGTCATGCTCAAGGCGCTAAGGCACCTCACGCAATGGGCAGAGCGAGATCCGGAGGGCATTTATCTGCTCGGCGCACAGCCGGAGGAAGCCGACCCAGCACTAGGCTACATTCTTCCGTGGTTCGATTCGAAGCACACCCCAATTGGCGCGTATGCCTTCATCGAGCGGCCTCAACAATCAGAGGCGCTCAAATTGATCAATCGAGGCGCGCTGTGGAACACATTTATCATCGCCGCATCCTTGGAAACGCTTTTAAGATCATATGGACCGCGCTTCCAACCGCAGATGGAGTCGATGCGGCGAATTATTGAAGCCCAAAAGCTAAATGGCGATGCGGGTCTGCTCAATGCAGAGTATCTCAAATGGCCCTCGCTTGATTTCTCCCGGGAAATCCTTGAACAGAATACGGACTCCGTTCAAGTACTGCGCCTTCCCGTCTGCGGCTGGACCGAGCTTGGCACAGTGTCCAAGATACAGAAGGCGCTCTTGCACCGAGGATCGAGTCCATCGGCGGATTGCCTCTTTCTCGATTTGGCAGGTCACCTCTCCCGTGACCTGAATTCAGAGTCTTGATCGAGAAACGCGGTTGGCGCTTCCGGGGTGTGGGGCGGATGCTGTGCATGGGATGCTCAAATTGCTCGCAAACTGGTCAGAAATGCATCAGTGCGCGCAAATCGCTGAAATCGCTATATCAATTGCTGCCCGATTCAATTTATCCACAAGCTTATCCCCCGCGTTTGGGGATAACCGCCGAGCCAATCCCGTCGCACTGCACACTTTCAGCTGACCGTCAGCGAATACATTGCCGTGTGCGTGGTGGATCCAGCGGTCGAGGTGACCGTGACGCTGTAGGTCCCGGCCGGTGTTCCACCTGACCCGCCGCCGCCATTTCCGCCATCCCCGCCGCAGCTTTGCAATAGCACACCACTGGCGCCCACGGATAGAAGGGCTTACTTGTCGAATTCATAGCCGTCGCCGCTGTCGCGATGGTGAGCGTCGAAGTCGACGCGCCGCCGCTCACCGCGACCGAGGCAGACGAGAAACTGCAGGTCGTGCCCGTCGGCAGTCCCGAGCACGAAAGCGCTACGGTTTGATTGAAGCCGTTGCTGGGCGTGAGCGTAACGGTGGTCGTTGCCGATTGCCCCGGAGCGACCGTGTGTGCAGCGAAGAGCGCGAATCGTGACGGAGGTCCCATTGGTTGCTTGACGACCCCGTAGACTCGGAGGGCGAGTCAATGTCGACTCGAAGGACGTTGCGCTATCTCTTAGCCCGCGCAAAACCATGGCTCGACGTTTCTCCCGCTCACTGCATGATCTGTTGGCGCGAATTCCGATCATGCTGGTCGTGTACTGCTTGAGCGTCGCTGGATGTTCCCCGCGGGAGAGTCCCGCCTTGCGCATGGGCAGCACCATGTGGCCCGGCTTCGAACCCTTCTACGTGGCCCGGGAACTGCATTTCTGGCGCGAGGACCAGATAAAGCTCCTCGAGTACACGTCGACCTCGGAACTCACGCGCGCCTTTCGCAACGGCACCGTCGACGGCGGCTTGGTCACGCTCGACGAAGCGCTGCTGCTGGTGGAGGACCGGCAGGACATCCACATCCTGCTGGTGACCGATATTTCGAACGGCGCGGACGTGATCCTGGCGAAACCTGAGTTTCACAGCATGAAGGATCTGCGGGGACATCGCATCGGCGCAGAGACGACGGGATTGGGTGCCTACGTGTTGTTCCGAGCTCTGGAACTGGCCGGCCTCACACCCAAGGATGTGGAGATCGTGCCGCTGGAATTTTCAGAGCAGCAACCCGCATTCGACCGAGGATTGGTCGATGCAGTGGTCACCTACGAACCTGTCCGTACGAAGCTCAAGAACGCCGGAGCGCGGCAGATTTTCGACAGCACCCTTATTCCGGGTGAAGTCGTCGACGTCTTGGTGGTCCGCACCGGGTATCTGGCGGCGTCGCCGGACAATGCGCGCCTGCTGGTGGAGGCCTTCTACCGCGCGCTGCGTTATGCACGCGAACAATCGGACGACTTCGTGCGGATCGCCGCGGCACGCGAGAGCGTGACGCCGCAGGAGTTCCGACAATCGATGACCTTGCTGCAGGTTCCCGCGGCACAGGAAGGGCCGGCGATGCTCGCGGGCACACCGTCCCCGTTGCAGAAACAGGTGCAATCGCTCGCTGACGTCATGATTCAAAAGAACCTGTTGCTCAGGCCCGTCGATGTCGCGTCGATGTTCGAGCAGCGGCCACGGCAGCTTGCCGCCCCATGAGGGCACAGGGAGCAATACCCCATAAGGAACCTCTCAGGGTACCCCTTCGCGTATTGGTCCCCGGACTTTTGCTCGTCTGCTCCGCGACGGCCGCAGTGGTTGCGTGGAAGCTCAGCACACGCCTGATCGTCAACCAAATCGAAGCAGAATTCATGGAGGAATCGCGGCAACGAATCACCGGGTTGCAATCGACTTTGGAGTACCTGTTTCGCAAGGAAGACTTAAGCGGCGTGCGAGTCGAGGTCTCCGGCATGGCTACCCGTCCCGACGTGATCGCGGCATTCGTCATCGACGAGGCGGGCGTCATCGTTGCCGCGTCCCGGTACGCCACCATCGGGTCGACTGCCAGTGCCATGTTGCCGGAGATTCCGGAGGATTTGCGAAGTGAACACGCAGCCAGGATAGCGGTCGCGGAAACCGGGGTTCCGGGGAGCCTCGTCGTAGCGCGGGATAGAAACACCTTGGTAGCCTATTATCCGTTGCTGGTCACCGCAGACCGGCACGCATTGCGTGCGGCGCGACGCGGCGCGCTGGTTCTTATCTCCGGCATGCAATTGGCCAAGGATCGCGCGCTCGATGCCGCCGGCCGCCAAACCTTGAGTTTCGTCCTGCTGTTCGCCGGGCTTGCAGTGTGCGGTTGGGGCTTCGTTCACTTCGGGGTGACCCGACGGGTCGGGCGCCTGCTGACGGCAACTCGGCAGCTGGCCGGCGGCGATCTATCCATTCGCACCGGCGTCAGCGGCACCGACGAACTGGGGCAGGTGGCCGCGGGTATCGACGCTATGGCGGCACAGCTCGGCGAGGACCTAGTGCGCCGCAAACAGGTGGAACGAGAACTGCTCGCCAGCAATGAACGGCTCGGTTCCCTCAATGCCGAATTGATCGCGGCCACCAATCACGCCAGGGAAATGGCCGCGGCGGCGGAGGTGGCCAATCAAGCAAAGAGTGAATTTCTGGCCAACATGAGCCACGAGATCCGCACGCCTATGAACGGGGTCATCGGCATGAGCGAGTTGATGATGGACGGGAACTTGAGCGACTCACAGCGCGATTACGCCGAGACCATCCGCGACAGCGGACGCGCGCTGCTGACGGTCATCAACGACATCCTCGACTTCTCAAAGATAGAGGCCGGCAAGCTCGAGTTGGAATCATCATCGATTTCGATTCGCAGCTTGGTCGACGACGTTTCGCGGCTGGTGGCCATCGAAGCGCATGCGAAGAATCTGGAAATTACCGCCAACGTGGACGCCGCGGTTCCGCAGCGGGTAATGGGCGATGCCGGACGCGTGCGCCAGGTACTGTTGAACCTTTGCGGTAATGCGGTCAAGTTCACGCAGCAAGGCGAAGTCGCCATCTCCGCGGCTGTCGTTGAACAGGATTCGGCCAAGGTCATGCTACGTTTCGAGGTCCGGGACAGCGGCATCGGCATTCCGACGGATCGGCTGCATACCCTGTTCAAACCATTCTCGCAGGTGAACGCCTCGACGACGCGCCGCTTCGGTGGCACCGGTCTCGGCTTGTCGATCGTCAAACGCCTATCAGAGAGGATGGGAGGCGAATCCGGCGTAGTGAGCCACGAAGGCTCCGGCTCGACGTTCTGGTTCAGCGCTCGATTCGGCATCGACAGCGCGCCGGCAGCGTTCGCCGAGTCGTCGCGACCTACACTTAGCCTGCTGAAGGGTCGCCGCGTGCTGGCGATCGACGACAACGAGACCAACCGCGAGGTCATCAAGAGCCAGCTCGATCAGTTCCAAGTCGACATCGAGTGCGTGGCCTCGGCCGAGGAAGCGTGGCGCCTGCTGATGGCGGCCCACGAGGGAGGTCAGCCCTTCGAGGTGGCCTTGATCGATCGGCAACTGCCCGACTGCGACGGTGCCGATTTCGGCCTACGGATCGCCGAAGACGCGGCCCTGAAAGCGACGCGCTTGATCATGCTGACATCGACTGGACACGGCGACGAGCATCTGTTCGTCCAGCGCGGCTTTGCTGCGTTCTTGACCAAACCGGTGTCGCAAAGCCATCTGACCGACTGTCTGCACGCGACGCTGTTCGGTGCTACCGCCGCCGCGCAGGCGCCGGAGCGGCCGAGCGCACCGCAGGGCGGCACAGGGCATCGCATCCTGTTGGCGGAAGACAATGCCGTGAATGAAAAGGTCGCATGCCGCACTCTCGAGAAACTCGGCTATCGCGTCGATGTCGCCAGAAACGGCCGAGACGCGGTCGACGCGTGGGCCACCGGCCATTTCGATCTCATTCTGATGGATTGCCAAATGCCTGTCCTCGACGGTTACGAGGCCGCCCGCGAAATCCGCAAACGAGAATCGGCCGGGCAGCGCATCCCGATCGTTGCGCTCACGGCTCACGCGATGAAGGGGCATGACCTCGAGTGCAAGGCCGCTGGAATGGACGATTGCATCACCAAGCCGCTGGATCGCGAGCGGTTGCAGGGGTGTCTGAATCGATATTTGGAGGATGGCGCATTACACCCGAGTGCATCGGTGGCATCTGTCGGGAGTTGAGCAAAGTCTGGACCACGCAGCCAACTCAGTTCAGACTAATTCCAAATGCACGATACCGGTGGGGACTGAACACCACACTGGACGACTCAAACGGGGGTAGCCGAAGACATCATGAACTGCGATTTCCGTATAGGCGTTCGAATCGCGCTGGTCGCTGTGTCCCTTGGCGTTGCACACGCGGCATCCGCCGCGCCGCCGACCTTCACCGAGGAACAGGCGACCTCAGGTAAGGGCGCTTACGAGGCGAACTGCCTGCGTTGCCATGGAACTACTCTGGACAATGGTCAGTTCGCAATGCCGTTGAAAGGCGAGACTTTTATCACGCGCTGGGGCGGCCGGAATGCAGGAGATTTCATCAGCCAGGTTGCCGGAACCATGCCGCCGGGTCTGGTCGGCAGCGTTGATAGGGATACCATTGTGAAGATCGTTGCGTATATCCTGCAGAGCAACGGTGTTCGCGCCGGGGAGACAGCGCTGCCTTCGGACGCAGACAAACTCGCGTCAATTACTCTCCCGAACTCCGCCGCAGACGCCACGCTGCAGCCCAGCAGGACGATGGTCACGTGGCCAGAGGAAATGCGGCCAGAGATACCAGCGCTGCTCAAGAATCTCCGGCCTGTGACCGACGAGATGCTGCGCGCGCCGTCCGACGACGACTGGCTTTCATGGCGGCGCACGTATGACTCTCACGGCTTCAGTCCCCTGAAGCAAATTAATGCCCATAACGTCCGGAAACTGAGCCTGGTTTGGTCCTGGTCCATGGCGCCCGGCACGGTCGAATCGACGCCACTGATCCACGACGGCGTGATGTACGTCCAAAGCGGGAATGACGTCATTCAGGCGCTTGATGCCGCAACCGGCGATCTGCTCTGGTCGTATACGCGTAATGCCGGTGCAGCCGATCTGCGTCTCGGGAAGGTTAGGGCAAAGCGCAACATGGCAATTTATGGAACCACCATATTCGCTGCCACGTCCGACGCCCACATGCTCGCCATTAATGCCACATCGGGGCTGCTCCTGTGGGATCAACAGATCGCCGATTCGCAACAGGGTTGGAACCTCACGAGTGGCCCGCTGGTTGCCAGGGGCAAGGTCATTCAGGGCGTTGCCGGCAGATCAAGAGAGCACGGCGGTGGCGGGATGATCGTCGCGCTGGACAGCCGCAGCGGCAAGGAACTGTGGCGCTTTAATACTGTCGCTATGCCGGGCGAACCGGGTGGCGAGACGTGGAATGACCTACCGCCCGAAAGACGCAGCGGTGGGTCAGTGTGGACCGCGGGCAGCTATGATCCGGCGCTCAACCTTGTGTTCTTTGGCACCGGCAACGACTACGACATCATGCCCGTTCAGCACAAAGCCACCCCCGGTAGTAACATCGATCTGCTGTACACCGACACCACGCTGGCGCTCAATCCCGATACGGGAAAGCTCCTCTGGTATTTCCAGCATATGCCGAACGACCTTCTGGATCTCGATTGGGCCTTTGAGCGCACGGTATTGGATTTGAACGGGCGTAAATTGGTCATGACCGGTGGAAAACTTGCGATCTTCGATGCCGTGGATGCAGCAAGCGGTAAGTTTGCCTTCTCACATGAATTTGGGCTCCAGAATATCGTTCAGGCGGTCGACCCGATAACGGGTGCCAAGAAACTCAATCCCGAGATGTTCCCCGAGGACGGTCGAGAACGGGTCATGTGCCCAAGCTCATATGGCGCGCGTAATTGGATGGCATCCTCATACGATGCAGCAAGAAAGATTCTATACGTTCCGTTGGAGCACACATGTGCGCTTCAGCAGGGCTTGCCGTCAATCTTTGCTCCGGTTATTCCATCAAAGAATAGCGACGGCAAATATGGCGACCTCTCGGCAATGGATGTCCAAACAGGCAAAATTCTCTGGCGGGAGCGAGTGCGACACGCTCAATCCTCCGGTGTTCTTGCAACCGCGGGCGGTGTCCTTTTCAATACCGATGTAGATCGCTGGCTTCGCGCCAACGACTCCCTTACCGGCGCCGAGTTGTGGAAAGTCAGACTTAGCGATGCTGCAAACGCTTTCGTGATTACTTATGCCGTCAAAGGCAAACAATACGTGGCGATTGCGGCCGGAGGGCCGAAGGTGATCATGGGCACATTCGCGCAACTCACGCCCGAAGTTAGACTTCCCGCAGCAAGCGTGCCAGTCATGTCGGTATTTGCCCTAACGAACTAGGCGCTCAGTCCCAATGCGGCTCTATATTCCGATACAAGTACGGGTGGGGCGCTAAGTTTTGTCTATTTCCGAGGCGCGGAATTACATCCTGCATTTCTTGATTAAGAATTGAGGCAGGAATAAAGTGACTCAGCACGGCGAGCACGAGAATTTAAAAGATATTCTGCCGACGCGGTGCTGAAGCCGGCTTTCAAAATCTGGCCCGAGCACGGGTCTTGGTGAGTTAACTCCGGCAAAGCGAGGCCATCATGATTACCCGGCGGGATTCGATCTCTCTTGTTGTTGCCTCAACACTTGGAATCTCGGCTTCCGCTGGCGCGGATGCCTCCGAGGATTCAGAAAAGAGTGGCCAGGCTGTCGAAGGCGCCGCCGACCCATCGGGCGCGCAACCGTATATCGATATCGATGAGTGGCGAGACACGCCGGTGCGACACCGCTATGTCCACGGCGGCTTCAAGGGCACCGATACGCTGTTCTCGATGTACTTCCCGCCTAAAGAACGCTACGAAGGCCGTTTCTTTCAGCACCTACAGGCCGTCGCCGGCAATGAAATCTATGCACAGCTGTCTCCGGGCGGGGACAGCGACATCGGCTTCTCCATCGCCAGCGGCGGTTACTTCGTCGAGTCGAATCAGGGCAAGAAGGATATGTTTCCGAGCTCCACGGATGACGCCGTCAACGTGACGATTGGGTATCGGGCAAACGCGGCAGTGGCGCAGTACTCCAGGGTTTTGGCGGCGCAGATGTATGGCAAGGGACGCGTGTACGGCTATGTATTCGGAGGCAGCGGCGGCTGTTACAAGACACTCAGCTGTTTCGAGAATACGGTCGGGGTATGGGATGGCGCTGTGCCATACATACCACCATCGCCCATGGCTGCCCCCAACTCATTCACCGTCCAGAATCACGCCTTGCGAATCTTGAAAGACAAAATGCCCGCCATCCTCGATGCGATCGATCCGGGCGGCAGCGGAGATATGTATGCCGGTTTGAATCGGGATGAACACGAGGCGCTGCTTGAAGTGACCCGCATGGGCTTTCCGCCGCGCACGTGGTTCATCTACCAACGGCTAGGTATGGGACCTCTCTCCACTTTGATCGACCATTTGAAGGTATGGGATCCCCATTACTTCACGGACTTCTGGACCGTGCCCGGGTACCTCGGCGCAAATCCGCCCGAATCCTTGTTGCGCGCGCGGGTCCAGCACAAAACAGCCATTCGCAAAATCGTGATGTCCGACGAGGCCAGAAAGATGGGATTGCCTCTGCCTATGGCGGCGCGGGCCGCGGGAAGCGCTGGTATGGTCCCTGCGGGCTTCCAGGTGGACACCATTCCGAAAGGCGATCTCGTCGGGGCAGGCTTCATCCTCGGAAGCGGAAAGGAGCTCTTCATTACCGCCGTTGTCGGTGACGTGATCACGGTCGGATTCGGTCCGGATGCCGGACAGGTTGTGAACGGCATCAAGGTCGGCGATGAAGTCAGGATCGACAATTCCGTCTATCTCGCCACTCAGACGTATCACCGTCATCAGGTCCCGAGCTCCGATTACTACACCTGGGACCAGTTCCGCGCTGCGAACGGCAAGGAGCTCTATCCACAGCGATCTGAGCTGTCGGGCCCTCGTTTCAACCGCTTAGGCGGTGGTACAGTCGAAGCCGGCCGCTTCAGCGGCAAGATGATCATGGTCGCCTCGCTGATGGATGAGTACGCCAATCCCTGGAACGCAGACTGGTACCGTACGAAAGTGAAAGAGGCCATGGGGCCGCACCTCGATGATAACTACCGCCTTTGGTATACGGATCACGCGTTGCACGGCGGACCGGCGCTTGCGACCGATAACGCTCGCGTGGTCAACTACGTCGGGGTGCTGCAACAGGCGCTGCGCGATTTAAGCGCGTGGGTCGAGAAGAACGTCGCGCCGCCGCCAAGCACAACCTACCGGGTGCTCGACGGTCAAATTGTGGTGCCGGCTACTGCCGCGGAACGCAAGGGCACTCAGCCGGTGGTCACGCTGACGGCGAATGGCGCTGTCCGTGCGGACGTGGCCGTGGGACAACCGGTCACATTCGAAGCGAATGTCGAAGTTCCGCCGAACACGGGTAAGGTCATTGCCGCCGAATGGGATTTCGAGGGCGGCGGTGCCTACCCGGTTGCAGGCCAGCTCAGTGTCACCAATTCATCGCGTGTGACCGTAAAGACCAGTTATTCCTTCTCCAAACCGGGTACCTACTTCCCCGCGCTTCGCGCAACGTCCCAACGGCAAGGCGATGCGGAAAGTCTCTACGCTCGGGTTCGAAATCTTGGTCGGGTGAGGGTGGTAGTGAAGTGAGGGGTCTTGGTTTGACCGACGCCTTCGCAGCGTGCTAAGAAGACCTCAGCATTCGGATTTTTTGGGCTGTAATTTTTGAGCGGCCGCAAGGAGCGCTGAGGTGCGAAAGTGATTGGAGGTCCAGACATGCAATCGGAAGCAAAGGCACGATGGATTCGGACTCGAACGCTCTATGGAATCGAAGGTACCATGGAGGCGGATTCATACGTTGATCGTCGGCTGAATCACGTCGAGTTTGTGCATCGCCCAGGCGAGCGCGACCTCGTGTTCGCCCTGTTCGATCTCCTTGGCTTCGAGACGGAAGTGTTGCCGGATGGCGAAGTCATTCTCGGCATTGTGGACCCCGCCACATTCAAGAAAGTGAACAACGACAACGTGCTGGCTGGCAGGGAAGTACGTCCCGAGCAGTGGGCGTTCGATCAGGCGCTCGCTGAAGCGCTGCACCATGAACCATTGGCGAGCGCCTTCGCAGGACAGCGCGAGCTTCACTTACGGAAACCGCAATGGGGAATGCACTTCGGCATCAATTTCAGTTCGCTTGATAAGTGGGAGGCGGCCGTCGCACGTGTCCAAGGAGTCGAGAAGCACGCGCCCGCGCTCCGTGGACGGGCGCGGCTCTGCGCAGTTTTCCGACCTGACGATCCGGAGCCGGTGTCCATCGTGCATCAGGCGTTTCTGTGGACCGACGTGATCGCCTCCGGGTCGCTGGCACTCGGTCAGCGCATCGAACTCAGCACGGTGGTTTCACCAGGAGAACAATAAGAGATCTCAAGGGCGATCGCCTATGGAATAATCCTTCGCGGAGGCGTGACGGCTAATGCCCAAACGCGCTGAACTTGACATCCGCAAGCATTCCGACTCTGTCGCCTGTCGTGGCGTAGGTGACGAAAAGCTCATCCATTCCCATCGCGAGATAGGAGAAATCGTCGCCGCCGGTCGCGTGCGGATCGGGATCCGGCGCCGCATTTTCCTCGCCATTGACCCGCAGGGGCTGATTGAACGTTGATCCTCCGTCCCGGGAGATCGCCGCGAACACGTTGATCGGCGCCGCCGTTGGCCCGCCGGGGGGTGCATTGCGGCTTTTCCACATCAGGCCGAGTACGCCTTTGGGCGAATATGCCATCCAAGCATGAAAATGGGTTTTGTTGGCGTCGTCGGTTACCATCGCCGGCGCGCTCCACGTGTTGCCCGCGTCCTGGGTTTGATAGACGGCAATCTTCGTGTCCGCATCGGCCAACAAGGCAACCGCAAAGTGACCAGCCTTGTCCGGATCAGCCGCGACCATCACCCGGGGCCTGGCGTCGCTCGGGACCGAAATCGGCATGACGTGCCGTTCCCAGGTCGCACCGGCGTTCTTGGTAGTCTGAAAGATCATGCAGGGAGCGGGCGCGTTGCCGCACAGGTTACTGTTTTTGTCGTTAGTCTTAAATGCGGCGGCAAGCGCGCCGCGCGCGCATGCGATATGCAAGGCGCCGCCACCGAAGGGTTGAGGTGTCGTCCAGTGGACCCCATCCTTCGAAGATGTCAGGTGCCGGTCGTTGGTGCCCGGCGGCGTATTTGGATTGCCCGAAGCCCAGGGCCCCGGAACCGGGCCGGTGCTCGCTTCATAAATGACGCCGGTCGATTGGTCGACTTGCAGGAATGGACGATCCACCGCGGTTCCGGTGAAGACCGGTTTGCTCCAAGTGCGGCCGCCGTCAGTCGATTTGCTCGTGGCAATGCCGCCGTAGTCCGAAAACGCATCCGGCCTGTTAACCATATGGGAAGCGTCCCATGCGAGATAGAACGTGCCGTCGGGACCGGCGGCGATCATCGGGTCCGCCGAAACACCGGGCCCTTGGATGGCCGACGGGAAAAGCGGAATGCGGCCGGGTATGTCCGAAATTCTCTTCCAGGTTTTCCCTCGGTCGAAGCTTACATAGACGCTGGCGTGAGTAAAATTCGACCTGTTGTCCATCAGGCCGAGGGGAAGTGGACCGAACGCAGTCTTCACGATCGAACAGCCTGAGTTTGGATCCTTGGTGGCTTTCTCCTGGCAAGGCTTGGTATAGCCGTTGCCCAAAACCGCATAGACCAGGTTATTTGTATTCTTCGGATTGATCGCGACCTCAGGTTCACCCCATATGTGGGTGCGATCGTTGGTGACATCGATTTCCGTCACGCCCGGCGGTAAAGTCGCAGCACGGCAGGACAAGGTAACCCCTGCAACGACGGCGGCGGCGAGTCCCAACGAACGAAAAAATCGTGGGTGCATGATTCAAAGCTCCGTGTTTCCTGACTACGACTCTCACACGGTGGAGGTAACGACCACCCGCACCCGATCGAGATTCATAACCCGCGCATAGGGCGTGTTATCTGAACTGCGTTGGGACCCGGCGCGAAGCGCCGGGAAGTAAGTGCCAGGCTTGGTAAACGAATAGGTGGTCGAGACGGTCGCACGAGTGCCGGACGCGTCCGAGGTCTTGATTTCTCCGGCGACCGGATAGTCGCCCGTACCCTCGAAGTCCCAATCAGCCATCACGACTTTGCCGGTACCCGGGGGCACTTCCACCACTCCAGAGAAGCTGACGGACTGGCCCACTTTCACATCGGCGCGCATGCCGCCATTTGCCGTCAGCTTCACCACCGGCTGAATGCCCTTTCGCTCTGCGGCACCCGGCGGCACCTGTATCTGGCAGTCGACGACCTTGTAGCTTGTGCTTGTCGGTGGTGGCACGCCCTTTTCGACCCATGCGCTCAAGTCACGCAACGCCTGCTCCAGGACCCCATTGTAGCTGAGGACGCGGGTCCGGTCCGGCCCAGCCGCTGGTCCACTCGGACTGTGGATCGCGTGATCGGTGTACCAAAGCCGGTAGCTGTCATCGAGGCGGGATCCGAGTACGTCCTTCACCTGGGTGTGATACCAGTCCGCGTGCACCGGGTTGGCGTATTCGTCCATCATGCTCTCGACCATGATCATCTTGCCGTGGATATGGCCGTTCAAGATCGCACCGCTGGCTCTTTCAGCAACCCAGGGCCCGATCAATTTGGGACGCTGCGGGTATATCGGCTTGCCGTCAGGCCCGCGGTACTGATCCCATTCGGGGAAATCGGCCGAAGGGACCTGATGGCGATGATAGGTCTGAGCTGCCAGGAATATGGAATTGTCGATCTCCACGTCGTCGCCAACCTTGAGGTCCTTCATGTACGGGAAGGCGAAGGGACCGATGTCGATGGCAGCTAAGTCGCCAACGACCGCTGAAACGGAGATCTTCTGACCCTTTGCTCCGCCGCTCGCGAACGTCACAGTCGACCCCATGAGATCCGGCGTGGGCATGCTCGCGAACTTAACCAAGGCGGGGACCACGTTGGTTCCGACGGCGGACATCGTAAGGCGAAAACCAGCCATTTTTTTCGCTTCGTCGGACATCACAATTTTGGTGATGGTCGTCTTGAAATGCTGGATTCGCGCGCGCTTGAGGGACTCAGGCGGGTTGGCGCCGAGATAACCGGGGACGCTCCAGAAGTCGTGGGAGAAGTACTCGGGATCCATTTCGACAATTTCATCGATGAGTCCGCTTAAGGGACCATAGCCGAGCCGCTGGTAGGCAAACCACGTTCGCGGCGGGAATCCGAACCGCGTTACTTCGACAAGAGCCGCACGCTCCTCGTCATTAAGGCCCGCGTACATGTCTCTATTGCTGCCGGGATCGATCGCATCGTTGATCGCCGGGAACTTGCTCTTCAGCACGCGTACCGCATGAGCTTCCACCGACATCACCGACGGAATGGCGTTAGGTATCCCGCAGACATACGGCACGACGCCGTCCCAGATGCCGGTCGTACTTTGTGCGAAGCCATAGGTCTTGAAGCCGCCTCCGCTTCCGCCGTAAGCGTAGCCGTAAGGTCGGTGAGACCCGTACATCTCGGCCGCCAGCGCTCGCGAATGCTTCGCGGCGGCCGCGCTGGCTCGGTAGCCTGTAATCGTGTGGTCGGCGTTCGGGTACCGGGTCTTGCTGCCCTGATTTGATTCGAGGAGGTAGGCGCCGCTCGCGACCGCAAAACCGATCGTGGTGTCCTTGTGCGCGATATCCGGATCCGCCAGCTGCGCGTCCGTCAGTTGTGCCGTGTTCTCGCCTCCGGAAATTGCGGCGACGGGCTGGAAGAACCGCCGCTGGTATTGCTCCTTGGGCGGGAAATAGATCGAGAACAGGCACTCGGTGCCCTTGAAGCCACCGTGGACATAGCGATGGCGCACGGGCTTGTCGCGCCACTCATCGATATCGATGAATGGCTCTGTGAAGAGCGGATCAACCCAATCGGCCGGCTGTGGATAGGGTCGATCAGCGGCGAATGCGCGTGACGCCCTGGAGAGAGCCACGGCCGAAGCGCCGGCCAGAAACATCGCGTGCCGTCGTGTGATCATTATCCCCTCCCTTGTGTCATTCCGTGCCGAAGTGATACTTGAGGCGGAAGCCGAACATGCGCGGCTCACCATATTTTGCCACCGCAAAGCCGGCTTCAGTCACAAGCGTTATCCCACCCATGATGTAGAGCTTGTCCAACGCATTGGACATGAAGAACGATAGGTCGACTGGCTTGCCGAACATGCTGTGCCAATCGGCCGCAACGTTGAGTAGACCAAACGATGGGACGTGAGAACCTGGCAAATTGATATCGGGAGCTGAAACAATTTGGAAAGCGCTCGTCGCTTGCCATGCCCAGTTGGCGGAGGCGGAAATATCGCCTACATCCGGATTAACCAGCAGTTTGTAGCGCGCATTCAAACTGTATTTTTCGGGCGGTCTGTCGGTCGTTTCCCCTGCGATGGCAAGGGCGCTGGTCGTAACAGCCGCTCCAAAGCTCGTGTATTTGAAATTAAGATAATCAAATGTGGCGCCCACCTGCAGGGCTTTTGTCAGTTCTACAGTTGCCTCCAACTCAGTGCCCCAGACTCGCGCATCGCCTTCGTTGCCGATATAGATCAAAAGATTCGGTACTTGGCCAAAATACTGAGTCACCTGAATCTGCGAATAGTCATCGTGATAGGCTGCCGCATCGAGTCGAATCGGCACATTGCCGATCGTGAAATCGCTTTTCACGCCTATTTCGGCATCTGTCACGAACTCCGGGCCAAACTGGGGAAATAGCGAATAGGCCGCTCCGGTGTTGGAGCTACCGGCGCGGTACCCTCGACGTCCAGATACATAAAGAAGGGTATCCGGATCGAGCTGATAATCGAGCGCCAGATTCCACGTGGCCGCGTCGTACGCTGCATGGTAGATCGAGGCTGGGATCGGACTGCAGGCAGGATTGCTGAAAATACCCGTGCCGAGGCCGAGCGCGGCTGGACACGCCTGTTCTTGATTGGACTCATTATCCCATGTGTAGCGAGCGCCCGCGGTGAATTTCAGTTTCGGGATGACCGATGACAGATCGTAGGTTGCCTGGCCGTAGATTGCTTTCGAACTTTTCTTGTCGTTCGAATATTCATTGGACGTTGGTAAGAAGAAAACCTTGTAGCCGTCCACATAAGTATCATGGTTGTGCAGATAAAAGCCGCCAACGATCCAGTCGAGCTTCTGATTGAAGCTCTTACCGAGGAGCTGCGCTTCTTCGGTGTATTGGGTATCGGGAAAAGGAGTGGGTGAGCCGAAGACGGACGCAAGTGGATAGGGACTCCCATCGAAATCCTGTGCCAGGGTGGTATTCGCGTGGTCAAAACCGAAGATGTTGCGGAAGGTCAGATCGGCCGGCAGCTGCACGCTCGTGATATTTTGTACCGATAAATCCGTACCCTGCGACACCAGAGGAGTATCCGAGCCTATGTTGACGCGCGGCCCAAGAGCCTGCTGTTCGAGAAAATCAGCATAATAGCCGCCCCTCGATAAGAGACTGGCGAGCCCGGTCTGAGTGGCTGCGATGATGAAGTTTGGCGAACCGTGGTTCCAGTAATTATCATAGGAGACGATGAGATCGTTCTGTAGTGTCTCGTTGGGATGAAAGCTGAGCGTGTCCCTAAAGGCATAGAAATGGCGATCATCGGCGTCAATGCCGTTGGGATAGTTCGGCGTGGGCACACGCGAAAAACCATCGCGGTCTTGTTCCGCGAACGCGATTCGTGTGATCAACGTATCCCCGATAAGCGGTAGGTTCAGTACACCGGTAGATTCCCTGTCATCATAATTTCCGTAGGTCACCTGCAGGCTGCCGCCGAAGCCATCCTTGGGTCGGGTGGTGTCGAAGAGGACAGCGCCGCCCGTGGAATTTCGGCCGAAGAGCGTGCCCTGCGGACCCTTGAGCACCTGGACATTCGAGAGATCGAACAACATCCCCGGGCCGCCCGCCACACCGCCGCTGACGGTCGTCGGGATGGGAACCTCGTTGAGATAGGTGACGACCGCCTGAATTGATGAGGTCTCTGATGGCTCCTGGCCGCGGATGGAAAGAATCGAGCTGTCTCGCGAAAACGTACTAATGCTCGTCATGGACGGAACCAGGTACTGCAAATCCTCCATGGTCTGGACGTTATTCTGCTCGAGTTTTTGTTGTGAGACGACGGTGACGACCATCGGCACTGTTTGAAGGTTCTCCTCCTTCCTCTGCGCCGTGACGATGATTTCCTCGAGCGAGGTCTTCGTCTCTTCAACGCTCGACGTTGTGCTCGCGGCTGAAGTCTGCGCGAATCCTTTTGTGCAGATCGCAAACGGCGATAATCCGAACACAACGGTTGACAGCAAAACTGCCCGATAAGAAATTGCAAGCCGCATGGTCGCCCTCCCCCTTATGGCTCATTGAGCCCATCGTTCTAATCGTTTAAATCTCAACCCCAGCGGGCTTCAGCGCCTCGGCGGCGGAATGTCTTTTAGCTTCTACCGCTCGCCGTGCTGGGTCACTCTATTCCTGCCTCAATCCTTAATCAAGAAACGCAGAATGTAATTCCGCGCCTCGGAAATAGACAAAACCGAACGGCTGAACGTCGATGACTGGACCTACCGCTCACCGCTTGCATGTCCCCCAAGGCGCATGTACCGTGCGTCGGCCAACGATTTGGACGTTGATTCGGTGCGACTACTAATAGCGGCACCACCGATCCAATAAAATATTGCACCCGATGACGCCTCGGCGTGCACAGAACTTGGGGGAAATGGCCATGACATGGTTTGATATCTTCGATATCGTGGCTTTGGGAGGGCGTGATCGCTCGGTGACTCCGCGCAGGCTGATGTGCTTCACCACGAGCGTCGGCGCGCTGGCGCTCGCCGGCCTGCTGGCTGCATCGCCTGCGGGCAGCGTGCTGGCTGCACCGCCGGTAGCGGCGATGTGCAAGTTCGCCCCCGCCCGCCAGATCAACAAGGACACCGGTGTCGAGCCGCAATTACTCATCGATGGGACCTGCGTCGATCCGGATTACAACGAGGCCACGTTCGTCATCGATAAGACGGAGCAGCTGACCTTCCAGGTGCCCGACGGCCCACTGATCCCCTATACCGAGGTCACGGGACACTTTCCCGCCACG
>Ga0302325_10007326_pt1 | contig 24520 bp, 16 predicted proteins | sample Palsa_T0_2_FD_201948 | JGI IMG/M metagenome (GOLD analysis project Ga0302325, IMG submission 201948) | Peat permafrost microbial communities from Stordalen Mire near Abisko, Sweden - Palsa_T0_2 | ecosystem: Environmental > Terrestrial > Soil > Palsa > Peat permafrost | place: Sweden: Abisko... | reverse complement strand
TGCTCGTCAAAAGATCCGGATACGCCCGCGACTTGTCGTCGAAGCGGATAAGATACGCCTGGGTCAACTGACTGATCTGCTGCACCGAGACCTGCGGCACGATGTGCAGGTTGAGACCGCCGATGTCTTCGCCGTCCGCGAAGCGTAGTGTCCCCGGGACCGTAAAACCGTTACTCCCGTGCGTGGCCGAGATACGCGTGCAGCCGCCGAGCCCAGCCGCGAGCGAACCAAACAAGAAGAATCGACGCCGCATGCAGCCGCCTAAGAAATTTGGTTGGTTGAAGAAATGGGCGATGACGGGATCGAACCGCCGACCATCACCGTGTAAAGGTGCCGCTCTCCCAGCTGAGCTAATCGCCCGATGCCCCGGCGCTTTCGCGCCGTGGTGCGCCCGCGCCTACGGCGTGATGACGGGCCCGGTGTCGACGACTTCGAAGGCGCTGGCGGGAACGCTCTTGAGCTGGTTGAGATCGTCGTCGTTCCAGCTCGTGTTCGTGGAGCCGGTGAAGTAAAAGTCGCTGCCGTTGTCGGCCAAGATGAGCCCGTATTTCTTGAACGCTTTGAGAATCACGAGCGAATTGCCGGTAAACGACGAGATGTCGTAGCTCGCTTTCAAGCGGATGCGCAGCCCCATCGGCGGCGCGTACGCGGCCGTCGACGTCGCAGCATCGTGCGTGGCGGGATGGATGTGGCCTTGCGAGGTGTTGTTCATCGTGAAGCGCACCGCATGATCGAGCGCGCCCGCTTGCACTTCATCGTAGCGCACGAGGCCCGCGAGAATCGGAAGGCCCGCAGCGTCGGCCGACGTCCAGCCCTCGGGACGCAAGGCATCCGTGTCGAGCGGCCACACCGCTCCGTTCGAGGCCGTCCAACCCGAACGCGTATCCGCGGTCGCGTAGGTCTCGTAGTCGGTGCAGTTATCCGTGTCGAGGATCAGCATGTGCGCGTCGCTGCCGGACTCAATCGCGGGCGAACTCGGAATCGGGTACGGCCCCGGATCGCTTTGCGACGGATACCCGGTGAACGTGATAGGCACGAAATTGCTCTGCGAGATCGCGACGACGTTATATGGAATGCCGTAGGTCGGATTGCTGCCGAAGTCGGGATGCAAGAACGTCGAGCCGTTGGGATTCATCTCGGCCATGTACTGCGCCGAATTCGCATTGAGCGGATAGCCGCTGATGTCGGTGTTCCACGGGTTGTCCGCGGGAAACATTTGGCAACCGCCGATCGAGGGGACGTTCGATGGAGCCGATCCCGTGGGGCTCGGCGCAGGCGACGCCGTGCGAGCAGCCGTCGCCGTCGGCGCGGAGGTCGGGGCGTTCGTCGCGGGCGGCGTCGTTGCGCTCGAGGTCGGCGCGGCGGTCGCACCGGCTTGCGTGGTAACCGGGGCCGGGCCTCCGCCTCCTCCGCTGCACGCAACGACAAAAGCGATGCAGCAGAACGCTGCGATGCCGAGTCCAAATTGCCGATGATCGCGCACAATGTCCCCCCAGCCGTGTTCTTTGGTTATCGGCCGTGCGCTCCGCGACTCCCGCGACCGAGGGTCGCGCTCGCACCAAACGGAATCGCGACCAGCGTGAAAAGAAATTTTTGGGCCCGGGAGTCCGGGCCCGGGGGGAATCGGGGGGCTAAGCCGCCCCGATGTTATGGAAGAGTCGTGCTTCGCTTGCTTGCTGCCGGCATTTTGTTCGCGCTCGCGGTCGCCTGGAATCCGCCGCCCGCCCGCGCGGGCGATCCTGCCGGCGACGCGCTCCAGGCGCTTGGTCGAGATATGACCTTCGGCTGGGCCAAGGCGCACCCGCTGGATGCGACCGCGCTCGGGCTTTCGGATGAAGACGGCGATCTCGACGCGCCTTCGCCCGCCGAGATCGCGCAGGACCTCGCGATGATCCGCGGTTGGGATACGCGGCTTGCCGGCATTCCGCTCGCGAAGGCGACGCTCGCCGAAGCAGACGATGCCAAACTGTTGAGCGCGCAGCTGATCGGACTCAAACGCGAGTACACGAGCTATAAGACGTACGAGAAGGATTATTCGGCGCCGGCGCAAGCGATCGTCAACGCGATCTTCACCCAGTTCGAACACCTGCCCGTTGCGGGAACGAACGGCGCAACCGATGCCGACGTCGCCGCGGCGTGGGAAAAGATCGTCAAGCGCCTCGGCGGCGCGCCCGCGTACATCGCCGCGGGCGAAAAAATGGTCGTGCATCCGGGCCGCTTGTACGGCACCGTGGGCGCCGAGCGGCTCGCGGGTGTTCCCGACTTCATGAACGGCGCGTTGACCGACGCTGCGAAGGCGGGCCTCCCGGCCGATCGGTATGCCCAGTTCGAGAAGGCCCGCGACGCCACGCTTGCGGCCGTAGCGGATGCGAAGAAGTTTATCGACGCGCACGTCGCCGGCTGGCCCGACAACTTCGCGATGGGACGCAGCGCCTACGATGCGATGTTGCGCGACGAAGAGCTGCTGCCCTACGATGCGAGCGAGATCGAAACCATGGCGCACGACGAGCTCGCGCACGGCTGGGCCGAGCAGAATTGGGTCGTCAACGAAGCCCGTCAGCGCGGCACTGCGATCGGCCCCGACAGCGGCGGCGGCATGGCACCGAGCGGCAAAGCGCTGGTCGGTTACTATCGCGATCGCATCGCCGAGCTACGTCAGTTCGTCACCGCACACGGCGTCGTCGACGTTCCCGACTGGCTCGGGAACATCGAGGTCGTCGAGACGCCGAAGTTCTTGCAGCCCGTGTCGCCCGGCGCATCGATGAACTCGCCGTTGCTCTTCAGCAAAGACTCGACCGGCTTCTATTACATCACGCCGCCGACGTCGCTCGCGGAAGCCGCAAAGACCCTCGATCCGAACCAAGACTTCGATCGCGACCGCATCTTGGAGACGGGCGCTCACGAAGCGATGCCGGGTCACTTCTTACAGCTTTCGATCGCGCATCGCAATCCCGACTTCATTCGCAAGATCCAAGACAGCTCGGTGTTTGCCGAAGGCTGGGCGTACTACGGCGAAGAGATGTTCTGGCAGCTCGGGCTCTACGGAAATCACGATCTCGACGCACGCTACGACGCGGCGCAGTGGGAGCGCGTGCGCGGCGCGCGGGCGATCGTCGATCCCGAACTTGCCAGCGGCAATTGGACCTTCGATCGCGCGGTGACGTTCTTCGCCGAGCAAACCGGCTTTCCGATGGATGAGGCCAAAGAAGCCGTCTCGGGGATCGCGCTCGGTCCGGGCTACGTCATCTCGTACACCGTCGGGCGGCTCCAGCTCGAACAACTCTTCGGTGACTACACCGCGAAGATGGGTCCCAAGGGATCGTTACTCGACTTTCACGACCGCTTGATGTGTTACGGCGCCGTTTGCAATCGTCGGGCCGGAGTTGCTCGCCGATCTCGACAAACCGCTTGCCGACGTCCGCGCGGCGGCAAACTACTAGGCAAAGACTTTGGTCCGGAAGCGGCCGATAACAGGTACGATGTCGCGTCGTTTTGCTTCTAGCTCGGCAGCAGCGGCCGCCGCTGCCGTTGCGCTCGGCCTCGCGTGCCCGGGGCCGGCGCAAGCTGCCGCGCTGCCCGCATGGCTCGCACTAGATGCCGGTACGACGGCGCGTGTCGACATCGCACCGTGGCTGGATTCCGATGAACCCGAAGCCGCGATCACCCAGAGCGCCGGCTCGCTCTTACGCGACTTTACCGCAGACGCTTCGCGGCCCGACGACATCGTCTACGAGCCGATCGGCATCCGCGTCCGCGTCGTCAAGGTGACCGCCGGAGGCAAACTCGCCTTGGTCCACGGCATCGGCTCACCCTTCGAAGGCTTCGCTCCGCTCGACCGGCTCATCCCCGAGATTCCCCCCGGCACGCTGTTGATTGCGGCCGGCGGCTTCGGCGGTTTCGCCGATTTCTACCCCGAGATCGGTACCCCCGAAAAGGTCGCCGATCGCGTGGCCACCGGTAGCCGCCTCCTCGCCATCGGAACGGGCGTCGCGCCCTACGATCCCGATAGCGCCGACCTCGTACGCGTGCACGTACGCGTCCTCGACGGCAACCTGCGGGGCCGCACGGGGTGGGTCGCGGTCGCTTACACCGGTCTCCCCGCGAGCACGCTGCCGGCCGGAGCGGAGGTTGCCGAAAAGGCCTGCGGCTGCCGCCTGATCCAGTTTAGAAGTTCGTAGCGAAATGTGTCGGCCCACACGCACTTCGGCCGATACACTAGCTAATGGTCACGCAAGAAGATAGCGACGCGGACCTGCTCGTTCGAGACGCGATTCCCTCGAGCGATGTAGTGCGCGTTCGTTTCAGTGAAATCGACGGTCTGCGGGCACTCGCGATCGTCGCCGCGCTCGTCTACGAAGCAACCCGCATCGCCTCGCCGGGCGCCGCCTGGCCGCCGGTGCTCGCGCACGTTTTTGCGGACTTCAGCCAGGGCATTCCGCTCTTCTTCCTGCTCTCGGGCTTCGTGCTCGCGTACCCGGCGCTCGCCACCTTGCGCGAGGACGGACGCACGTATCTCGATGTCGGCCGCTATGTCGTCAAACGCTTGCTGCGCATCTATCCGGCGTATCTCGTCGTCCTCGCGCTTACGTTCGTGGTTCCCCCGCTTGCGATGCAATACGGGCTGCCCGCCCTCGCGAACGGCGCGGGGGGCCTGACGCGTGACGCCTTCATTCGTAACTTGCTCTTCGTGGGTGACGGTCTCGGGAACGACGGCTTCCGCGCACTGATCCTCGAAGCGCGCTGGCTGCTGCTGTTCCCGGCCGCGCTGCTGCTCTGGGCGCGCTGGCCGCGCGCCTTCATCGGTCTGATCGTGCTCGCTGCGCTCGGCGACTCGCTGCTCTCCGGAGCCCACGCCGCCGGCCTCGGGGCGCTCGTACCGTTCATGCTCGGGATGATTGCGGCCGACATGCGCGCCGGGCACCACCGCCTCGAACGCTTCGGATTCGTCATCGCCGGTGTCGCCACGGTCGCGGCGATTCTGCTGGACCATATCAGCGCGGGGCTGCCCGGCCCGGCCGGCGCCCCGGACGTACTGCGCATCGACCCGCTCTGGGCGGTCGCGCTGTTCGGCATTCTCGTCGGCGCCGGAACCTCGACCGTGGTCGAGCGCATCCTGTCGATCAAGCCGCTGCGCTTCCTGGGATCCGCCTCCTACGGCATCGCGCTCGTCGCGGTTCCCGTTTCGGCGTTCGTGGTTCGCCAGACCGCAGTCCAGTTCGGAATCGCCGGGAGCGCCGTGAACGCGGCCGTGCTCTCGCTGATCGCGGGCATCGTGATCTGGCAACTCTCGGACCGCTGGTTCGTGGAAGGCAACCTGCGCCGCAACATCGCCGACCTCGTCGGACCTTGGCTCGATGCCCTGTTGAAATTTGCGCGGATCGACCGGATCGTGCTCGGAGCGCCGGCGGTCGTCGCCGAGGAACCGGCCCGCGACCCCCAGGTCGAGGCCGGCTTCTACGCCCCGCCACCCCGGGCGGAAAAAGGCGACCTGGCCATCGTCGCGACGCGGTCGGGGTCTCCCGAAGAACTGGTCGCCGAAATCTTGGAGACCAAACGTCGCCTCGCCGAGCGCACCGCGGTGATCTTCGGCGACGAGCCGGAGCCCGTCGAAGCGTATATGGAGCCCGAACCTGAGCCCGAAGCGCCGACCTACGAGCGTCCCGGCTTCTACCGTAAGCCCACGACCAGCGTTCCCCCACCCCAAGCGCCGTTCGTCGAACCCGTTGCGCACTGGGTCCCCGCTCCGCAGTACGATCCGGCTCCGGTCTTCTCGCAAACCGTGCCGGCCCCGGCGCAGCCGCTACCTCTGCAGTCCGCCCCGCCCCAGCCGGCGCTCGCCGCGCCTGCGGCACCCTCTCCCGCGCCCGCTCCGCGGCCCGCACCCGGATCTCGCGTAACGGCTCCCCAACCTCCGGCGGCCCAACTTGCACCCGCCCAACCAGCAGCGGCCCAAGGTGCACCTGCCCAAGCTGCACCTGCCCAAGCTGCACCCCCCCAAGCTGCACCTGCGCCCCGCCCCGCGCCCGAACGGCCCGCGGCCGCCCAGCCTGTCCCCGTGCGCCCCGCGGCATCGCAACCGCCGCCCGCCCGCCCCGCGGCGGCTCAGCCCCCCGTGCGTCCCGCGGTTTCCCAACCGCCGCCCGCACGACCCGCGGCAGCCCAGCCGGCACCGGTTCGGCCCACGACAGCTCAGCCCGCGGCGTCTCTGCCCGCTCCCCCTCGGCCCCCGGCACCTGGGCCCACAACCCCTCGACCCGCAGCAGCTCAGCCCGCGCCCGCACGTCCGGCGGCTCCCCAACCCGCGCCGGCGCCGGCCGAATCGCACCCGATTTCGATTTCGTTTGAATCGCCGGAGTTCGAGCACTACTCGATGACGACGGTCCCGCCGCCCGCGCCGAAGCCGTCCCCGCAAGCGGCTCCCGCACCGCTCCTGCCGCCCCTTTCGGCCCCGATGCCCGTGGCGGCCCCGCGCCCAGGTACCCGCGTTCCGGCCCCAGCGCCGGTGGCTGCGCCGATTAATCGCGGCCCGATCAAGATGCGCATCGGCGCCGCAGCTCCTGCCCCGGCCTTGCGAACACTAAATGGAAACGGAAGTGGAAAACCCCATGCAGACGGCTGAAACGGTCGAGCAAGACGACCTCATAACGATCGAACAACACGTTAGAGAGCTCACCGAGGGTGCGCTCGCCGCAGCGCGCGAGCGCGCCGACTGCGAGGCCGCGATCGCGAAAGCGCGCGAAGTGCTCGAGGCCGCACAAACCGATCTGCCCGCGGCCGAACGATTTGCGAAAGAGCAACGCCAAGCGCAGAACGATGCGATTCGCGGACGCGCCGAACTCGAGCACCGCCTCACGGAGCTCGTCGAGAACGAGGATCTGACGCGTCAGCGCCGTCAGCAGGCCGAACAACGCGCGCAAGGGTTCCGCGCGGCCGCTGCGTTCGCGACCGCCGGACGTGGCGAAGCGGAAGCCTCAGGCGACATGGAGCGCATATCGCGCGAGCGTATGGTCGAAGAGCGCGCGAACCGCGAGGCCGCGACCGCCGAAACCCGCGCCGCCGAAGAACTCGGGGAAGAAACGCGGCTCGGCCGCCTGCGCAGCGAGATCGAAAACCACGTCGAAGCCGAGCGCGCGCTCGAAGCCGACATCGCAAACGATCGAGCGAGCGCCGAAGCGCGTTTGAACGCGCTGCGAGAAACGATCGAAAAAGCAACCTTCGACCTGCACGAAGCAGAGGTCAATCTCGAACGCCTCGACGCCGACCACGAGCGGCTCGCGCAAGAACGCGCCGCCGTCGGCGAACGCCTGCGCGAAGTCGGGATGCGCGCGCGCACGCAAATCGAAGCACGCATCGAAGACCTGCGCGCGCAAGAAGCCGCGCTCGCACGCGAACGCGAAGAGCAAGAGCGCCTGCTCGCGGCTCTCGAAGAGAACGAACGCAGCCTCAATCCGCAGCCCGACCCGCCGGCCGAGGAGATGGTGCACGCAAGTGCCGTCGCCGAAGCGCACGACCAAAATGGAAGCGTCGCAGTCACGGCGGCAAGCTTCGACGCGCCGGCCGATGCGCCCGCACCCCCGCCCGAGCCGCATTTCTCCACGATGTCGTATACCGCGACGCAAGCGCGCGATGCCGCGCGCTCCGCGAACCCGCCGGAGGCAGAACCTCCGAGCAACTACGACGATCGCTCCGGTGCGCGCTCGCTGCGAGGCAACTCGCTCATCGGAAACATCTTCGCGCGGCGCAAGCCCGTCGAAGAGCCGGTCGAGGACGAAGGCCCCTCGATCGCCGACCGCATCGCGCGCGATTTCGGGCTCCTGGGCTCGATCGAAGAACCCGAAGAGCCGCTCGCGCACGAGGCGCCGGTGACCTCGCACGAACAGGCCGAAGCCGAGGCTTAGTCCTAACCCAGCGCCGGAAGTAGGTCGTTATTTTCCTCGATACGCAGCATCCGGATGTCGCGTACGCACCGCTCGAACCAGCGGTAGGTACGCTTCAGCTCTTGAACCGCTAGCACGCACGTCACGGGCGTAACCTCGGCGTTACCGAAATACACGGACCCTTGCCGCCATTCGAAGCCGTGGGTCTCGAGCGCAGCGCGAATTTCCGCGTACGCGTTGTTCCACGACGTTGACGAGTCGGACGAATAGACGCTTCGCAGGGTCTCGGTGTCGAGGTCGAATGCGATCGCGTACATGCGTTGCACTCCGGAAGGCGGGAGTCCAGGTTCGAAACCTGGGCGGGAGAGATAAGCGGCGCCATTCATTCCTCCGAGCATACCACGAATTGCGGCACCGATCACATCGCGACGGACCGTTCCGCCGGCTAGCCGTTCGACACAAAAACGGCGCGAGATGTTCGCGCCGGTTACTTTTCCTTACGCCGAGATTACGAGGATGCGCGCTTTGGGCGCATCCTCAGGATGCCCTCCAGGCACGTGAGGCCGTCCACTTGCGGAGACGGTTTGGAGACGCCGCGCTGCTAGCCTAGGCAAAGCCGAACGAGATGTCATCTCTACGTTCTGCGTTTCGCCGCAGCGGCGCTGAGCTGTTGCTCTGGGAGCAATACCTTGAAGACACGAGTCGGAGACACCGCTTTGCGCTTGTGCGCCGTCGTCTGTTCGTTCGCTCTGATCGCCTTGGTGATCAAAGGATACGTCTTTGGCAGCGGACTGCTTCTCCCGCTTCTTGCGGCCTTATGGCTTTGCTTTCTGTCCGCGATCGTGATCCGTAAAGCTCGTCACTAGTCGAAGCCAGAACGATCTAGAAATACACGATGTCGAGCTGTGCCTTCTTGAACTGCGTGAAGCAGACCCCATCTGCATTCGGAAGAAGCTTCGTCGAGGAAGTTACGACGAAACCGTAGTCCGCAGCCCAATTGTCGGAAGCCCATGTAGACACGATCTTCCCGACGTCGATCGGCTTTGGCGCCCCGGAGACGTCGGCATGCACTTCGCCGGCGGCGGCACCCGAGAGGTTACCGATGAGCGAAAGTTCCCAGTCCTTGTTCGCCGCTCGGACCGAGACTTCACCGCACCCCGTGCCGTTCGTAACGTGAAATAAACCGCCATTGCCGGTGAGGAGACCTGTTGGAGACTCGAGCGTCAAGGCGGCTGAATAGATTTTGTGTTTGCCAAGTTTCTTGAGGTCGTCGAACGCGACGCCGGAGCGCGCTTCGCGAGTGACTTGACCGCTCGGTTCGTTCGTCGAACAGAAAACGGTGTTGCCAAACAGCGCTTTGGACGTTGCGGTAACGCTCGTCAACACGACTTCCTTACCTGCAGAGATGCCGGTTGCATCGGGTGCCGAACCGGTAAGGGTCGTAACGCTATCTGCGAACCACGGGAAAAACGACGTAAAGTTCCCTTGGTTAAATTTGGTACTAATGCTTGCGAAGAACGTCGACGGAGGAACGTTTCCGTTGCCGCAATTGATGGCCGGGAGGTTCCAGTCGACTTGCGCCGCGAATTCGCTCTGCGCGAACGAGCGCGTCGCAGCGGTGTCGCCGTCCTGATAGCAGTGCTTCGGACTGTCCGATGAAGATTGGCCGTGGACGACCGCCTCGATCGCGAAGCAAAGGTTCGCATAACCCTCGGACGGCTTATCGACTTTGTAGTAAGGCGCGGTCGGCGACCCGGGCAAAAGATTGTGACCGTTGCCGTCGACGCGGAATACCTTGTATGAATCGGCTCCTTTGACCGGGTCCCAGATCAGTTGGAGGCGGCCCTTCGGAATGTCGGCGACGCAATCCGTGGACGAAGGCGTCGCAGAGCAGTCCGCGTCGCTTTGCACCGGACGCAGGTTCGTCGGGGATGCCACGGTGCACGTGACCTTGAACGGTACCTTATTCGAAGCCACGGGGTTCGGCGGCAGCGGCGCGTCGCCACCGAAAGCCCTCGCATAGAGCTGCACGTCGTTGCTGCGATTCTGGTCGGTGCTGTCCGTCAATGAGAGATCGAAAGCTTCGTCGGCGACGCCGCCCGACAGGGCGACGATCGTAATCGGCGAGGTCGTCGCCTGGTCGTTGAAACGATGGACGACCCAATAGCTGAATTTGGCATTTGCAGGCTGCCCCGCGATCTGAAACTCGAAGTGCAACTTTGCGGGACACGCCCCGGTGAATTCGACCACGTTGTTAAAGGGAGCGGGCTGTACGCTCGTGATGCTCCCGGCTGCCGGCTCGGCGGGCATCGAGAGGGGAACGGCGCCTACGTAAATAGGCGGCGCAAGGAGAGACGAAACCAAGACCGCTCCGAGCAGAGCGGCGCGGAGGCGATGGCGCAGAATCATGTAGACCCTTCCTGATACGGTCGACGCAGCGGCGCCGGCGAGTGCGTACGCAGCGTAGCGCCGGGGCGTCTCCAAACCGTCTCCGCTCACATCGGGGCGCCGGAGACGTTTTGGAGACGGCGCAGCCGTACGCTTGTCGGCGGAGGGAAGCAATGTCTGAGCGATCGTCTGCTGGGGGCATCGATCCGCGCAGGCAGCGCGTCTTCGTCGTGCGCGTGTGGCTCGAGCCGGGCGGCAACACGCTCGGCGCGATCCGCGGAAGCGTGGTCGAACTCGAGAGCAACCGCCGATTCTTCTTCACCCAGTTGGGCGACCTCAAAGACTTTCTCGCCTTGAGGCTCGCAGCGACCGACGGGGGAATGCCATGAAAGCTACGCGATACGTTCTACTCTTCGTTGTTTGGATCGGCGCAATAGCCGCGTGCTACGTCATCGCGTTCGTTCTGTTTGCAGGCGCGGCGATCGCTCCGTTCACGACGAGCGGAATGCCCGCCGACACCAACCTCGGAGTCTGGCTTCGAGTGGCCGTCGGGCTCGTTTTTGCGGGCTTCGCCGTTTTCTCGCTCGGGATCGGAGGCATCACGTGGATCGTGGCCGGGCGATGGGTTTCCTCACCGCAATTGCGGCTAGCGATAGCTGCCGTGCCGGTCGTTGCGCTCGTCGCGCTGCGCATGGTCGGAGCACACGGAGCCGGCGCGCCCTCTGTCGCACCGGGCGCGACAACCGACCCGCTCGCCGCTTATACGAGCCAAACGCTTCCGGTACGGACGCTGCCGGCCGTCGCCTCGATCGAACAGCGCAACGCTGCTGCGGGCATTCTTAGCGACTATTTTGATCTCGTGCAGGTCGTGACGCCGTTCGGATCGGCGTATCCAATTCCGCGGAACCATCAGACGGATTTGCTGATACAGGCAATGACCGCGGACGGCGATATCGTTGTGAACGGCGACGGCCGGTTCACGGTAACGCCGAAGGGAGCCGCTTTTGGCGTCGACACAGGCACGGATGCGAAATTGGTTCATTCCGATGCAGCGGTCGGAGGATTCTTACTCGGCCGATACCGCGTCGTCGCGGTCGACGCGATCGAGAAGATTCCGTCAGGCGTTCAAGATTTCGACGCGATTCGCGTTCACTACCGGCGCACGCTCGAACCAACCGCCCTCGGCGACACGCTCTTAAAGGCTGGATGGAGTAATCCCGAGGTGCGGATCGGGACGACGTGTTCGTGGGAAACGTGCCTCGATGCGCCGCGCGGCTTTAACCAGGCCGCGCGCGGCGTCGTTTCGTCGATTGCGACATTGCACTATTCGAAGTTGACCGGCTGGGCGAAAGACCTCATCGACGAGCCCGAGGACCACACGAACTCCGTAGCCGCGATCACGCATCCGGCGCCGACCATCAATCAGGCCCTCGCACCGTACGAGACGGTCAACGGCGAAAGAGCGGCGGGTTTTGCGAAGCTCTATGGCCTTGCAACGCCGACGCCCACGGCCACGCTGTCACCGCCCGCTACACCCGACGCGGAACAACTCAAGGCCGCAGGCGATCTCATAGATGCACGATTTGCAGAAACGCCGCTCGTGGTGGATAGCGGCCTTGCCATCGGACGCAAACCGGCGTCGGACCAGAAACGCGACCCACTCGTACGAGATCTCATCGAGGACGGCGATATGAAACTCGACGCGAGAGGTCGCGTCGTTGCGCTTCGAACCCGCCCGATCGACTACAACCGCTCGAATATGCAAATCCAAGTCGGACAATACCACGTCACCCGAGTCGACGGTTTCGAACGGCTCAAAACGACGGCTTGGGACATCGATTGCCTCCTCGTGAGCTACCGCAAATCCTTCGTAACGAATCGCTTGGGCGCCATGCTCGAACGCGATCGCTGGCATCGGGGCAGCTTCAACGCCGCGACCCTAACTGCGGGCTCCGAGCGCTCGACAATCACCTACGCGGAAATCAATGGCTGGGCCGTCGGCACGATCGACGCCGATCCGGCTAACCCCGATACCGCCTGCTCCACGAAGTTCTGAAGCGACGTGCGGCACTTGTTGAAACCACACGTTTTGGTGCTTCTTCTCGTAATTCCAGTCCCGCAGATGCGGGCTTTTTCCTCGTCTTCGCCGTCGTCGCTCAACCTGGGAACACCGACCTCGTTCCTATCTATTGGGGTTGCGTCGTATCGCTCGCGGAGGCCGCCGGCGGCATCATTTGGATGGTCGCAAGCGCTCTGAAGCTCGATCCGCGCGTTCGACTACTCGCAGCCGGCGCGGCCTTCGTCGCCCTTCTCGTCCCGTTTCGCAGCGTTAACTTCGGGCCGTACGAAAGGGAAGTAGCTTTTCCTTACCCTATCGCAACGGGCGATCCGGCCACCGTTGAAAAAGCACGGTCACTGGCGGTCCCAAACCGAGCGGAGAACGCGCTCGCCGCGTATACCACGCAAGCCCATTCGCTCCAGGCGCAGGCCGGCGTCGCTTCGGCCGGACAGCGCCGCGCCGCTGCCCGCATACTGCGCGCCTACTTTGACGCCAACCCGATCGTGACGCCGTTTGGCTCGGAGAGCACGATCGCGCAGGCCGATCGGGCGGATCTCATGATCCGTGCGATGGTCGAGGACGGCGACATCGAGATTGACGGTGACGGCCGCGTGAGCGCCACGCCGAAGGGCTTGGCATCCACCGTCACCACGAGCAGTAGTTCGCAACCGGGTCGTTGGGACTCCGCAGTGCTTGGTTTCGAACTTGGCCGTTACCGCGTGATTGCCGTCGACGCGATCGAGAAGCTTCCAGCCGACTCGCACGGCTTCGACGCGATTCGCAATCACTATCGGCGCACGCTCGACCTCACGCCGCTCGGTGAAACGCTCTTACAGGCCGGTTGGAGCAACTCCGGCGCGCGAATCGGAACCGCGTGCGCGTGGCAGGCGTGCTATGACGCACCCGCGCGGCTTCAATCAGAACGCGCGCGGCGTCGTAGCGTCGGTAGCGATGCTGCTGTATTCGAAGCCGAGCGGCTGGACGCCGGGCCTGATTGACGAGCCCGCGGGCCGGCAAGAGACGCGAACAACGATTCGCGGAGACGTTTCGGAGACGGCGCGACGCTACTCTAGATCCATGGGCACCCAACGCCACAATCGGAGTAACGTACATGAATAACGTTCGCCGTTTCGCCTTAGCACCGCTCGCCGCACTCGCCATCTCGGCGGCGCGGAGTGGCCCGCTACCGATCGCGGCCGTCGCGATCGTGCTAGGGACCGCCACTCCCGCCTTCTCCGCTGCGATACGGGACATCAAAGACTTGAGCATCTCGGAACGCACAACGCTCCCGGCGGACACCGTGGTGCGGGCGGGCGGCAAAACCGTAACGCTCGCCGATATCCGCCGGAACCACCTCGCGCTCGACGCAAGCCGTCGCGACGCACGAAACATTCGCATAGACCAGCTCACGTTTCACACGATTCCGGGTCTGCAAAATCTCAAGCTCGGGTCCACGACATCGGGGCACGGCAATGTCCCGTTGATTGCGACCCCGACGGGGTGGCCCTATCCCAATGACTACGAGGCCGCGTGTCTCAACGTCGCGGCAACGGTTTGCATCTACTTTCCGTCGGGGGTCGATTGGTACGGTATCAGCTCTGCCAACGGAATTTGGACGTACGATTGGCAGATATCGCAAGGCGACTGCGCGGGCACGGGCGGTACCTGGTCGGCGGACTCAGGCGCCTGTGAATACCTGTATCCAGGAGCGGAAAAGCTGAACTTCGTACCCCCCGCGACCGGCTTCAAGACGAATACATCGTGCACTGTGAAGCCGAATGGGGAAGTAGCAAACCTCACTCAGGACGTCGATCCGCATGGTTACGTTGCGGTAACATTTATCCCCGGCAGTGGTTGGGGCGGCCCCATTCACGGATCGGCTTTCGCGCAGAGCGAGTTCTGCTTTGTCGCCGTCTCACAGTAGTCTTGCGTCCACGTGAACAGGGCTTCATTGTAAAGTCTTAGGCGGCGAACGGATGGCACATATGCGGAATTTCAAGATCGGAACATCACTTTTGCGCGCGATTTGCCTCGGCTTCGTTGCGGCGTTGGGCGACCTCGCGGTTGCGTCGTTTCCGAGCGATCCGTTCGTTCGATGGAGTGGCATTATCGCCGTGGCGGCGTACGTCGCCCTGGCGACCTTAACGTGGCGTCGTGCGGCTTCGCTCGGCGCGGCAAGTGGTGCCTTGGTGCTTGCCGGATTGATCGCGCTCGGAGAATTCGTCCTGACACCTAGCGATCCGAACGGCGTGAGGTTCACGGGAACGACGTCGCCAGTCGCTCTCGCGCTCCTCGTCGCCGCCGCGCTGCTCCTGTGCGCGGTCGCGGCCGCTCTATCCAAAGCGCGAACTATCGTCCGTGTCGTTGTCCCGATCGTCGCGCTGGCCGGAATCACGCCCTTCTTTCTCGCAGCGCGCGAGGGGACGCTCGACACGGCGTTCGGTGGCGCGCTCGGATGGATCGGATGGGCCGACGTGGAGATCGTGCTGCCGCTCGCGGCGCTAGCGGTCGCCTTCGTCGCCGCGCGCGACGCGACGCGGAAGCGATGGGTGCGGGCGGCGACCGCTCTCACGCTCAGCTTCGCCGTGGTTGCATCAGTGCAGGCGGGTTCGCGGGAAGCCGGCACTCGCGAGATGCCATCGCTTACCGCGTTTGAAGGAAGCCCCGATCGCAGCCTCGCGATCGCAGTCGAACCCACTCCCGCCGCAGGCCCATCTTCCACGGGATCGAGCCAAAGCGCCGCGCGTTGCCTTCCCCGCTCCGCCGCAGGAGCAAGCGGGTCAAACGATGTTGGGAACACAGTCGCCAATGCGTTCGGTGGAGCCTTCGCCAAGTCGCCCGCGCCGCAGCCCGCAGCGACGATGGCGGTCTCCGTCCAAGCTGAGAGCTTTCGCGCATCCGCGCGGAACATTCCGTGTGAAACCTATGATGTCGTTGCGTTGGCGTCGACGCTTCCACAAGATTACGCGGCGATCGATGCGTTCGTTCGCGATCACGTTGGAACAGAATCGTACCCGGGGGCGCTGCGCGGAGCGTTAGGCACGTGGATGGGCCGCTCGGGGAACCCTACGGATAAGGCGATTCTACTCGCGACCCTGCTGAGGGCCAAGGGTTATCAATGCAAGTTCGTTTCGAGTGCTTTGAGCGATGCTGAGCTCAACGAACTTCGGGTGGCGGAAACCGCAGTTCCGGAAGCGTTCCCATCGGACAATGCGCAAGCTTCCGGCATGTCACCGAACGATGCCAATCTGCAGCAGTCGACGGCCGCCGTGAACGCGGTCATCGCGTCGGCTCAAACGCAAGCCGACGCGATCGTCGCTGCGCTCGCCTCGCACGGCATCCACCTTGCAAACGATGCTTCGCCGGCACCCGATAGCGAACGAGATCACTGGTGGGTGAAGGTCGACGACGGTGGCCGCGATGTCGATCTCGATCCATCCGCGCCGGCTTTGCAGCCCGGCCGGCATTTCGGACAAACGCCTGGAACGCCGACGGACGATCTGCCCGACGCTCTCTACGCGACGATACAAGTGCGCATCGTGGGCGTTTTCGGGGAGGGCCCGAGCGCCCAAGAACTCGAGCTTGCAGGCGTTCGCGCGCGTACCGCGGACTTATCCGGCAGCCCGATCCGGCTCGCAATCCTTCCGCAAAAAGGAGAGGCGGATCCAGCGAACGCCACCACCTTCCTTCCGCATTTCGGACTTGGAGACGACATCGCGACCGGACCCGCGTTCGAACTTACCGATTCTCGCGGTGCGAGGCTAAGTGAAATCCGGCTCGAAATCTCGACGACGCAGCCCAATCGTCCCAACCGCACTTATCGTCGTTGGATAGTCACGAACGACCAAGCGCGCGACGCGGACGTCGGCGCGCGCATCAGCGGTTTGGCGACCATTCTCGTGCAAGATGGGCCCGTCAATTTCAACTTCGGGATTGCAACGATGCTCGATGCCGACGCACAGATCGCGGATTACGTGGCCAACCCGGCGATGAACTTGGGGCGGTTGGTTTACCCGATTCGCGGGTTACGTTTCTTTCTTCAGGATGCCGCCGCCGGAGTAGCGCTCGCGCAGAAGTACGGCGTCGCATTCCAATACGATCGTCCCCGCATCGTCCTGCAGCGCGTCGCATACGATCGTCGCGACGGCAAGACGGTTATGAGCGACGGGTTCGACATCGTTGAAAACGGGCTCGCCGCGCGTGGCGACCGCGGTGCTTATGCAAACGTCATCCGCGGGGCTGCCGACACCGAAATTGAACGGGACGTAAGCGGCTTGGGTGCGACCGGAGCAATCGATTTACTCGCGGCCGCGCCAAACGCGCTGCGTCTCCTACGAACCCTGCCGTCTGCGCAAGCAAGGTACCTTGGTTTAGAACAAACATTCGAACGCGGAGCCGTCGCAGTCGCACTCGCGTCCGATTCGCCGGGCGATCAGATCGGATGGTGGGACGTCGATCCGCAGGGCGGCACCACTGTGGGTCGCGTCACGGGGGGCGCGGGCCAGTCTTTGGTAGAGTATGGCTTTTACGCCCTCAACGTGTTTCTCGAAACTCTCACGATCAGAGACGCCTACGCCAAGTGTACGGAGGGATCATCAGCGATCGACTGCTTTGCGGCTATTTGCTCCGCAATCGTAGGCGCGGTGTTCCTGGCTGCCTCGGTCTCGTCGCTCGTGTCAGCGGCGAACAAGGCGACCTTTTTCGGCCCCGGAGGCAACGCGACTGCACTGTTCGGGGGCGCCAAGTCGATCGCTCCCGGCTTCTTTTTCCCGGCCCTTTGCGGCGGCAGTTGACGCCGGCTCGCGGTCAAAGCGAGTTCCACCGTCAGATGTCGACGTCCATAATGCTATCGAATGGTACGGATGACTGCGGCCAATTTTTGATGTCAGAGCTGTAGGCCGTTAGCCCGCGGCGTGCGTACAGGACGATCGTCGGAACCTGATCGTAGATGGCGCGTTGCGCGACATCGATATCCTTTTGACGACTCTTGAAATCGATGCTCTGTTCCGCGCGCTGCAAAGCCGCCGTCGTGACGCGATCGCACCACCGCGTGTCGTTTTGCCCGTTCGGGGGAAACCGGTCGCAATCGTAAAGGTCGGAGAGATCTTCGTCGGCGCCAAGGTTCCATGCGAAGCGCGCCACGTCAAAGTTTTCGGTCGCCGGCCGGTCTTGACGCGACGCCGTCTGGGGCAAGTTTCCAGCCCGCCGCTCCCTTCGGCTCGCCCGCTTCCTTCGCATTTCCCGGCTTTAAGACGAACGTTCTATCGCGGGATCGGCCTTCGGACAGAGCGAACTTAGGGACCAACCCTAGCGCCGGGAAACGCGACGACACAGGGCGAGTCAGGCGCAGGCCATTCGTCGTGTTTGTGAGCGGCGCGCAGCGCGCGATGCGCCGGGATCGCCTCAAACGTTTCGCGGAACGTCGGGTCCCCAATGCGAGCTAGTCGCGCGAGGTAGACCTCATTGGCGCGTCCGATCGCTTCACGTGCTGCGTGGTGTTCACCGGACGCGCGATACACGCACGCGCTAATCCATTCATGAAGGGCAGGCCCGAGCGCGGGCGTGCTTCGTGGGCGCATCAGCTCCGTGCCTCGCTCAAGGGCTGCTCGTGCATCGCCAAGGCTACCGCTTCCCAAATGCGTGAGGGCCAAGTCGTCGAGGGCATCGACGGTGTCTATCCCGCGACTGGTTCTAACGAGAATCGAGATCGCTCGCTCCAGTTCGCGCACCGATTCACCGAAATTCCGTTCGCAGCGGAATAGCCGCCCTCGATTTACCGCGATCGTTGCGGAATACCGTGAATCAGCTAAATCGGGTACCGCGAATGCAACCTCTCCAACCAAGGCGCGAAGACCCTCTATGTTCCCGGACTTCCATTCCGCGCTCGCCGCGACGTCGTTGGCGATAACCGCGCAGACCGGTCGGTGCGTTGCAAGCGACGCCTCCCAGCAACGATGAGACCACTCGATCGCGTTCTTGAAATCGCCTAAGCGCATGAGAAGCGCTGCGTACGCTGCATACGGGTCCAGAGTATACACCTCGCCGCACGATTCCGCCATCACCATGGACTCACGGATTTCCGTCAAACAATCATCGATGTACCAGCCTTTCGCTAATGCGACGCCGAGGTCGCGCCGGCATTGAGACTCGAGCGCGCGAGTGCCGAGGTCACTGCACAACTCGAGTGCTTGGCGCGCGCGTTCGAAGAAGCGAACATCGTCGTCCTGTTCCTCGGCGGCAGCGGCTACGTAGCGCAGCAGCCAGGCATGCTGCCCTGCGTCGCAGACACGGTCGGCGAGTAACAACGCCTCGGCTGCCAATTCGTCCGCGCCGCTCGCGCGTCCGGGCATACAGCTGCTAGCGAGCGCGGCTGCGCTCAAGCAGGTGGCGCGCCAAGGCTCGTTACCTGCGACTTCATAATGATCTCGAGCGGATAACGCGCATTCCAACATTTCGCCGTAGTCGCCGTTCTTGTGCGCTCGTCTCGAACGCGACCACGCCGCAACTGCCGCCCAGCGAGGGATTCCCGTTGCGGAGGCATGGCCGGCGAGCCTGTTGATGGCGGCGATCTCGGCGTCGAGGTCGCCGATCCGATAGGCAAGGTCGATACGCAACTCGAGCACGGCGCCGACCGCGTCGTCGTCGAGCCGCAAAGCCAGAGGCTCCAGCTCTTCGATGGTCCGGCGTTCCGCCTCACAGTCAGAAAGCCGTACATTCATGCGGCTTCGCTCGCTTAAGAGATTAAACCGTAGTCGATCGGAGCCGGAGTCGAGCGCCAACGCTCGATCGATAAGATCGCGCGCCTCGACATTGGCATTCAAGTACGCGGCGCGTTTGGCCGCCGAAGCATAGTGGATCGCCGCGTTCTTCGAGTCACCGCCGCGTTCGTAATGTAACGCGATCTCGCCCGAGCGCTCGTCGCCTTCTTCGGCGCCGCTCTCCGTAGCGGCTGCATCGAGGATGCGCGCGATGCGACGGTGGCGGCGCGCCCGCGCTTCCGTCGGGATCGCTTCATATATCGCGGCTCGAACCAAATGGTGGGTGAACGCGTACTGGTAGCGACCGCGCTCCGTCGATTCGCGGACGAGATGGCGGTCCAGCAGTTCGTCGAGCCCGTCCAGCAGGTCGGCATTCGGAAGGCCGGCAACTTCGCGAACGACGTTCGTGGTAAACGACTCGCCCGCGACCGCGGCAATGTCCGCGACGGTGCGGCTTGCGGCCGCCAGGCTCGCGACCCGCTCTGTGATCATGACACTGATGCTCGCCGGCATCACAAAGGTTTTCGCATCCACGCGGCGCGCATCTCGAATCAGCTCCGTCACGAACAGCGGGTTCCCGCCGCTTGCCTCCAGCAACGACGGCAGAGGGTCCGGCGCTCCATCGCCTGGATCGATCGCTTCTACGAGCGCGCGCACCTCGTTCTCGCCGAACGGGCCGAGCTCGACGTTCTCGGCACACTCCTCGGTGGCGCGTAGCAGTTTGCGCAGCGGATGGGTGCGGCCGGCGCCTTCCGGACGGTACGTTACGACCACGAGAATCGATGCGCGGGACAAGCGCGGCAGGATTCCGGCGAGCGCTTCGATCGTGGCCGTACCCGCACGGTGGAGGTCTTCGAGAATTAGGAGCACCGGACGCGGACGCCCGAGAGCCGTCAGCAACTGCGCGAACGCATCGCAGAGGCGGTCGCGTTCGCCTTCGGCATCCAGCCGAAGCGCTGGCGGAATACCGGGAACATACGATCGCAGTTCCGGCACGATGTCGGCGACGGCGGCGAGCAACGGTCGGGCGAGCGGAATCGCGGCGACGAGCGGTAACATGTCGCGCAGCGCCGTCGCCAGACTCTGGTAGGGGCCGCGCTCGGGCAGGCTCGTCGTACCGAGGAGAACGCGACCGCCCTCGGCTTCGGCGTTCAGCGCGAGTTGTGAGGCAAGACGGCTCTTGCCGATCCCGCCCTCACCGCGAATGAATGCGATTCCGCCGCTGCCCTTCGCCGCGCGTAACCAACGGTCGTGAAGCGCGCTAAGCTCCTGGTGACGTCCCACGAAAGGCGAAAGGACTGGTTTGGCTCTAGCGTTCGTTTTAACGGCTTCGTGCGCCTCGGACACCGAGACACCGCGCGCGATCGCCGCGCGGAGCGCGACGGTCTCCGGCATCGGCATGACGTTCATCTCGGCGTGAAGCCTGCGCGTAAAGACGTCGAATTCTTCGAGGGCTCCGGCTGCGTCCCCGGAGTCGTAGCGGACGGCCATCAAAGCGCGCACTCCCGCCTCATGCCACGGATCGGAAGCGAGGAGGTCGCGCGCGTACTTCGCGGCAGCGGGAAACGCGCGCTGGCTTCGCTTCGCCGACACGAGTGTACTAAGGTCGGCGTGATAGAGCCCGCGCAGTCGTTCGCGCTCGGCCGCGATCCAATCATCGTGCAGATCCGAGAGAAACTCACCGCTATAGGCGGCCACCGCTCGCTCGAGGGTGGCTTCCTCGACGCGCAACCGCTCGAACTCCGTCACGTCACATTCGAACGGCGTCGAGCGGTTCCAGGCGATGTTGTGGCCCGCGATCTTGATCCACGGCTCGCCTTCGGAAGGTGCCGGCAAGGCCTTCACGAGGCGGTGCAGGTTGCGGCGCAAATTTTGCAGCGCGGCCTCTTCGGGTTCGTCCGGCCACATCATGAAGGCAAGGCGACGGCGCGAAAGCAGTTCGCCGCGGTGCAGCACGAGATACGCCAGGAGCGGAAGCGTCCACGCCCGGCTGGGCAGCGCGATCTCAGCGTCGCCGTCCAGGAGACGCCCGCTGCCGAACAGTCGCGCGCGAAGCATGGGGTTGTAGCGCTTTCATCCGGCTCGCCTGCCTCCCTCTCCTGGGAGCGTGCGGGCCCTGGACGATCGCGTCTTCGCCCTCGAAGCTGAGGGCTTCGGGATGAACGGCTTCAGTAATCCGTGGGCGGCTTCGGGTTGTTGAGCTCTAAAAGTATGTGACGGTCAAGCGCGGGTTCGCGTACTGCGTCATGCACGCGACGATGACTTTGCCTTGCAGCGCGGACGGTGGGATCGACGATTGTCCGGTCAGAATGAAGCCGTTATCACCGTCGTCCCCGTTCCCCGCCCATGCCGAGACGATCGGCGTTACGTCTCCCACGACCGAGTTCGCGTTACCCGTCGTGAAGGTCGACGCGGATGAATCGTGCGCGTATGCCGACAGCGTCCCTCCCTGCGACTGCCATTGCGTGCTTTTCGCCGGATGCGCGTGGTGCACGCAAGAATGGCCGCTCTCCAGCACCATACGCCCGTTCGGGTCGGCGATAGCGCCTCTGGCATCCAGACTCAACGTCGCGGAAGTCACCTGATGGTTGGCAAGTTCTTTCAAATCGAATGCCACGCCGGAGGTCGCACTGATTTCGCTCTCGATCGGCGGGATGCCGACAGTGCAGAGCGTCGGATCGAAAATTGAATACCAAGGGTCAGATTCGGTGACCGACAGCGGCATCACCTCCGCACCAACGTACGTCCCTCCGATTCCCGCAGAATCTACGTAGTGCGCTTCTTGGAGAAGAAAAGGGAAGAACAGTGTGTACACATTGCCCGTGGCCTTGTTTACCGCCGCGAATATCTGGCTATTTGAGGGAACGGAGTCGTTGCACTCGCTGAGTTGCGGATTGTTCCACGCAACGACCGTGTTCGCGACCTTTGGATCGAAGGTTTTCGTGGAGGTGGTAGCGCCCGGCTTATAGCAGTACGGCGCGCTGTCGTCGGAAGTCACTCCGCCGAGCTTTTCGCGGACGACGTAACAAGTGTTGTCGTATCCTTCGCCCGGCTTCGGGATGACTTCGGCCGCCCCCGAACTGCTCGGAGATATCGCGACGTGCTGGTCTCCCGCGGTCTCGGTGACGGTGAATTTACGATCTTTCGCTTCCGGCGCGTCCCAGCGCAGCACGAGATCTCCTCGATCGATTCGCTTCAGACACGTCGCCGGATCGAACGTGGTATCCCCGTACGGCACCGTCGCCACTTTCGAACAGTCGTCCGTGCTGAGCACGGGCCGCAGGTGGGTCGGCGGCGCGAGCGATACGGGTGGCGGCGTCGATGACGGCTGCGGCGACGGCGTCTTGCAGAGGACGGCAAAGTTAGAGGGCAACGAGGAGACAAAATTCAGGCCGCCTTGATTGTTGCTGGTTGATGCTACCAGCTCTACGAAGTTTTGAGCCGGATCGAAGGCAGTCGTCGGGACGGTGAGCGTATAGGGTATGGCCACGTTGCCGTTCGAGGGCATCGTTTCCGCATGAGTCGAGGTGAGCGGCTGGGCGGCGCCGTTCAGTTGCTCGGTGAACCAATAGTAGAATACCGCCCCCGGCGTGCCCTTGACGATTCCCGAAAAGTTAAGCTGCACCGGGCAGGTCCCAACGACTTGGGGAACCTCGCTCGCAAGCTTCACGCTCGTGATGGCGGCAGAGGCTGGTCCGGGGAGCCCCGCGACGCAAGCCGCCGCGAGAGCCGGCACAATGATGACAAATATGGCCGTGCGGGGCTTCCGTGCGTGCGGTCCCCGTTGTTTCGCGTCCGTGAGCAATGTGAGGATCGCGCGGGCGAGGAGGAGGCGACGGCGCAAGATCATGTGGGGCGGCCCTTCCTAATGCGGTCGACGCATCGGCGCCGAACGAGTGCGCATCGCAGCGTATCGCTACGGCGTCTCCAAAACGTCTCCGCCGACGAAGAACCCGAAAAGCCCGTCGCACACGCGGCCCAGCAGGCGAAGCGGCCGGAGACGTGCGTTAGACGATCAGGTCTTCGATCTCGAAGCTAAGGGCTTCCGGCGTGAAGGGCTTGAGCAGAAACCCGTGGGCCCCGCGCTTGACGGCTTCGACCGCTGTCGGCTTGTCCCGCAGCGCCGAAATGACGAGGATCCGCGCTTTGGGGCGCATCTTCAGGATGCCCTCGAGGCACGTGAGGCCGTCCATTTGCGGCATCGAGATATCCATCGTCACGATTTGCGGATCGAACGTTTCGGCGACGCGCAGCGCTTCGACGCCATCGCCCGCGGTCCGGATTTCATCGTTGGGTTTCTCGATCGTGCGGCGGATCGCGCGCCGAATCAGGTCGGAGTCATCTACGACGAGCATTCTCATGAGCTTCCTCAGCTATCGCGCGGCCGCGTATGCGGGAGCACTCGCGGCAGGCAGGACGAAGGTAAATTCACAGAAGTTGCCGACCTCGGAGTTGAGGCCGATTTCGCCACCCGACTCGTCGACGACGCGCTGCTTGATGATGTTCATCCCCATACCGCGTCCCGAATCGACGCTCGTCTGATCCGCGGTCGAGAAGCCGGGTGCGAAGATGAAGCTCGCAATCTCGGAGTCGCCGACTTGCTTCGCACGCTCGGGCGCGAGCAGGCCGACCTCGAGCGCGCGACGGCGGATATTCTCGGCGTCGAGCCCGCGGCCGTCGTCACGGAAACTGAACGCGAAGCTGTGCGGGGGGGCATCCGCGAGCGGGTGCAGATCGATCGTGGCGACGCGCGGTTTGCCCGCAGCCTCGCGGACGTCCGGCGTTTCGACCCCATGGGCCAAGCTGTTGCGTACGAGCTGGATGAGCACGTCCTTGACGACCAGCCGCTGCGCCGAGGGCAGCGCGCGCGAATCGAAGCCGTCGGCATCGACGCGCACTTCCTTGCCGAGCTTCTTTGCGATCGCGGTCGCGAGCGCGGACACGTCTGTGACCAAATCGTCGCCGACTTCTTCGCGGATCTCGACGTTGCGCTGGATGCCGGCGAGTTTGACGCGCAGCGACTGCAAGTTGTCGATGTCGCTGCGGAAGTCCGACAGCGCGAGCACGAGGCTCATGAAGTCGTCGCCGCCGAGCGATCCGCGGTACTTGAGGTCGATGACCTTCTGTTCGAATTCTTGGGCTTTGACCTCGAAGTGCTCGAGGCGCAGCAGCGAGGCGTTGCCCTTGATGTTGTGCACGCGCCCGAGAACCACGTCGAGCCGCTGGCGCAGCAGCGCCGTCTGGCCCGAGGTCGCCGAGCTGAAATCCGAGGCCTTGAGGGCTTCGTCGACGCGCGCCAACTCCTCGGTCGCCAGGGCCACGAAGCCGTCCAACGCCCGGGGTTCGACGTGCAGGATGCCGATGAGCAGTTCGAACTGGCGTACTTTCTGGTTTTCCGATTCCCGCAGCTGGCGCTCGAGGGTCGTGTTCTCGGTCAC
>Ga0302325_10007324_pt1 | contig 24521 bp, 15 predicted proteins | sample Palsa_T0_2_FD_201948 | JGI IMG/M metagenome (GOLD analysis project Ga0302325, IMG submission 201948) | Peat permafrost microbial communities from Stordalen Mire near Abisko, Sweden - Palsa_T0_2 | ecosystem: Environmental > Terrestrial > Soil > Palsa > Peat permafrost | place: Sweden: Abisko... | reverse complement strand
ATACCGCGGCTATTGCTTCGTCGCCAATCAGGAAAGCCGCTCCGTCGCGGTAATCGACCTCAGCGACTTCCGCCTCCGCGCGCACATCGCGCTCGATGCCGAGCCCGCCGCCATCGTCGCCCATCCATCGCAGCCGAAAGCTTATGTGCTGGCGCCGGAAGCGGGCACGGTATATGAACTCGACGCCGGCAAATTTGCCGTACGCCGCCGCGCCCGCGCGGGAGATCGCGCGATCAGCATGGCGGCCGGACCCAATAATGAGGCGCTGTGGATCCTCTATGCCAACCCGGGCGAGCTGGTCGAGCTGCCGTTCGATTCGTTGCGTCCCCGCCGCCGCATCCGCCTTACTTCGCCGCCGGCCGGATTCGCTCTGAGCAGCACGAATTACGCCGCCATCGCGAGCTACCACGACCGCACGATTACCGTCGCTTCCCTCGAACATGCCGCCATCGAACGCGTCATCGCCGCGCGCGACGAGCCTTCACTGCTCCACTTCCAGCAAGATGGCGCTCAGATCATTGCGGGCAGTCACCCGGATCGCGCCGTTACCATCTTCAACACTGCGTCCGGCAAGACCGTGGTCCGTCTGGCGCTGGCCATCGCGCCGCGCTATTTCTGTCAGGACGTGACGGGCGGCCAACTCTATGTGACCGGCGACGGCATGGACGCGGTGGCGATTATCTACCCCTATGAAACCGAGATCGGGCAGACGATTCTCGCGGGACACGCGCCCGGCGCCATGGCCGTAACACCGGGCTCATCCTCATTGCTATTGGTGGCCAACACGGATAGCGACCGCATCACCGCACTCGATGTCAACAGCATGGGATTCGTAACGGCGGTGGTGGATGTGGGAGAAGAGCCATGCTGCATCGTGACTACACCCGGCGCCGAGCCCAACAGCCAATACGCGCTGGTACTCAACCGGAAATCGGGAGACGTGACCGTGATCCGGTCCAACTCGCTAAACCGGGGAGGACCGTTCAAGGAACCATTGGCCAAGCCCACGCCGGTTTTCACGATGATTCCCGTGGGAGAACAGCCGGTGGCGGCCGCGATTGTGCCTTGGGGGTAAGAAGCCGTGAAATAATCCGACCACCGGGCGAGGGGCTGTGTTTTCAGCGGTGGGGCGGACGGTTTCGTTAGCCCGCCCGCGGGCGATTTTTCCCCGCTTCTAGCCACGGCGATCGATGGTTGATCTTGAATCTGAGGATTCGGGGGCTTAGAGTAGAACCAATGTCCGGGGATTCCGATCTAATATCCGCGATATCCGCCAACATGCGGGCCTTTGGCTTGAGCGTCTCCCGGAACGTCGAGCTGCCGGGCGGTCCGGTGGTGGATTTGTTCGGTTCGCGGACCTACTTCTCGTGGAAGGGGTTGGTCCTCATCTCGCAGCATGTTGCCGTGCGTGACTACGGGGATACGGCCGCGACCCCGGCGGATGCGCGTGCTCTGTTCGACGCAGGTTTCCGCCAGGCAAAGAAGGTGAATCGCGTGCCGCTCTTGCGGGGTATGCAGTTCGGCTATATGGTCGTGCCGTGTCTGGTTGTGGCGGCCGCCGATATGGCGCTGATTGAGTATGCCGAAAGCTTGCCGCCCAGGCGCTGGTGCCTGTTCGAGTTTCCGGTAGTCATCGACCGCGGCGCCGGCCAGGTTCACTACTACGGCCGCACGGCGATGTGGGGCGCGTTCTTCTTCTCCGACATGCGGAAATTAGTGAAGAGCTGCTTCGGCGGGGTGGGTCTGAAAGCGAGCGGGATCTGAGGAACATATGCGAATCATAGCGATTGGTTTTGCCGCTTTTCTGCTGGCCGCGGCGTCCAGCCCGGCTCAATCCTACGCCGCGCAGCGGACCGAAGACCACGGCATCGCCATCGTGCGATTGAGCGATGCGGCCCACGGCGTGGAAGTCTCCATCGTTCCTTCCATCGGCAACCTCGTCTATGAAATGAAGGTGCACGGCCGCAATATCCTGCATTTTCCCTTCGCCGATATCGGCGAGTTCGCGCGCAAGCCCGCGCAGTGCGCCATTCCGCTGCTGGCGCCGTGGGCCAACCGGATGACCGAACAGGGCTTCTGGGCCAACGGCAAGAAATACGCATTCAACATGGACCTCGGCAACGTGCGCGGCGCCCTGCCCATTCACGGTCTGCTGGCCAACTCGCCATTGTGGCATGTAATGGAGGCCGCTGCCGACGCTCATTCCGCCCACGTCACCAGCCGCTTCGAGTTCTGGAAGGAACCAGACCTCATGGCGCAGTGGCCCTTCGCGCACGAATACGAGATGACCTATAGCCTGGCCGAGGGCGTACTCGAAGTGCGGCTGACGGTGGTCAACCTCAGCTCGCAGCCCATGCCGCTAATGGTCGGCTTTCATCCCTACTACCGCATTCCCGATATTCCGCGCGACGAATGGGTAGCGCACATTCCAGCGCGCCAACGTGTGGTGGCCGACGATCGGAAAATCCCCACCGGCGAGTTCAAACCGATGGATCTGCCCTCGCCGCTGCCGCTCAAGGGCCACACCCTCGATGATGGCTTTACCGATCTGGAGCGCGATTCCTCCGGCCGCGCCCATTTCTCCATCGAAGCCGCGGGCCGCTCCGTGGAGGCGATGTTCGGGCCGAAATATCCGGTGGCCGTGGTTTGGGAGCCCGCCGCGCCGGCGGGCCAAACGCGCGATTTCGTCTGCTTCGAGCCGATGACCGCCATCACCAGCGGCGTCAACCTGGCGCACGATGGAAAGTATGCCGCGATGCAGAGCGTCCCTGCCGGCGGGCGTTGGAGCGAGAGCTTCTGGGTGCGCGCCAGCGGGATGTAGGCCGGGCCCGCGCCACAATCCCGATCACGGCGCGTATCCCCATGAAAACAATCCGCAAACAGCTAATTCATTTTTTTCCGTCCGATATACTGAAATGGGGGTTCCTTTTCACCGGATTCGGTCGTTAGCGGCTATCGGCAGCCAGCCAAACTCTGTTTTACCATACGAACCTAGTCCCATAAACGGACAGTTAAGCGCCAGCAGCTTTTTTCGAATCAGTTGTTTACGGGCGCTCCGGATCCTTGAAAATTGAATAAAACCGGCAAGCCGGCGCTGCTAATCGTGATGATTGCAGCGTCGGCCAAACGGGGCCGCAATAGTACGATATGCTGCAAACACAGTCGTGCCTATGTGGAATCAAAATAATCCAGACCCCTTCTCCAACCGCGCGAGATCCCTCTCGCTCCTGCTGGCAGCTTCGATGGCATTGTTGGCCGGCATCGCCACAGCCCAGCCGCAACCGGCCGCAGAGACGGTCGCACTGACGCACGCTACCCTAATCGACGGCGCCGGCGGTGCTCCCGTGCCCGATGCGACCGTGGTGATTCGCGCCGGCCGGATCCTCTCGGTCAATCCGGCGGGCGGCCAGCCGCCGAATGGCGCGCGCGTCGAAGATCTAGCCGGGAAATGGATCATCCCCGGGCTGATCGACGCGCACGTGCACATCACCAGCGGCAACGGGGATCTGGCGCGATACCGCGATCTGCTGGGCCGGCTGCTGCTCAACGGAGTCACCGGCTTGCGCGATATGGCGGGCGACGCGCGCGTGCTGGCTTACCTGGCGCGGGAGGCGCATCTCGACGCGCCCGGATGGCCTGACATCTACTATAGTGCGCTGATGGCAGGGCCGACGTTCTTCTACGTCGATGCGCGCGTGCCGGACACCTCGCGCGGCGTCCTGCTGGGCGGCGCGCCCTGGCTCCGGGCGGTGGATGAAACCACCGATATCCGCCTGGCGGTAGCGGAGGCGAAAGGAACCGGCGCCACCGGCGTGAAACTATACGCCAACCTGCCGGCCACGCTGGTGAAGGCGATCGCGGCGGAGGCGCACCGCCAGGGCCTTTTAGTATGGACCCACGCCACGGTATTTCCGGCGAAGCCCAGTGACGCGGTAGCGGCCGGCACCAATACCGTTTCCCACACCGCCTACCTGGTGTGGGAAGCCGCCGCCCATATTCCGGAGGATTACCGCTCGCGGGCTTTCGGCGATTTCACGCACATTCATCCGGACGATCCGAAAATCGTGGCGCTGCTCGGTCAGATGAAAGAGCATGGCACGATTCTCGATGCCACGCTACGCGTATTCCAGCAACAAGCGGAGCGCTCGCCCGGCGCGGCAGGGGCCGGCATCCTCCCCTGGATCTACGCGGTGACCCGGGCGGCGCACAGCATGGGCGTGCTGGTGGACGCCGGGACCGACAGCCAGGGGCTGGGTTCCGGCAGACCGGCTGACGCGGGGCCGGCCGTGGTCGATGAGATGGTCCTGCTGGTGGAGCAATGCGGATTTAGCCCGGCGGCGGCGATCCAGGCGGCGACTCAGGTGAGCGCCATGGCCGTGGGACAAGCGGCTGAACGCGGGACGATTGCGCCTGGCATGGCCGCGGACCTGGTGGTGTTGAGCGCCGATCCCACGGCGGATGTCCGCAATGTGCGCAAGATTGTTGAGGTTATGAAAGATGGCAAGGTGTTTAAGCCGGCGGTGAAGCCATAGCTGGGCAGCATCCATCTAACCTTCTGATATAGACTTCTGTGAACCTTCGTCTAATTGTCACCAACTTACTCTGAGCGGTACAACGAAGCATGGTATTGCGCCCCAGTGTCCGCGCCACGCTCGTTGTCTGTTTGTTCGCCTCCGTGTTACCGGCCCAGCAGGATCGCATCACCGCCGCGATCGATGCTCGTTATCCGGTAGCTTTCAGAGGCAGCGTCCCTCGCCAGGCGCAGCCGAAATTCGATCAAGGTTCTGTCGGACCCGATTTCGAGCTGGGCAATATGACTCTTATGCTGCAGCCGTCGGCCGCTCAACAGGCCGCGCTCGAGCAGTTGCTGGCCACGCAACAGGACCCTGCATCGCCCGATTACCACAACTGGTTGACGCCGGAAACCTACGCTGAGCGGTTCGGCGCGAGTACAGCGGATTTGGACAAGATCGCCGTCTGGTTGCGCTCGCAAGGGTTCGCCGTGCGGTATACGGCCCGCGGCCGTGACTTCATCAGTTTCAGCGGCACGGCCAGACAGGTAGAAGCGGCGCTGCATACGGAAATCCACCGCTACCAGTCGGGCGGCGAGACCCACTTCGCGAATGCCACGGATATCTGGTTGCCGGCGGCAATCGAACCTATGACGGCGGGAGTGATGGGGCTTAATGACTTTCATCCAAAGGCGCCGCGCAAACAAGCTTTGGCGAACTATACCGCGAGTGACGGAACCCGCTACCTGGCGCCGGACGATCTGGCGACTATCTACAACGCCGCGCCCTTATTCAGCTATGGATATCTAGGCGCGGGACAAAGTATTGCGATCGTAGGACAGAGTGACATCGACCCCGCCGACATCGCTGCGTTCCGCGGCTTGTGGGGCCTTCCCCCAACCACGCTACAGATGGTTCCAACAGGCACTTACCCGGGCGTCACCGGCGACGAAGTAGAAGCTGACTTAGACCTGGAATGGTCGGGCGCGGTGGCTCGAGCCGCCACGCTGATCTACGTCTATAGCGAGGATGCGGGCTACTCGGCTTACTATGCGATCGACAACGATCTGGCGCCGGTAATCAGCGAGAGCTTTGGGCTGTGCGAATACTCGGTGGGCGCGAATCGGCTGGGCCTTAGTAACTTTCAGGTAGAAGCGCAGAAAGGCAATGCCCTGGGAATTACCTGGCTGGCTTCGTCGGGCGATTCGGGAGCGGCCGGTTGCGATTATGACGTCGCCACGGCAACTCAGGGTCTGGCAGTCAGCCTTCCCGCCAGCGTTCCCGAAGTTACTGCCGTGGGTGGAACGGAATTCAACGAAGGAAGCGTCAGTTACTGGAACAGTAACAACGGGTACTACGGCGGCTCCGCGCTCTCTTATGTCCCCGAAATGGCGTGGAACGATACGCTTGCCACCGGGAGCCTCGCGGCCAGCGGCGGCGGGGTGAGTTCGGTTTACCCGAAGCCTGCGTGGCAAACGGGTCCCGGCGTTCCCAACGATGGCGCGCGCGATGTGCCCGACGTCGCCTTGGCTGCGTCAGACGCGCATGACCCTTATATCGTGATTTGGGAGGGCTCGGCATTAGGCGTGGGCGGCACGTCGGCCGCGTCGCCTTCCTTCGCCGGCATGATCGCCTTGCTCAATCAGTACCTGGTGCAGAACCAGGTGCAGGCAAAACCCGGCTTGGGCAACATCAATCCGAAGCTCTACGCCATGGGGGCGGGAGGCGCATCCGGCGTCTTTCACGATGTGACGACGGGTAACAACATCGTGCCCTGCCAGACGGGCACGCTGAACTGCGCCAACGGCAGCTTGGGTTACACGGCCGGCGTGGGTTACGACCTTGTGACGGGCCTCGGTTCCGTGAACGCCTACAACCTGGTCACGGCGTTTAGCGGCATTCCGGTTATTTCCACCACCACCACGCTGACTGCGAGCCCGGCCACCATCTTGCCGAGCGGGTCGACGGTGCTCACGGCTACGGTGAAGGCCGTTAGCGGAACTACGTCGCCCACGGGAACAGTTTCATTCACCATCGGGGCCACCCCGATGGGCACGGCAACGCTCTCGGGATCGGGAGGAACCGCCACCGCGTCCATCACGGTCTTCGGCGGCGAGCTGGTTGCGGCAAGCAATACGGTCGAGGCTTACTACGGGGGCGGTCCCACTTCGGGATCATCATCGGGAACGGCGACACTGAATTTGGGTGCTCCGCCGGCGGTCTCCGCAGTGACGGCTTCGGTGACGCCAAATCCGGTCTATCAACACGCGCCCGATGCGAACGGCGCCACCTTCTCTTTCACCATTCAGCTGAAAGAAACCGCTGGGGTGGGCACGACTTTGACCGGGCTCATATTAAACGGAGTGAACTATTCCGGCTCGATTGCGGGTTTTTTCGGCAGCGCAACTTTGCTGGCAAATGGCTCGCTCACCGCAAGTTTGCGTGCGGCTAACATTGCCGTGCCGTCGTCGGTGCCGATGATATTCTCCGGCCGCGACGCCAGCGGCGCCACATGGACACGTCAGATCGCGGTTCCCTTCCTGCCGCAGCAAACGAGTAACGGCAACTAACACTCGAAGGGCGGTTGCCCACCGTCGCGCAGGATGCCATCCGGGATGGCATCCCGCCCCACAACCACGCAACTTAGAACCGGAACTTGACTGCCAGTTGCATAATGCGTGGCGTGTTAGCGACGGCGCTGATCGTCATGGCGGACCCGTAGCTGACGGCCCCGTTTGCGAAAGTAGGCGCAATCGACTGGCTCGGCTCGCCGAGTACCTGATGGTTGAACACGTTGAATGCCTCGCCGCGAATCTGCAACTGCTTGGATTCGTCGATGCGGACATTCTTTACCAGGGCGACATCCGCATTGACCCAACGCATGGTCCGCAGGCTGCCGGGATAAACAGTTCCAAAGCCGTAGCCCGGGCCGGTCAGCAGCGACGACGGACTCACAAAACACGACGGATTATAGTAACCGGTTACACCCTGTACCGCCGGCTTCAGCTGGCAGTTGGGCAGGATGTCCGGCCGGCTGTAACCCGTAATCGACTCCGATGTATTCGAAAGATTGGCTGGATCGTTGCTGCTGGACGCGACGCCCCCAATCGTAGCCGGCACGCAGCTCGTAGTCGTGGTCAAGGTGCAGATGCTGCTCGCTCCGCCCCAGGTCGGGTTAAACGCCTGGCCCGAACGCATCAGGAAGGAATAGTTCGTGTCCCAGCCGCCCAACACTTTAGCAACGATTCCATGCGTCAGCCATTTTCTGCCTACGCCGAAGGGTGTTTGATACACCGTGCTCCAGTTGAACAACAGCGGGACGTTCATGGCGCAGAATCCCTTGTCGGCTTTCTTGTTGAAGTAGTATTCAATGGGATCGCCCAAGTCGCCGTTTTCGGCCCCGTAGCCGCCGTTGGAATCGCCCAGGCACTTCTCCCAAGTGAACGCAGCCAGAGTCTGCAGCCCATGTGAGAAGCGATGCTGGAACTGGCTTTGAAGCGAATTGAAGGTGTTAAATCCTACGGATTCGGAATAGTGCCAGCCACTCGAGGCAAACGGCATATATTCCGTTTGGGCGATCTGGGCGGTGGTCAACGTTGGCACAGGACACGTATATCCCTGGTTTGCGTTGTTTTGGCAGAAGGGGCCGCCCTGCGGATAATTTGCGGAGCAGCAAAATTCCAGGCGCTGTGTATGGCTGCCTACATAAGCTACCGAAACCATGCTGCTGGCGCCCAACTGCCGCTCGACCTGGATGTTCCACTGCTGTGAACGCGGGTCGGTCCAATTTGGGGCGTCGCTATAGCCGCCGAAGGTGGAACCCCAGGGCGTCGGCGCTACCACCACCGGGTTGCTGCCCACCAGGCCCGTAAGTTGAGACGTGGCGTAACCGCCATACGGGCCGCACGCAGTCAGGCTGTTGCAGATGGGCGCGACGCTGGTTGTCGGCGTGGCGCCTATGGGAGAGGTATTGAGCGTATCGGAGACGCCGGCCGTCCAGGGCCAGATGGAGCCTTGCAGCGTGTTCTCGGCATTCTGGCTAACGTAGCTGATCGTGTCGTAGAACATGCCGTAGCCCATCCGCAGCACGGTATTCTTGATGAACTGATAGGCAATGCCGATGCGTGGACCAAAATTGTCGCCGATCCTCTTCAGCGCAGGTTGGCTGTTCGGCGAGAACACGATATTGTTCAGCGTGTTGTAAGTCACGCCGCCGGTGGTCACAGTGAATGCGGGGTTGGAGCTGTTCAGGCCGCCCGGAACGCATGGCGGCATTTGCGGCGTGGTAGTGCATCCGGTACTGTATGCGCTGGTTTCCGCCGAGCCGATAATGAACTGCTTGTCGGGCAGGTCGAGCGCGTTGATGGTCTCGCCATCGCTCACCGACAGCTTTACCGCCGGGACGTAATCGTACCGCAATCCCAGATTGACGGTGAGTTTCGAATTCACGTGCCATTCGTCCTGAAGGAAGAAGCCGAACGGCTTCATCGCCACATGAATCTCCTCGTATTGGGGCACATTGACCTTCAAGGAGGAAGGCAGGTCCAGCAGCATGGAAGCCAGCGCGTTGCCTTCGTTGCCGCTACAGGAGAAGTTCCCGGAACTGTTGGTGGGACATGTCTGGGTTGTGGAGGAGCTGAACTGCTCGTATTGATTGGTTTCGAGCCGGTTCTCGTAAACGAATTCGCCGCCAAAGCGGATGTTGTGGTGCCCGCGGAGCCAAGTCACGGCGCCGTTGATTCCATGTTCCGGATTGGCTCGATGCTCCGGGCCGACGTTTCCGATTACGCCGGGGTACCCCGAGGGAGTCAGGTAGAAGCCGGCGGTCGGGCTGAGGTTGGTGAATCCCGCGCCGCTCTCCGCGCTGAGGCCGAGCGGATTGGTGTCATTCACCACGACGGGCCTGGAGTTGATGCCGCCGCGCACTTCCAAGATCAGGCTTGGCGTAAAAATGTGATCCCAGGCGCCGCCGATATTCAATTCGTGATAGGGGCTTGGAGCAATCGAGGAAGTTCCCGCGACAATTCCCGCATCCGTGTCCCAAAGCATGGAAGCCCGGGCGAAAACGGTGTTCTTCTCGCTGAAGCGGTGATCGATGCGGATGTTGTAATTGTTGGAAACGTCGGTCTTGCTGCGGGTATCCAGGCAATTGTCGACGGAAGTCGCGTAGTTGGGCGTGTAGGCGCAGTTTTTGTACGCCGATGCGGTGTATTGGGAGATCACGTTGGCCAGCTTTTGGTCGATCAGCCCGGTTGGAATCTTGCTGCAAGGAGTCCCTCCCGGCGATTGGATTCCATATCCCGCCGAGCCAAAAGCCGCACCGGGAGTCAGGAGCGAAGTGGGGTTCCCCTGCGAATCGCACGTGAACGGCACGGCCGAGCTATTTCCCGATTCAGCGAACGGGTTATAGAGAACGGCCGGCGTGATGCCGTTCTTGGCGGCGTTCACCGTACCGATCAATTCCGGACTGACCGTGCCGCTGAAATCGCCCGCCAGTTCCTGCGGACTCGGAACCACCGCGAAGGAATATTGCGGCTGCGCATAGTGCCATCCTTCGTAGCCGAAGAAGAAGAACGTTTTGTTCTTCTTGATGGGTCCGCCAAGCGTGCCGCCGTAGATGTTGTACGTGTAGCCGAGCGGCGATGTGGGCGTACCGGAGAGAACGGCGGCCGCCCCCGCGCTCGTATACTGGCCGGAGCTCACCTCGCTTGCCAGTTTGGCGTCCACCGCCGGACAACTGGCGGCGGTACAGAAGCCGGTAAAGGGGTTGCGCGCGTCGAATATGGAGTTTCGATCGAAATCCCAGAGCGAACCATGAAAGTGGTTGGTGCCCGATTTGGTCACCACATTCACCACCGAACCCAGCACGTTGCCGTATTGGGTGTCGTTGTTGTGCGACTGAACCTTGAATTCCGCAATCGAGTCCGCAATCGGCTGGATCGCCCAGCCGCCGCCGCGATTGTCGGTGTTGATGATGCCGTCCAGGTAAAAGGAGTTGGACCGGTTGCTCGCGCCGTTGGTCGACGGCCTGTAGACGGTCGCGGTGGGGATGCCGATATTGCCGCCATCCGCACTGCCAATGCCGTTTGCGCCTTGCGCCGTGTTCATGGGATTCACGCCGGGCTGCAGGATCAAAAGTTCGGTGAAATTGCGGCCGTTCAGCGGCAGGCCCTCCACGGCCTGTGCGTCGATGATCGTGCCTAATTCGGTGCTGGCCCGCTGAAGCATGACGCCCACCGATTCGGCGCTTACCGTCACGGTCTCGCTGGTGTCGCCAACCTGGAGCGTGAGCTTCTGCGTCAGGGTCTGGTTCACGTCCAGATTGAATGCCGGCAGCGCGAGTTTCTTGAAGCCGGCCTTCTCCGCCGTAAGCGTATAGTTGCCGGGCAAGAGGTCGAGGAGGGTAAACGAGCCATCCGCACTCGAGTTCTTGGTGGTGGCAATGTTGGTTTCCTGGCTAACGACGGTAACCCTGGCGTCGGGTATGGCGGATCCGGTCGAATCTACAACTGTGCCGTCCACGACGGCGGTCGCCTTTTGCGCGGACAACGGGGCTGCGGCTAAACATGCGAGCAATAACGAGACAACTGCGGTTCGGGGCAGATTCGTCACTGTAAAACCTCCAGACTTGGGACCTTTAGCGATGACTTTAACGATAACGGAATTTTGCACCGAAAAGACCCGCTTGTCAAGAAGATTTGTTGGTTTCTTAGCCGGCGGCGTATTAGTTCACGCCCTTTAGCGGAGCGGATCCGAAGTCCGCCGCAAGCCCGCGCTTCGCAAAGCGCACCGGGAAGCCTGACAGGAATAAGCTGTAATTTTTCAATTAATATATTTAGTAATAAATTATAATTAAACAATTAATACAAACGTCGAACCCCTTCCCGCCCGTGTCAAAAATTTCGCTAGTTACCAATCGATACTGTTAAATTTCGGCGGTGTTCGTATTATTTTGGATTAGTCGTAGCGGGGCCGACGCCACCGGTCCCAACGAGAGGAGACGGATGCGAACCGATACGGGCCAGTTCATTTACTGCTCCCGCTGCATGGCATGGAATATTCGAGTGTCTCACCAGATGGGAGCGCCGCCGGCAATCGGTCGATTCCTGAGGTTATTCCATGGCTGAACAACGGGTCCCGGCAATTTTGGTGGTTGACGATTCTTTCCCTTTTTCCAAAATCGTCCAGAAAACATTCGCGCGCCGGGGATTTCCGGTTCACTGCGCGACATGTCCCAGCCAAGGGTTGGCCCTGTTTCAGGCCAATCGCGCGCGGATCGAACTGGTCGTGATCGATATCCTGTCGCCGGCTGCGGCTAATCTCGATTTGACCGCTGAACTCGAGCGGTTGCGCCCGGGTCTTCCTGTGCTCTATCTGGTAAGCGAGCGGAAGACCATTGTTCGCTGCAGCATCGAAGCGGAGGCGCCCGATTCTGTGCTGGTGGCGCCCTTTACCGAAGAACAACTGATGGCGCGCGCCGACCGTCTTTTGGAAGCAGCGCCGGATCGCCAATTGCCGGACGAGCAGTTGTGGGAGCGGCTTGTCGCAGCTTCGGACCGGATTTCAACCGGGACGGCGATGCTCTATCTCTACGAACTGCAGCAAGCGCCGCTTGCCGCCGGTCATATGGCGACGCTGCGCGCGGGCAAGATCCACCACGCTTTCCGGCTCACCAACGATCAGGCCGTGCCGTATAGCATGGTGGTCTCCGCGACGGACGTTACGCGTGCGCAAGGCCTGATTGCGGATGTTTCGGTTGGCAGGCGGCTTATACCAGCCGCGTAGGCAAGCCTTGGCGAGCGCGAAGGCCCTGCCCCGGTCATGCGTGCGGCATCCCAGTTAACCCTAAAAGGCGGATTGCGTTTTCCCGCAAAATCAGCGGGCGGACTTCGTCCCGGATCGAGATCTTTCGAATTCGGCCAGCCAGGCGGATACCTGTTCCAGGACTCCGAGCACGCCGCCGAAATTGTAGACCGCGAGATCAGGACGGGACCGAAGGCGGAACGCGCGACATGCCAATCCCGGACCAACGAGGGAACGGCAAAACCGAGGATCTGAATATCGAAGCCATCGAAGATCACGGCAAGCGCGGCGAGCGTGGTTAGCAGCTTCTGATACGTAGTATATGCGCTGAAATCGAGCAGCGCCGCGACATCGACGGTACGGCTCATTCGCCCCACCCTTTCCGCGCGACTTCCACGGTGCGCGCGAGATCGGTCCACTCTCCTGGAGGATCGAAGGGCAATCCGGTGTAGTTCTCGGCAAGGGCGGTAGCGGCGGCGCGCGAGGTGGTTATCTGGTCCAGTTCGGCCAGTTGGCGATGGTAATCGAAGCCATCGCCGCCTTCGAAGTGGTGCAACAGCGAGGTCATCCACCAGGAGAAGTGTTGCGCACGCCAAACCCGCCGTAAGCAAATTTGAGAGTATCGATCCAGCAGGCCGGCGGCGCCGGAGCGATACCAGCCGGTGATGCCCGCGGCAAGAATGCGGATATCCGCCACGGCTAGATTGAGTCCTTTGGCGCCCGTAGGCGGCACAATATGCGCGGCATCTCCGGCCAGGAAAAGACGCCCAAGCTGCATCGGCTCGGTTACAAAGCTGCGCATGGCGGTCACTCCCTTTTGAAGGATTGGACCCTGATTCAGCCGGAAGCCGTCAGCGGTATCGAAACGCCGCTGCAACTCTTCCCAGATTCGCTCATCGGGCCATTCGGCCAGATCCTCGCCGGGTCGGCATTGCAGATAGGCACGGGTGATCCGCGGACTGCGCATGCTGAGCAATGCGAAACCTCGCTCGTGGTTGGCATAAACCAGCTCGTGCGCGGCGGGCGCCGCCTCGGCGAGGATGCCAAGCCAGCCGAACGGGTAGACCCTTTCGTAGTAGCGAAGTGCGCCGGCAGGAATGGAAGGCCTGCAAATTCCATGGAAGCCATCGCAACCGCCGATGAAATCGCAGCTGATTTCCTGGTCGAGGCCCGCGTGCCGAAAGGCGATCCGTGGCGAAGCGCCCTCGAAGTCGCTGATCTTTACTTCGCTCGCCTCGAACAGTACCCGGGCGCCGGCCTCAAGCCGCGCGGCGATTAAGTCCTTTACGATTTCGTGCTGCCCATATACCGTGATCGCGCGGCCCGTAAGCTCATGCATGTCGATACGATGGCCGCGGCGATTGAAGCGAAGTTCGATGCCGTGATGAACCAAGCCTTCGCGCCGCATGCGTGCGCCTACGCCGGATTGGTTGAACAGATCGACTGTGCCTTGCTCGAGAACGCCCGCGCGGATCCGCGCTTCCGCATGCTCGCGCGTCTGGGATTCAAGAACGATGGAATCGATGCCTTCGAGATGGAGCAGGTGCGAGAGCATCAGACCGGCTGGCCCGGCGCCGACGATACCGACCTGAGTGCGGAGGCTTCTGGACACGGTCAGGGGCATCGCTATTAACCATATTATTCAACACTGAACGGGCAGCACAGCCGCGACGCTTCAGCAACTTTTCCGGCTGCGAGATCATCAATAAGGTATACGACAATGCTGAAATGGCCCGACATCCTGAATCTCGCTAAGAATGGCAATCCCGCCCCGGACCGCAAGATCGTCAAGACGGACACCGAGTGGCGCCAGCAACTCAGCCCGGAAGAATATAGCGTAACCCGCCAAGCCGCCACCGAGCGCCCGTTTAGTTCGGCGATGTGCAGCCTATTCGAGCCGGGGATCTATTCCTGCCTTTGCTGCGAGACGATTCTGTTCGACGCGTCCGAGAAGTTCGAGTCCGGCACCGGATGGCCGTCATTCTCCCAACCCGTCGCGGGTAACGTAATCGCATATCGCTTTGACGGGCCCGCTTTTCTAAAGCGAATTGAAACTGTCTGCAACACTTGCGACGCGCATCTCGGCCACGTCTTTCCGGATGGCCCCGCTCCCAGCGGCTTGCGCTATTGCATGAATGCGGTCGCACTAAAAAAAGCCGCCAAGGCTTAGCCGTGCCACATATCTTGACGCCGGCAAGTGTCCGGCAGCACGCCGAAGTAGTTTCCAATCGGATACAGAGGATTGAAGGCGCCGGGCGAACCGTGCCGTGGGTCGTCTCCACTGGAAATGTCAGCCTTAACGCTGATGCGCGGCCGCAATGCGCGGAGCTGTAGCCTGTATCCGAGGCGAAGGTCCAGGCTCGAATATCCAAATTCGTCTTGCTCACTTCACTGTGATCAGATTATCGTCCTTGGGGTCGATCTCGATCGTGACATCCTTGTATTCATCGAACAGGCCGGCATTGTGCATCTGCCAGGCGATGGGCCCCACTTTGCCGGCCGCCGGGTCCTTGAAATCCAGCACCTCAATGGCCGCGCTCGCCAGCGGCTGAGCGACGGCCATGCGCGCGACTCCCCGCGACGAATCCGCTACAATCTCGACGCGGCTCCATTCGTGGATATCGAATTGTCCCTTCACGGGCTGAGTAAACTCGGGCCCACCCGCATTGTTCATCCCCGGCCGGTAATCCCAGTGCCCGCCGTTGGGAACCTGGAATTGAATGCCGCCGAGCGCATCGAGAGGTTTTTCGCCGCCTTGCGGACGGCTGCAGAAAATCAAAATGCAAGCCTGATGATCGGGATTGCCGGAGACGTGCCGCATGGTAAACATAAGGCGGAAGCGGCCGTAATCCTTGGCCGAATAAATCACGCCTCGCCCGACGCCGGTGCTGGCCATGGCGCCGTCCTTCACAACCCAGCCGGTGGAAACACTGGGCGCCAACACGCCCGGATAGGCATCTTCGAGCAGCAGCTTGTTCAGCCGCGCCAGTTGTTGGCCGGTTGGATTCTGCTGGAGCAACTGCTTCGTCTCAGCTTGCAGAGCGACATCGCGGAAACGCGCCGCGTCATAGATTGACGGACCCGCGATCGCCTGATTCAGGTCCTTCGTCAGCGCCGAGAGGAGTGCCTTGGCGTTCGGGTTTGACGCGGAAAAGGCGGCGAGATCCGCCTTTACCAAATCCTGCAAGTGCGCCCGCAGAAAGACGGACACTGCGTCGGTCCCGGCCGTGAGCCTGGCGGCAAAGGCGGCTGGATCGGTAATCGCGGCGCTCGAAAGCGATGTGGCATTGTTCTCAATCTGCAGCCAGCCATCGAGCGTTTTGCCATTGAAAAGGGAAATGGCCGGCGGCGCTCCATCGGCGATCCGGACGCCAGTGACGACGGCCGCCGCCGACATCCCGGCCAGCTTGGCCAATTCCCTTCGACTGAGATAGCGTGCTCGGTTCTGCAATGTGTCATCCTCCCTGGCCAAGAATTCAGTTTATATCGACGTCCATCTGGTTATCCCAATGAACTCGCCAACTGCTCAACGGAGCACAGCGGCGCGCACGCTCGCCTCCTTGAGCTTGCCATCGAGATGGAGTCCGATTTTGAGCCTTACGGCAAGCGTAGTCGCGAGGGCGAGCATTGGCAAGATTGCAGTTGCGGTTGCGGGCATTTTGCCGTCATTGACGGGCCACTGGGGGCGGACTGGGGAGTCTGCATGAACAAGAGCTCTCCAAGGGCGGGCCTTCTGACATTCGAACATCAGGGCTGTCCGGCTTCCGAAGCTGGTACTGAGATGCACCGGTAGTGTCTCGGTTTGAATTTCTGAGCGCAGCCCGTCGGGCAAGTCGCGCGATTAAGCAGGAACGTATGTCAACCGAATCAAGTCATCGGCGATTAAATCGCTGGCCACCAGGTGGAGCGGCGGCCGGGGCCCGGCGAAGAATGGCTGGCCACCACCGAGCACTACGGGGCGGAGGTAGAGTCGATACTCATCGATAAGGCCGGCCTCGGTCAGGCTTTGCGCCAGGACTGGTCCGCCAACTTGAATCTCGCCGGCCAGCTCAGCCTTCAGCCTGCGTATCACGGTCTCGAAGTCATCCGCGACAAGCGTGGCGTTGGGGCCAACCGACTTGAGCGAACGCGACATCACCCACTTCGGCTGGCTCCGCCACGCCACCGCGAAGTCGCGGTCCTCCGCGTCCCACTCAGGAAGGTCTTCGTCCCAATAACGCATGATCTCGTACATGCGGCGGCCGTAGATGACGCCCGTCAGGCCACGCACGAGCTCGACGAAGTGACGGAAGGCCGCGGGCGCAGGCGGCCCCAGCTTCGTGTGGTCGACGTAGCCGTCCAGGGACTGGTTCAATCCGTAGACAAGTTTTGCCACGCTGCAAATCTCCCTCCCACGTTCTTCAGAATAGCCTGAGCCAGCGCCGCCCGGAGGTGAAGTTGAACGCTATCTGCGCGCCGCGGGAAGTTCCTGAGCCTTGACTATCGGATTGTACTCGACCGAAATGGCAATTCAACGCGGTTAATCAGTGGATTTGTGAAACGGATCAACAGGCCGCGGCTCCTGGCGGGCTAGCGGCATCAGGAAAGGTTCGTCGACATCGATTTCAATCAGCGCGAGCTTTTCGCCTAATTGCAAGGCATATTCCCGCGAGGTGCAGAAATCGGCCGATCCGCTTCTCGCCCTCAAACACTCGACCGCCGACGACATCGAGCTTTCGGCGAAAGCCTAAAAACTCAATCGCAAGGCGATCTGAGCGATGCGGGCGGGGCGGGCGCTATTCGGCAAAAGAAACGCCGTATTCACTTGCTGGCCCACCGTATTGAACTGAGCCGCGGAGTAGATTCCATTGAACTGGGTGTGGTTAAAGGCATTATAAGCATCGAGGCGCAGCATGGATCTCACTCTCTCCGAGATGCGGAACGTGCGCAACAGGGAGAGATCCCAATTGTTCGTGCCGGGTCCGGTCATGGTGTTCTGGCCCAAGTCGCCGAATTGCGGCGCCGTGCTGGTGGATAGCCACGCAGCCGTCGCGAGGGTCGCCTGGCCTGCCGGTTCGGGCGGGGGCCCAAAACGCGAGGCGAGCGGCGCGCTGGGATTAATGACCTCCATCCGGGCGGTATCGGAAGGCGAGCCGGTGGGCTGGTTGATTCCCGTGACCAGGCTGTAACCCGGGGTAATGGGCGCGCCGGTCAGTATGCGCAGGATGCCGGTAACCGCCCAGCCGTCGGCCACCCAGGCTAAAGGGCGGAAGCTGGTGATCTCCTCCACTTTGGGAAAACTGTAGTAAAAGCTTGCCGTGAATACCTGGGAGCGATTGAAGCCGGCGGGGCCGTAATTGCGCGATCGCGGATTGAGGAAAGGATCGACCGAGCTGCCGTATCCATCCGCCTCATCCAGAGCCTTGCTGAAGGTGTAATTAGCGCCGAGACTAAAGTTTTTCGCAAAGCTGTGCTGCAACTGAATCAGAAAAGCATTGTAGTTGGAAGTGCCCGCGAATTCGCGAAGATAGATATCTCCATACGCCGAATAAGGCCGCAGATAATTGGCGGAGAGAGCGCTGCCGGTGCTCTGCGGATTCACGTTTTGCGGATTTAGGTTGAGGAAGTCCGCGCCCTCGGGAACCGCATTGATATTGCGCTGCCACAGCAAATGACGGCCCAGCGAACCGGTGTACCCGGCTGAGAGCAGGTTCGAGCCGATTCGCCGTTCGATGGCCAGGTTAAAGTTATAAACCTGCTGCTGGTGAGGAACCGAAGACAGCGAATAAACCGTGGCCGAGGGCGCAAGCAATGCGCTGGAAGCCGACGATGCGATGCCGGCTAGAGTGCCGTAGTAACTGGAAGGGGTGTACACGGACGGCGGATTGCCGGCGAGACTGGTGACGGGGTTGCCCTGAATTCTGTCGAAGTAAATACCGGCTCCGCCGCGGATAACGCTTTTGCCGTCGCCAAACGGGTCCCAGGCCAGTCCCAACCGGGGCCCCACCGAGACTGGGGCAGTGGCGAAAAATCCGGCGGGCGTCCCGTTCTTTCCCCCGATCACCATGCCATCCGCCGTATTGCCAATTCCGGGCACGAAGTCTCCGATTTCTCCCTGCGGATAGACCTTTAAGGTTGTGGGGTCGATTCCCACATTTGTTCCCCCAACGACGGCCGGGCGGATCAGCACCGGGGCTTGCGCCGGGTTCCAAGCCGCGGGCGAGAAGGAGGAAATCAATTGATGCGAGTCATAGAGCGGCGGATCGTGATGGAAACGGACGCCCCAGCTAATCGAAAGTCTTGACCGCGCTCTCCAATCGTCCTGGAAGAACCACTCCGTGTTATTGAAAAGGTAATTTGATTGAGGCTGCGCCAGCGGTTCCGAATAACTGTCATAGTTGCCCAACAGCGCGTTCGCATAAGCGTTATTCGAATCGTTCGGGTTGTTGGTGTCCTGGTCGAAATGAATGAGGCCGTTATTCTGTACATTGGCGCTCTGGATCTTCTGCGCGTGCTCGAAATAGATTCCGATTTGGAAGACGTGTGAACCTTCCACCTTGCTCAGGTTATCGATACCGCTGTAGACGCTGTTTTGATTGTGGTACGGCGTGCCGCCTGCGCTAGTTGAGGGATTCGCATAGTTCGGTATTCCTCCGAAGGTCATAGCCGGAATCAGATTGAGCGGGTTCAGTGCGGGGTTGCGCTGCGGGATATCGATGCCCAGCAGGCTGCGGTTCATCAGGTTAGGAAACTCCGGTTCAAAGGTTAGCGAGTTTTGGCTGAAGGCGACGGAAGCCTGGTTGGAAAGAGTCGGCGTAAGGGTATTCGTGGAGTGCACCGTAGCCAAACGCCCAGGTTGTTCGAAGTGCATCGGGCTTAGAAGAAAATTGAGCGAACCCGCGGCAAAACCGGCGCCTCCCGAGTTATAGGGGACGTTCTGGTGGTCGGCATTGTTGGTAAAGCTGAAATAAACTTGCCAGCTTTGCAGCGGAGCGTAATCGATTCTAGCGGTCTCGGCGCTGCGGTTATAAGGCTCGGATGCTGCGACGTAATAATTCCAGTTGTATCGCGTGGCGATATTCGGATCGACGAAGTTGGGCGAGGGAAACAGGTTCAGAATGGCCTGGCCCACGGAGCTGATGCGCGAAGCGGGGATGAGGTTTCCCGGGAAAGGCGCCTTGGCATTCAACGGGTCGTCAATGACGATTGGATTGCCGTTTGTGTCCACCGATTTGGAGAAATTCCCGGTCCGTTCGAGCGCCGTGGGCACGGTCTTTTCTTCCACCCCGTAAGTGACCACCTGGTTCTGGAATTCCTGATTGAAGAAAAAGAACAGATTTCTCTTGTTTCGATAAATCCTCGGCAAAACTACAGGTCCGCCGAGGGAGTAACTTCCGATGTTATAGCGGTACCTTTGCCGAGGTTGGCCCTGCTTATTGGAAAAGAAATTATTAGCGTTCAAGTCTTCGTTGCGGAAGGAGAATTGCGCCTGCCCATGTAACTGGTTCCCGCCGCCCCGGGTGATCACATTGATGGAGTATGGATTTCGGCCGCTTTCAGCGGAGTATGCCGAAACCAGCACCTTGACCTCGCCGACCGCGCCCAGGGACGGCATGCTGTGAAGGGACCCGTTTGAGCCCGTGTCGAGATTGCTCACGCCATCCACCGTCATGTTCTTCTGGTCGTCGCGTCCGCCGGCAATGGAGATGTTGGAGATACTGTCCGGCGACGGCGAATCGCGTCCGTCACTGGTGTCCACAACGCCCCCGATCAGGCTGAGCGCGTTGAACAGGTCGCTTCCACGCAAGGTGAGCTCTTCGATTTGTTCCCCGCTGAACGTCCCCGACCTTTCGCCATTCTGGACGTTTACCGAAACAGCAGGGGCCGAAACGGTAACCACGTCGGAAGGCTGGCCCACTTCCAGTTTCACCGTGTCCAGGGAACGGCCCTCTCCGCCATCGATGCGAATTCCCGTTTCTTTGAAAATTTTGAAGCCCTCTGCTTCGATGGTGATTACGAAGATTGCCGGGGTTAAATCCGGAAACGAAAAGAAACCTTCTTGCGAGGTAAGCGCGGTTCGAACAAAGCCGCTAACCTGTCCGGTCAGCGTGATTACGGCATGGGGAACCACCGCGCCTGCAGAATCGTAGACGGTTCCGGACAGCGAACACTTGGTATTCTGGGCAGGCAGCAACAGAGGAAGCAACAAAGCGAGCAGCAGTCGGTTCACAGGTTGAGTCCTCGTGTCTTTATAACGCAATTGCCCGGGATGCGCTAGTGCGCTGTTGAGGGGTATCTGAAACGAAAGTACTGGTTACAGGAGATCCTCTCGCGGGAAAAACTGGAACGGCTCATCCAATGCGCTAACAGGCCGCCGATCTTCAAAAAGGACTGGGGGGGTCTTCAGCAGCGAGGGCCAGTTCACAATCACCGTGAAGCTGTTGGCAGCTTTTGCTCAGGCGGCACGATGGCCAGGAACTTCTTGCCGTCGCGGGTCGCCACGAACCGGTTTCGCAGGCTTCCGCCAGGCAGCCGCACATCGAATACAAGGATGCGGGATGCCGGCGTGGATGGCGCCATTGCGGTCCGCAATATCCGCCGCCATCATCCGGGCCGGATCCTGCAGCGTGGTGTAGAACAGCTCCTTGCCGTCGCCGCGCCACTGCGGTTCACCGCCGCCGGCGTTGGAAATTTGCCATTTCCCGCCGACAGTTGGAAATGGGCGGATGAACACCTCGAAGCGGCCCGATTCGTTGGATTGGTAAGCCATCCATTTGCCGTCGGGTGATAGCCGGCCTTGGCGCTCACCGAACGGCTGGGCCTGGGAATCCTGCCTTTTCCGGGTCTCCGTGGAAAGAACCTGCAAGCCGGCCCCGATGCCCGAGCCATTTTCGTTAAACACGATCCAGCGCCCATCCGGCGACCAGTCCTCTATGTTCTTGGGGGCTTTGGACGAAAGCAGCAGCTCGTCTTTGCCGGATGCGTCCGCGTTCCTGACGTACAGGCCGGAAGCCCCCAGGCGGCCGGAAGTGAAAGCGATGCGTGTCACTGTGCGGGCAGAATTTGCGACGGCCAACCGACACTCGCAACAGCGGGCCGACACTCTTGGCGCAAGACGCACCGTTAGAGGTATTCTACGCCCGAAATCGGCGACGGGGGCGCTCTCGGTGCGAGATAATTGTGCGCATGGTGGAGCGGGCCAGCAACCGAACACAGGCTAAAGCCTGCGCCACCATGATCCTGCTGGCTTGGTGTCCTTGCGCTTCGGCGTTGAACCCCTCTCTCGACATCAATCAATACGCACACAGCGCGTGGACGGTCCGTGAAGGCTTCTTCAAAGGGCGCGTCTTCTCCATTGCCCAAACTCCGGACGGTTATTTATGGCTCGGCACCGAATTCGGACTGCTTCGTTTCGACGGCGTTCGCACATTCCAAATCCCGTTGCCAACGGGTGCCCACCTCCCCAGCGATCTTATTTCCAGCCTGCTCGTCGACCGCGATGGTCGTCTTTGGATCGGCACGTCTAAAGGGCTTGCAAGCTGGAAGGACGGAAAGCTGAGTGGCTATCCGGTGCTTGCCGGGCACGTTGTTGACGCACTTCTCCAGGATCGTCAAGGAACGGTATGGGCAAGCGTGCGGGCGCAGGCGGCCGGGTGGCTCTGCGCGATCCAGGGCAGCAGCGTTCACTGCAATGGAGAAGATGGCAGTTTCGGTCTCGGAATTCTCTGCTTGTATGAGGACAGGGGCGGCAATCTCTGGGCCGGGGCGAATTCCGGACTGTGGCGATGGTCGCCTGGTCCTCCCAAACTCTATCCGATTCCGGACCCCGAACCCCGCGGTTTGATCGAGGGCGACAACGGCACGCTCTTGATCGCCATGCACGGCGGAATCAGACAACTGGTTAGCGGGAAAGCCGAGGCGTACCCGCTTCCGGGGGTCGCCGGGTACTTTAACCCCATTAGTGAGCTTCGGGATCGCGATGGTGGGCTATGGATCTCAACCGGGGACCGTGGTCTTCTGCATTTGCACCAGGGGAGGACAGATCGGTTTGACCAGTCTGACGGTCTATCGAGCAACGCTGCTGGGCGTCTCTACGAGGACCGGGAAGGCAATATTTGGGCGGCTACAGCCAACGGTCTCGACCGCTTTCGCGATTTCGCCGTCCCCACGATTTCTGTGAAGCAAGGCTTGTTCAATGCCGCCGTCCGGACCCTCCTGGCGGCCACGGATGGCAGCGTTTGGCTTGGCACGGGTGACGGTTTGAACAGATGGAACAACGGTCAAATTACGATTTACAGCAAACCACGCAGTGGGTCGGCGGAGGGTGGGGTGGGGTCCCTTTTTCAGGATGTTCACGGGCGAATTTGGGTCTCTACGCTTCGCGGTGTTGCCTACTTCGATCATGGCCGTCTCACCCAGGTAAGCGGCGTGGCGGACCTGATCGCGTATTCTATTTCCGCGGACGAGTCGGGAACCTTATGGATCAGCGGCCGCACTCAGGGGCTTCTTCGGCTATTTGCTGGGAGCGTGGCGGAGCGGATTCCGTGGGCTCGGCTGGGACATAGGGAAGCGGCCACGTCTCTATTGCCTGATCCCTTGCAGGGCGGTTTGTGGATCGGATTTTGGGATGGCGGCGTGGCGTATTTCAAGGATGGTCAGGTTCGCGCGTCGTATGGCGTCGGCGACGGGCTGGGGGAGGGTCGTGTCGCCAACCTGCAGCTCGATCGGGACGGTACGCTCTGGGCCGCGACCGAGGGTGGGCTAAGCCGAGTGAAAAATGGCCGGGGCGTCACGCTGGCCAGCGGAAACGGATTGCCCTGCGACGCGGTTAACTGGGCGATGGAAGACGACGCCCATGCATTTTGGCTGTACATGCCCTGCGGCCTGGTGCACGTGGCGCGGCCGGAGTTGGACGCATGGGTTACCGATTCGAAACGGAAGATTCAGGTCACGGTTTTCGACAGCTCCGACGGAGTCAGGACTCGCGCGCTGGCTGCCGGGTACAGCCCACAGGCGGTCAAAGCTGCCGACGGGAAATTGTGGTTCGCGACTGGCGACGGCGTCAGCGTCATCGATCCACATAACCTTCCCTTCAACAAACTCCCGCCGCCAGTACACATCGAGGAAATAACCGCCGACCGCAAGAAACACGAGGCATCTTCGAACCTGCGCCTGCCCCCGCTGATTCGCGATCTCGAAATCGACTATACCGCGCTCAGCCTGGTCGCGCCGGAGAAGAACCGTTTTCGCGTCAAGCTTGAGGGCCACGATCCCGACTGGAAAGACATGGGCAATGAACGCAAGGCGTTCTATAGCGATCTTCCGCCGCGCAGCTACCGCTTCCGCGTGATGGCGAGCAATAACAGCGGCGTCTGGAATAAAGCCGGCGCCTCTTTCGATTTCTCCATCGATCCGGCGTACTATCAGACCGCGTGGTTCAAGATCGCCTTCGCCGCCGTGTTTCTAACCGCGCTCTGGGGCATCTATCGCCTCCGCCTTTATCAGATCGCGCGGGAATTCAACGTGCGCCTGGAGGAACGCGTCGCGGAGCGCACGCGCCTCGCCCGCGATCTGCACGACACGCTGCTGCAAAGTTTTCATGGACTGATGCTGCGCCTTCAGGTGGTGGACGAGCTGCTTCCGCCAGGAAGGGCCAAAGAGCAACTGGAGCAGACGCTGGAACGCGCCGATCAGGCGATCGTCGAAGGCCGCACCGCGGTACACGATTTGCGCTCCTCAACCACCATCACCAACGATCTGGCGCAAGCGGTGAGAGCGGTCGCGGACGAACTGGGTATTGAGGGATCTCCCACGTTTCGCCTGGTGATGGAAGGTCCGGTGCGCGACCTGCGTCCCATTCTTCGCGACGAGGTCTACCGTATCGCTCGCGAGGGGCTGCGGAATTCCTTCACCCATGCGCGGGCGCGCCACATCGAAGCCGAAATCACTTATAGCGAGCGGCTCTTCCGGCTGCGCATTCGCGACGATGGCCGCGGCATCCCTCCGGACACCCTAGATGCCGGCCGCTCGGGCCACTACGGTCTGAGTGGCATCCGCGAACGCGCCCGGCAAATCGGCGCCAGCGTGGACATATGGAGCGGGGTGGGGACGGGCACGGAGATCGATTTACGTGTTCCTGGCACGCTTGCGTATGGCAAATCGCCGGGGCGGCCGCGGCTGCAACTGTTCCGCAAAAAGGTGGGATGAAAGCGTGATTCGAGTACTCTC
>Ga0302325_10007323_pt1 | contig 24522 bp, 24 predicted proteins | sample Palsa_T0_2_FD_201948 | JGI IMG/M metagenome (GOLD analysis project Ga0302325, IMG submission 201948) | Peat permafrost microbial communities from Stordalen Mire near Abisko, Sweden - Palsa_T0_2 | ecosystem: Environmental > Terrestrial > Soil > Palsa > Peat permafrost | place: Sweden: Abisko... | reverse complement strand
CCGTTCAGGCCACGGGCGGCGAGCCGGACGGCGAAGGATGCGGTCATGAGCGCGTGCGCGGTGGCCGATCCCTTCCACTCCGAGAGCTCACCCGACCGCGTCGCCCGCAGGGGAAGGCTGGGGACGACGGCGAGCGAGACGGCGTTGGCCGTCTCGCTCGCGTCGAGGCGGAGCAGCTTGGCCATGGCGGCGGCCGCCGCGATCGAGCAGTAGAGGCCCTGGTCCCAGCCTCTTTCCGACAGGGGGGACGCCTCAGCGAGTGCGGTCGCGATCTCATACGCGAGGTAGACGGCGCAGATCAGATCCGGTCCGGTGGCGCCGGTCGCCTCCGCCATTCCGAAGAGCGCCGCGATCATGTCACTCGGGTGACCCGACAGCCCGAAGTCGTTGAAGTCGAGGTTCCTGTTGGCCGAGACGTTCGCGAAGGCCGCCGCGTCGACCAGCGCCTTCTCCGGCAGGCCGTAGACCGACGCGACCAGCGGACCGGAGACCCCCGACGCCATTTCGCGCGCGATGCGCGCAGGCCGACTGTCGAACCCTCCGGCCCCGCACCCGACCGTATCCGCAGTGTGCCTGACCACGCGGCTCACGGCCTCGGCGCTAAGCGACTCATAGTCCATGTCGCCGGTGAAATCGACGATCGAACGCAGCATATCGTCCATCGCTGGTTCTCTCCCTGCCGGTCTCTGTTGATTAATTCCGTGCGCGGATGCGCGTGACGGACGCCGCCCCGTCAGGGGCCAGCGGACAACACGAGCTCGCGCAGCCTGAACTTCTGGATCTTGCCGCTTTGCGTCATGGGAAGCTCATCGCGCACGATCAGCCGCTCGGGCAGGTAGTGCTTCGAGAGGCCCCGCAAGACAAGGAACTCACAGATCTGGTCGAGCGTCAGCGTCACTCCAGGCGCGGTGACCACCACGGCGCACGCACGCTCGCCGAGCCGCTCGTCGGGGACGCCGACGACGGCGGCGTTGACGATGCCGGGGTGATCGAACAGGACCGTCTCGACGTCGGTGACCGGGATGTTCTCACCGCCCCTGATGATGATGTCCTTGACGCGGCCCCGCAGCGACACCCAGCCGCGCTCGTCGATGCTGGCCGTGTCGCCAGTGCGGAACCACCCCCCGTCTGCGAAGGCGTCCTTGGTGGCGTCGGGGCGCTCGAAGTAGCCGAGGAACAAGGAAGGACCGCGGACGAGCAGTTCGCCGATCGCTCCTGTGAGCGCGTCGGCGCCCGCAGCGTCGACGACCTTGACCTCGGATCCCTTGAACACGGACCCGTCTGTGGCCGTGATCTCGTCCGGCGCCGAAGGCGTGCAGGAAATGATGATGCTGCATTCGGTCATTCCCCATGCGGGGGCGATGTAGGCGCCGAGCGCCTTCGCCGCCTGGGCAGGAAGGCTCCTCGGTACGGACGACCCGGCGATCACGAGGCAGCGCAGCGGGCAGTCAGGGTCACCCGCGAGGTCGGTGCGCATCATGTCCTGCAGGAAGGTCGGCGCGCCGAAGAACGTCGTGACCTTCTCTCTGCGGATGATGTCGACACCCCAGGCTGGATCCCAGCGGTCGACGTGGACACCGGTGCCGCCGACGCACACGGTGAACACGACGCCCCAGATGAACCCGGTGTGGTGGCCGGTCGGCGAGGCCACCAGATGGATCATCGGGTCCCCGAAGGTCGCCGTGCCCATGTGCTCGGCCAGCTGGAAGGCGCTGTAAAGGAGTGTCTCGTGGGTGTGCATCGCGCCCTTGGGCTCGCCCGTGGTGCCCGAGGTGAATCCGAGGTAGCAGATCGCCGTGGGATCGCCGGGACCGAAGTCGCGGGACGGCGCGTCAGCGAGCGATGACCACAGGCACTCCCCCGCGCCGAGGTCGTCGCCGCCTTCGCCGACGACGACGACATGTTCCAGGCTCGGCAGCGATGCCCGCAGCCGCCGCGCGAGCTCCAGGGGCTCGCCGCTGCGCCAGCGGCGCGGGATCAGGAGGACCTTTGCCTTGCTACGGCTGAGGATCGCGGCGGCCTGGCGTTCGCCATACGAGATAGGGATCCCCGTATAGATCGCCCCGAGCTCGTTGATCCCGAAGATCAGGGCCCCGTACTCGATCCAGTTCGGCATCATAACCGCGACCGCGTCGCCTGCCCGCACGCCGAGGTGCGCCAGGCCGGCGGCGGCCCTGGACGACGCCTGGTCGAATTCCCGGTAGCTGAGCCTGTGTGTCGTCCCGTCGGAACGGTAGCCGATGAGAGCATCCCGGTCCGGGTAGGCCGCGGCGACGTCAGCGAGGACCGAACGAATGGTGCAGCCTCCCCAGTAACCCGCTGCGCGGAAGCGCGCCACCTCCGCCTCGGTGATCGGTGCCTCGCGACTGCCGATAAGCTCGGCCAGCGACAGTGTCATGTGCCTTCCTTACATGCGCGCTTGACGGACGTCTGTGTCCCGTGCCGGGTATCCGGCCAGCAGTGCGGCGGCGGCGCGGGAGCCGCCGTCGGCGTCGGTCGCCGCTCGCAGCGAGATCGCGTCGCGGACAAGGCGCTCGACTCCGTATTCGGCCAGGTAGCCGTAGCCGCCATGGATCTGCACGGCTGCGGCCGTCACGGAGACCGCTCGCTCGCAGTTGCCCGCCAGGATCGCCGCGGCGTCGACTGGGGCCGGGAGGTCGGTATCGTGCAGCACGGCAAGTGCGGTCGCGGCGTCTGCCGCCTGCCGCGCCAGAGCCTGGCGGACCGTGGCGAGCGCGGTGAGCGGGGCGCCGAACTGGACGCGGGAGCGCGCATAGCGCAGGCTCTGCTCCGCCGCATCGGCGCACAGGCCGGCGGCGATCGCCGCCCCCGCCACCTGGAGCCGCGCCCTGACCTCTGCGACACGCACTCCGTCGATGACCGCAGGCGTCGCGTCTGCCACCTGGGCCGCAATGGTGCAAGCGCCCGCCAGGCCGGAGCGGCGCAGCACGGGGCCGAAGGCGAGCGCCTGCGGGGACAGCACCCAGGCCGTCGCGTCACCGGTGAGCAGGATGACATGCGGAGCGGTCCCGGCCGGGTCAAGGCGCGAGATGGTGCCGCTGACCCGCCCGTCCTCGCTCGTCAGGCTGACGCGCGAGGAGTCCCTGTCGACGACGCATGCGATCGCGCTGCCGTCGCTCAGCCGCTGGGTCAGCTCACCCCACGCCGGGTCGCCGCCGAGAACCTCGATCGCGGCATGCGCCTGCGCCGACGCCCAGGCGAGTGCCGCCCAGTGCCGGCCGGCCGAGGCGAGGAAGGCCAGCAGCAGCGGCAGCGGCGCTCCCCCGCCGCCGGCGTCCTCGGCTGCGCCGAGGGTCCACAGGCCGGCGTCGGCGAGTGCCTGCCGCGCCTTGGCGACCTCGGCGGGGTACTCGTCCTGTGGGGCGGCACCGTGCTTGCCAACGATCGCGTCCACGAGGCCGATTATGTCGGCCTGGTCACCTGACAGCGGAGGACCGGGCCAGGTCACCGCCAGAACCTTTCCGGGTCGGCGGCCCGGCGCTCGCCGAACGCGCTGCCTACCTCATGCGCTTCCGCCGTGGTCAGGTACAGGGTGAGGTGCTGGTCGTGTGCCATCCGCGCCTGTCCTGAGACGCCGTTGTGCCGGGCGGAGAACGCTCCCTTCAGCGCGCCGATCGCCAGCGGGCTCCGCTCGGTGATCTCGCGGGCCACCGAGCGGGCCGTGTCCATCAGGTCCGCCGCGGGCACCACCTCGTTGACAAGCCCGCGCGCGAGTGCCTCCTGGGCCGAGTACTTGCGGTTGAGGTACCACATCTCCTTGGCGCGCTTGCGGCCGATGGAGTCCTCGAGGTACCAGGTGCCGTATCCGGCGTCAAAGCTTCCGACCATGGGGCCGACCTGCCGGAACACTGCGTTCTCCGCGGCGATGGTGAGGTCGCAGACGTTGGCGAGCACGTTGCCGCCGCCCACGGCGAATCCGTTGACCGCCGCGATGACGGGCTTGGGGATGGTGTCGATCGCCTGGTACACGTCGATGATGGGGATCACCTGCGACTGGTCAAGTGACGTCGTCTCGTCGTGCTCGCCGCCGATGCAGAAGAACTTCTCGCCTGTGCCGGTGAGAATCGCCGCGCGCAGGGCGGGATCCAGGCGGAACCGCTGCAGGGCGTCGAATAGCTCCAGGCAGGTCTCGTTCCTGAGCTTGTTGCCGGCCTTCTCCCTGTTGATGGTCAGGGTGAGGACCGCGCCGGAGCGATCGACGAGGATGTCTTCGTACTCGGTCATTGGGCGTTCTCCTTGTTACGGAAGCCCGCGCCGCTCTTGTTGCCGAGTATCCCGGCGGCCACCATTGCCTGCAGCAGCGGTGGCGGGGCGAAGGCCGGATCGAGCGTCGCGTCGTAGGCACTGCGGGTGGCGTGCTCGTGGTTGTCAAGGCCGATCATGTCGAGTAGCTCAAGCGGGCCCTGCTTATAGCCGAGGCCGAGCTTGAGCGCCGTGTCGATGTCCTCGGCGGTCGCAAGCTCGTCGTCGTAGCCCTGGATGACGTCGTTGAGATAGGGCATGAGCAGCCGGTTGATCAGGAACCCCGGCCGGTCCTTCACCAGTACCGGTTCCTTGCCGAGGGCGCGGGCGAAATCGGCGAGGCGGTCGAGCAGCGCGGGCTCCGTCCGCACGGCGCGCACGACTTCGATGATCTTCATGAGGGGCGCCGGGTTGAAGAAGTGCAGGCCCGCGAAGCGCTCGGGGCGCGGCACCGCTGTGGCCAGGTCGGACACGGACAGGGCGGAGGTGTTCGTGACAATGACGGCTTCCCCGCCGACCACGCCGGCTACCTGCGCGAGCAGTGCGCGCTTGACGTCACGCCGCTCGGTGACGGCCTCGATGACGAGCTCGGCGTCCGCCAGGTCCTCGATCGCGGTCGTGCCCCTGGTGCGCGCGAGGATCTCGGCCCGCCGCTCCGCGGTGACCTTGCCCCGGCGGACGCCCTCGTCGAGAAAGGCGCCGAGCGCGCTGCTTCCCGCCTCGACGCGGGCCTGATCGGTCTCCAGGACGGTGACCTCGCAGCCGCCCTGCGCGGCGAGCTGTGCGATCCCGGCGCCCATCGTGCCGAACCCGAGAACGGCTACCTTTTCGAACTCAAGCATTTGTGCTCCCTGACTGTAGGAGTGGGGTCTCGGTCCGTTAGGAGCCGAACAACCGGGTGTCGTCGTAGGTGTAGAAGCCGCGCCCGGTCTTGCGCCCGAGGTCCCCGGCGGCGACCATGCGCTCGACCATCGGCGGGGGAAAGAACCGCGGCTCGCGCAGCTGCTCGTACAGGCGCGTCGCGACCTGCTGGTGGATGTCGAGCCCGACGATGTCGAGCAGCCGGAACGGCCCCATCGGGTGACCGAGCGCACCGGTCACGGCGGCGTCGATGGACTCCTTGGTGCCTAGTCCGGCCTCAAGCGCCCTGATGCAGCTGTTCTCCCAGGGGATGAGGAACCGGTTGACGATGAAGCCGGGCCTGTCCTTGGTGACGACGACGGTCTTGCCGACCGATCGCAGGTACTCCTCGGTGGCGCTGTGGGCCCAGTCCGCGGTGTGGGGGCCGTCGGCGACCTCGACCAGCTTCATGAGCGGCGCCGGGTTGCAGTAGTGCGTCCCCACCACCCGCTCCGGGTGTCTTGACCCGGAGGCGATCGCGGTGACCGACAGCGTCGAGGTGTTGGTCTGGAAGAGAGCTGTTTCAGAGACGATCTCGTCGAGCTCGCCGAACAGCGCTTTCTTGACCGCCAGGTCCTCATAGACGGCCTCGATTACGACATCGGATCCGGACAGGTCCTTCAGGTCGGTTGTCCCGCTGATCGCCGCGGACGCGGCCGTGCCCTGCTCGGCGGACAGCCTCCCGAGCTGCACGCTCTTGTCGAGGAACGCCCGCACGGTGGCGAGGCCGCGCTCGACCTGGTCGTCGGTGAGATCGTAGAGCAGGGTGCGATGCCCCGCCCTGGTCGCCACGGTGGCGATGCCCGAGCCCATGGTGCCCGCGCCAAGCACGGCCACCACCTTGGTTGCGCCTATCACTTTTCTCAGCTCCTGTCCCGTTGCGGCTGGTCAGTGCACGGCCTGGCCGCCGTCTATGACGATGGTCTCGCCGGTCATGAAGTCGGAGGCGCTGGTGGCGAGGAGCAGCGCCCACGGCGTGATTTCACGCGGCTCGCCCATCCGCCGCGCGGGGATGGCCCGTACCACCTTGTCCGTGAGCGCTTTGTCGGCGCGCATGGCCGCGTTGAGCTCGGTCGCGAAGTATCCGGGCGCGAGGGCGTTCACCTGCACGTTGTGCCTGGCCCACTCGACGGCCATGCACTTGGTGAACGCGATGATGCCGGCCTTCGACGCGGCATACGCGGCGTGATTGGCGACGCCCATGAGCCCGAAGTTGGAGGCGATGTTGATGATCTTCCCCGCGCGCTGTGCCACCAGGTGCCTGCCGACGGCTCTGGTCATCAGGTAGACGCCGCCCAGGTTGGTGGTGATGACGCGGGACCACTCGTCGGGCTCGGTGTCAAGCAGCGGGCTTGAGGCCAGCACCCCTGAGTTGTTGACGAGGATGTCGATCCGGCCGAAGGCCGCCATCGTGGCATCGACGAGGGCATGCACGGAGCTCTGGTCGGTGACGTCCGTCGGCACGGCCAGTGCGCTCCGCCCCTCAGCCTCGGCGGCCTTCACGAAATCCTCAAGCTGCGACGCGGTGCGAGACGCCGCCACGACGTTGGCGCCCGCCGCGTTCAGCGTCTCCGCTATCGCGCGGCCGAGTCCCCGGCCGGCCCCGGTGACGATGGCCACCTTGCCCTCGATCGGACCGGTCATAGCAGCTCCGCGAACGTGCGCGTGGTGTCTCGTCCGATCAGCAACCGCTGCACTTCGTTGGTGCCGTCGTAGATCTGGGTGACCTTGGCGTCCCGCAGGCAGCGCTCCACTCCCACGTCGGCCAGGTCGCCGAGGGGACCGAGGATCCGGGCCGCCTCGACGCTGGCCCGCCAGCCGAGGTCGGTGCAGCTCTGCTTCATGATCCCGATCTGCCCTGGCGAGGGCGTCGCGGACCGGTCGGCCTCGCGCGCGATCGACAGCAGCAGGAGCCGGCCGCGCAGGATGTCTCCCCGCAGGTCGGCGAGCGCGAACGTCGTCTCGTCTGGCAGCCTGCGGCCGTGCACCTCGTGCAGCGCGAGCAGCGCCCGCGTGTAGGCGGCACGCGCGATTCCCACGCCCTGGGCGGCGGCGCTGATCCTTGACTTGACGACCGAGGCCATGACGATCCGCCAGCCGCCACCCTCCGCGCCGATCCGGTTCCCCGCAGGCACGCGTACGCCCGAGAAGAAGAGCTCGGCGGTGGACGAGCCGTGCATGCCCATCTTAAGGAACGGCCGCCCCCTGGTGAGCCCGGCGGCACCGCCGTCGACCGCGAGCGCCGTGATGCCCTTGCGTCCGAGGGCGGGATCGACCGTCGCGAAGCACACGATGACGTCGGCCCTGTCTCCCGTCGTGATAAAGGTCTTCGACCCGGTGACTGTATAGCCGGCCGACGCACCGCCGCTATTAGGCGTCGCCCGGGTCTTCAGGCTCGCCACATCGCTACCCGCATCAGGTTCGGTGATCGCGAGCGAGCCGTACCGCGTGCCATCGAGTAGCCCGGGGATGTACCGGGTCGCGAGTTCCTCGGAGCCGCCCACCCAGATCGGGTAGGCCGCGTGCGTCTGGGTCATGTAGATGAGGCTCGTCGCGGCGCAGCCGGCGGCGATCTCCTCCATCGCCACGGCGTAGGCGACGTGCGTGTCCTCAGTGCCGCCCCAGCGCCTCGGGAAGATCAGCCCGGCCAGCCCCGCCGCCGCCAGGGCCTGGTAGCTGTCGTGCGCGAACGTGTGCGCGGCGTCTACGTCCGCCGCGCGCGGCGCGACCTCGGTCGCGATCACCTCCCGCACGCGGGCGCGGACCTGTGACTCGCGCTCGGTCAGCAGCTGGTCACTCGCTGACTCATCGGTTGCCCGCGCCGCGGCGAGGTAGCGATCCGGGTCGCGCTCCAGGGTTTCCCGCACGTCGCTCACCTCCCGTTCCGGCTTGGCACGCGATCGAAGGACGCCTGGCGGCGCCCCCTGAACGCCGCGATCCCCTCCGCTGCCTCGGCGCCAGCGGTCGCGATCGCTGCGAGGGCGGTCTCAAGCGCTAGCTCGGCGGTGCCGGGGGCGCCGGCGCGCAGGGCGCGCAGGATAGCTGCATGCGCACGGGGACCCCGCGCCGCCACCTCCCGCGCGACCTCCGTGGCCGTGGCAAGCAGCTCAGCAGGCTCGACCGGCGCGAGCGGGCTGAGGCCCAGTGCGTAGGCGCGCTCCGCCAGCAGGCGCGCGCCGGTGAGCATCATGTGCGCCGCCACCGCGGGACCCACCACCCTTGGAAGCCGCTGCGTCCCGCCGTAGCCGGGTATGAGGCCGAGGCCGGACTCCGGCAGGCCGAAGGACGCCCGAGTGGACAGGACGGGGAATGCCGTGGCCAGGACAAGCTCGAAACCCCCGCCGAGCGCTACCCCGTTCACGGCGGCGATCACGGGCACCGGGTTGTGCTCGATCTCGGCCAGGATCCGCTGTCCGGCACCGAGCACTCCATGCGCCTGCTGCGCGTCGAGTCCCGCCAGCTCATCGAGATCGGCGCCCGCGCTGAAGGCCCGCTCCCCCGCTCCGGTGATGACGATCGCGCCTACAGCTCCGCTGGCGCTCAGCGATCTGACCGCGTCCGCGATGCCCCGCAAGGTCCGCGCGTTGAGCGCGTTGTAGACGTCCGGACGGTTGATCGTCACGACGGCGACCGCGTCGTCCTGTTCGACAATGACCTCTTCGTCAGCCATGGCTGCGCCCCTCTACTCCTGCGATCCGGCCTCGAGCTGGATGGCTCCCGCCCGCGCTAGCTCCATGATCCTTTCGTCGGACAGGCCGAGTTCTCCCAGGACCTCCCGGGTGTGCGCGCCCAGGTCAGGACATTCACTGTTGCGCGGTTCGCCGATGGAGGCAAGACGGAAGGGGCTGCGGACGCTGTAGAGGCCGTTAGTGCCACGGGCGGGCATCACGTGCCCCCGCGCCTCCACCTGCGGGTCGGCCACCACCTCGGACAGCGTCTGTACGAGGGACGAGGGCACCTGCACATCGGCTAGTATCTTCAGCCACTGCGCGGCCGTGCGCTGGCTCAGCCGACTGGCCACGAGCTCGGTGATACGATCCCGGCTCGCGCGCCTGCCCGCGTTGTCGCGCAGCGCCGGGTCGCCGGCGAGCTCCGGCAGCGCGACGGCGGCACAGAACCGCTGCCACATCCCGTCGTTGCCGATCGCTACGACAATGGCCCGGTCGGCTGTCTGGAAAGGCTGGTAGACGGCCAGGACCGAGTCCGTCCCGCCGCTCGGGGCGGGCTCTGGCTCGCCGGCGAGAAAGGCCGCAATCCGCGGTGCCATCAGTGCTATGTCAGTGTCCAGCAGCGACACGTCCACGAGATCCCCCGTGCCATCCGTCCGCTGGCGCAGCAGGGCGGCGCTGATCGCAAGCGCCGCGCTCATCCCCGTGACGATGTCCGACAGCGCGGTCGACACCCGCTGCGGCGGCCCGCCCTTCGCGCCGGTCACGGACATCAGGCCAGAGCGCGCCTGGGCGGCCAGGTCGTAGCCGGGCATGCGACTGTCCGGCCCGTCGAGGCCGTAACCCGACATGGCGCAGTAGACAAGCCGCGGGTACCGGGCCATGAGGGCGGCCGGCTCAAGTCCCAGGCGCTCCAGCTTGACCGGGTTCATGCTCTCCATGAACACGTCCGCCTGGCCGATCAGCGAGTCCAACAGGTCGCGTCCCTCGGCTGACCTCAGGTTCAGGACCACGGACCGCTTGTTGCGGTTCGCCGAGGCGAACCAGGCGGACACCGTGTCGGCGAACGGCGGCCCCCAGCCGCGCGCCTCATCTCCCACGCCGTGCCGCTCCACCTTCACGACGTCGGCGCCGAGGTCGGCGAGGTACATCGAGGCGGTCGGCCCCGCGTACGACGTCGTGAGGTCTACCACCCGCACGCCTCCGAGAGGCCCTGCGGCCGTGAGTTGACCGGAAGACGAGGTCTGCGTCATTGCTCCATACTGTCCGACATTAAAAATAGTGTCAATACCAACGATCAATGCTTACTGCTTGACGATGACCACGGAGCGAAAGTCAGATGCGTCGTGGGTTTTCTTGTCACATCGACTTCGGATGGGGGGCTCGCGAGGAAGGTGCGGCACGTCGGCGGCGGGGGCAGTGGAGGCATTCGCCGTCCCGCAGCACCCGAGCGTGCCAGCGCCGGGATCGCGGCGCGGTGCGCGGGAATGGCCGGCCGTTAAGGGAGCCTGGTTCAGTCCCGCTCGATGATGGCGGCCATCCCCTGTCCACCTGCGATTGCACATGGCCACCAGGCCCCGATGACCACGGATAGGCGGTCCTCCGTTACGGCCTGCACTTCGCCAGGAGCGGCAAGACCCCGCGCTGGAGGGTCTCTCCTCGCTGGTTCTCAAGCCGGTACTCCCGCGTGAGCACACCGCGCTTCCCGTCGCTGGTCAGCCTCTTGTCCTTGATGAGCACGACGCCGTGCACCGTGTCGCCGGCGAAGACGGGCTTGATGAACCGCCAGTCCTCGATCCCGAGCAGCGCGATGGTGCACGCCTCGAACAGTCCGAGCCTGTTCACAAGGCCGGTCAGCACGCTCAGGCCGAGCAGTCCGTGCGCTACCCGTTGGCCGAACGGGCTCGCCGACGCGAACGCGGCGTCGGTGTGAATGGGGTTGTAGTCGCCGGACAGGCCGGCGAACTGCGCGATCTCGTACTCGCCGATCGTGCGGCCAGGCGTTACGAACTCGTCCCCCACCTCGAAGTCCTCGAAGTAGTACTCCGGTCTTTCCATAGGTCATCCGCCCCTAGCTCTTGTCGAAGGCCATGGCCTTGACCATGCGGACCGCCTGGTAGCTGACGGCCTGCTTGCCGTTGGTCGTGTGGATGGTGTTCTGACTGGTGATGACGCCGCGGTCGCCCCTGGAGGTCAGGTGCATACCGGTGACCTCGGTCCGGACGAACAGGGTCTCGCCGGCCAGGACCGGCTTCTGGAACTTTGGCGTGAGCTCCATCAGCGCGAGCCCGCGATCCTCCATGATGCCTGAGGCGATGATCATTCCCTCGGCGAGCGAGAGGACAAGCATCCCGGGCGTCAATCGTCCCGAGTAGTACTTGTCCTGGCTGACATAGTCCAGGTCCATCCAGATCGGGCCGCCGTACGAGCACAGCCCGACGAACGTGGAGATGTCGTAGTCGGTGACCGTCCGGCGGCCGGTTTCATAGACCGCGCCTATCTCGTATTCCTCGAAGTACAGCTCCCGCACGGCAGTATCTCCTTAGTAGGACCGGGGCATGCCAAGCACGTGCTGCCCCAGGTAATTGAGAACCATGTTCGTTGAAATGGGCGCGACCTGGAAGATCCGGTTTTCGCGGAACTTGCGCTCGATGTCGTACTCGGTCGCCATGCTGTACCCGCCGTGGGTCTGCATGGCGACGTTCGCCAGCTCCCACGCCGCCTCCGAGGCGAGCAGCTTTGCCATGTTCGCCTGCGGCCCCGGGTTCTCACCCCGGTCAAAGATCTCCGCGGCCTTCCAGCGCATCAGGTCAGCGGCCTCAAGGTTGGCGTAGCCACGGGCGATCGGGAACTGAACGCCTTGGTAGGCGCCGATCGGCCGGCCGAACATGACCCGCTGATTGGCGTACTTCACCGACCGGTCGATGAACCACTTGCCGTCCCCGATGCATTCGGCAGCGATGACGATACGCTCGGCGTTGAGCCCGTCCAGCAGGTACCTGAAGCCATTACCTTCCACGCCGATGAGGGCGTCGGCCGGCGCGCGGAAGTTGTCGAAGAACACCTCGTAGGTGTGATGGTTGAACATCAGCTCGATCTGCCGCATAGACAGGCGCTTCGGGTCGACGTCGCGGATGTCGACGAGGAAGCAGGAGATGCCGAGGCCTGGCTTCTTCGGGTCGGGCGACGGGCTCGTACGGGCCATCACAACCATGAGATCGGTAAACGCGATGCGGGAGATGAACACCTTCTGGCCGTTGAACACCCACTCATCGCCGTCCAGGCGGGCCGCCGTCGTGATCTTCGAGCTGTCGGTGCCCGCGTCCGGCTCGGTGAGCGCGAACGTGGTAAGCCGCAGGTGCCCGCTCGCGACCTCGGGCAGCCAGCGCGCCTTCTGCTCGTCGGAACCGTGGCGCGCCACGATGCCCATCGTGAACATCGTCGCGTGGATGTTGGCGCCCGCGCCGCCCGAGCGGTTGATCTCCTCGGTGATGACGGATGCCTCGGTCACCCCGAGCCCCATGCCGCCGTACTCGACAGGCACCATGACGGCGTGCAGCCCGCTGTCGATGGCGGCCGTCACGAACTCCTCGGCGAAGGCCCCGCTTTTGTCCAGCTCGCGGTAGTACTCGTCGGGGAATCTGGAGGTTACCCCCCTGGCCGCTTCCCTTACCTCAGCAAGGGTTATGTTGGATGAGGCGTCGGCTTGTGACACAGACATGCGACATGCCTCTTCTCTCAGTGAGCCGCGGTCGCGGAAGCGGCATTGCCTGAGTGCGAGCCGACGGCGCCGAAGGCGCCGGCTGCCGCCAGGGACTCGATCTGCTCAGCGCTCAGGCCAAGCACTTCCCCAAGCACGGTGTCGCGCTGTTCGCCGAGATGCGGGACTCGCGGCCGGCCCCCGATCGCGAACCCCGTCGGATCCGTCGGCTGGGTGAGGGTTCCTCCGATCCCATCGTCGACTTCCACGAAGACGCCCCGGGCGCGGAAGTGCTCGAGTTCGAGCACCTCGGCCATGTCGAGGACCGGCGCCACCGGGACGTCCGCGTCAGTGAGAGCGGCCACGACCACGTCGCGCGGTAGCCCGATGCTCCAATTCTCTAGGAGCGCGTGGACCTCGGCCTGGCGCTTCGCCCGCTCGATATAGGTGGCGTAACGAGGATCGTGTCCCAGTTCCGGTCGGCCCATCGCCGAGCACAGCCGTACCCAGAAGTCGTCCCTGTTGACCCCGATGTTGTAGAACCCGTCGGACGCGGCGAAGGTCCCGTACGGCACGCCGTGGAAGTCGTTGGAGCTCGCTATCGCGGAGTAGTCGACATCCGCTGCCTGCACCCGGGCGAGCGCCACCGACGTGAGCGGGAGCGTGGAGTCGGGCAGGGCTAGGTCGATCAGCCGCCCCTCGCCTGTCTGGTCCCGGTTCCGCAAGGCCAGCAGGATAGCGGCGTGCGCGGTCATACCCGTGACGATGTCACCGAGCGCGAAGCCACACCAGACCGGCCGCCCTTCCCTGTCCCTGGCCAGGCCGTTCGTACCGGCCAGGGCCTCGGCCACCATCGCGAGGCCTGCCCGGTTCTCGTCCGCCCCGGCGTTGGCGAGGCCGAACCCCGTCATGGACGCGATGATCAGGGACGGGTAGCGGTCCCGCAGCGTCTCAGGGTGGATGCCCAGCCGGTCGAGCGCCTGCGGGCGCATGTTGCTGATGAACACATCGGCCTTGGCGAGAAGCTGGTGCAGCAGGGCGATCCCGGCTTCGGACTTCAGGTCGATGGCGATGCTGCTCTTCCGCCGGTTGAGCGCGCCGAAGTAGCCTGACATGCTGCCAGAGTCGCTGGTCCTGATCGGCTCACGCGCCCTGGTCAGCTCCCCCTTCGGCGGCTCGACCTTCACGACCTCCGCGCCTTCGTCGGCGAGGAGCATCGCGCAGTACGGGCCTGCGATCAGGTGGGACAGCTCAACGACCCGCAGCCCGGCCAGGACACCGTTCCCGCCCCTGTCCTCGTCACCCTGCTGCTCTGTGCTGCTCAGCTGACCTCTCCCTCCTCGTCGAGCACGAAGTCGAACAGGTAAGTCGGCTCCGCTTCCCGGATCTTGACCCGCACCCGGAGATCGGGCGTCAAGTCGTCCCAGTCGGCCAGGACGCGGCTCAGGCAGCGGATGCCCTCATCCAGGTCGACCAGGCACAGGACGTAGGGGGCCTCCGCGGCGAAGATCGCAGGCGCCGCGGACACCTCCGTGTAGCTGCGCAGGATTCCGCGCCCGCTGAGGTCGATCCACTCAAGTTGGTCGCCCCAGCACTCTGGGCACACTGGCTTGGGCGGGAAGGTGATGTGCAGGCAGCGCAGGCACCGAGTGGTGCGGAACTTGCCCTTGCGGAGCCCATCCCAGAACGGCGTGGTAAACACCGTGACGCGGGGCGGGTAAGCAAGCGTGTCCGTCATGAGCGGGCCTCCCCACCCGAGGTGAGAATGTGCATCATCGTCGCGTTGTAGTCGCCGAGCTCGGCGGTGACGGCGCCGATGCTGGCCTCGGCGATCTGCCGGTCGCCGGCCTCACCGCGCAGCTGCTGCACGGCCTCGTAGACGTTGTAGAGCGGCGTGACGTGCGGCGGGTGGCCCCGGCTAGCGAGTCCGCCGGATGGCGAGATGGGCACCTGGCCGCCGATACTGGTCGCGCCTTCGGCCGCCGCTACTCCCCCGGTGCCCTTGGGGAAAAGGCCGATCGACTCGGTAAGGATCAGCTCGACGATCGAGCACGGCGCGTAGACCTCGGCGAAGTCGAGGTCCGCCGCCGTAATGCCGGCTGACTTGTAGGCCTTGCCCGAGGCGATCTGCGCGGACTCGAAGGTGGTCAGGTCGCGCGGCCGGCTGGAGACCTGGTGGATGCCCTCGTGGTAGAAGCCGCGGCCCACCACGTCGACACCGCGGCCGAGCGACCGTGCGATGTCCGGCCTGGCGACGACGATGGCCACCGCCCCGTCCGAGCGCGGCGGCACGTCGAGGAGGCCGAGAGGCCGCACGATGGGCCGCGCGTTGAGCACGTCTTCTACCGTGATCTCCTTGCGCATCTGCGCCAGCGGGTTCAGCATAGCGTGCCGGCGGTTCTTCACGGGGATGGCAGCCAGCTGCTCCCTGGTCAGGCCGTAGTCGTACATGTACCGAGTGGCGTTGAAGGCATACCACGCGATCGGCGTCACCCCGAACGGCACGTGAAAGTCCACGTCGCCGACCGCCCGCATCGACAGGTGCATGTGCTCGCCCGTCGGCACATGCAGCTCCCTGTTCACGCCGAGCGCCACCGCGACCTTCGCCTTGCCTGTGGCCACCCGGTCCACCGCGATGTCGAACGCCAGGCCGCCCGTCATCCCGTTGCCGAGAACCTCAAGCAGGGTGTCTTCGATCGGGATCTCCAGGTAGCCCGCCATGAACGTGCCGAAGTACCGCTGCTCTGTGTACGGGCGCGGCAGGCAGAAAACCAGGGCGTCGATATCGTGCTTGCTCAGCCCGGCATCCGACATCGCCTCGATCAGCGCCTTGAGCAGCATCTCGTGCTCAAGCACATCGGCATACCTGCCGACGGGCAGCGCCCCGATGCCCACGACCGACGCCATCGTCTCCATGCTCACCTACCCGGTCCAGATTTCAGCCTGACATTAACCTATTGGTCATATAACAACCAGCCGACTCTGATGTCAAGGTTCAAGGACGTCCAGGATCTGCCGCGTTGGTCTGACATTATCCATTCGGGACAAGGCGCGAGCCCGGCGATTCGGTGTGAAGCGCAGGAAGGAAGGATCATCGATCCCGAGGCGAGCCGCGTCACGCGTCCTCCTGCTGCGACAGGAGGGTCTCCCCGGTGATGAGGCACGTCCCCGCGGCATCGATCACTTTGCCATTGACGCAGATAAGCCGTCGGCCGTCGAAGGCTACTTCGGCGAGCGCAAGAAGATCGCCATGATCGATCCGGCCAGGGCGCAGGAAAGTGCAGTTTGACGACAGAATGGTGCTGCTCGGACGGGGACCGGTGGTCGCCGCGCGCAGGCAGGCGTCGACCAGCAGGCCCGCCATGACCCCGCCGTGCACCAGCCCACTGCGATTCGCCACATGGGCTCCTGTGGGCTGACGCAACCGGGAAGAACCTGGGCCCGTCGATTCTTCGGCTACGACGCCGTAGAGCTGCTCATAGCTCAGGTCGTCGCCAGCCAGGTCCTTCTGGCTCGAAGCGGCACGGTTCAGAAGGAATGACCGGGCCTGGAGTTCGGAAGCAGTCAGTTCCGAAAGCGTCAGCGGCGGATCGCTTATCGTCTCCCACGGAAAGCGAGAGAAGCCCGTCGCCGTCGTCCGCTCCTGAACGAGAAATCTGCCGTAGGCGGATCCCAGCCCCGTCCCTTCCGCTGTTTCAAGCGTGGCTGTTGTGGTGGCTAGCTGGCCCAGCCAGCCGCGGAACACCGACCGGCAGACGACGTCGCACACGGGGAACGGCCAGATGCCGTATTCGATCTGCAGCGTCACGGTGGGTGTCGTGGCTGCTCTGCCGACCCGTGACCGGGCCGCCCCCGAAAGGCTGTAGTCGCACAGCATGGCGATTGCCGCCGCGGCAAAGTTCCCGCCCTGGCCGAGAACCTGCGGTGCGGGAGCAAGCCGCACCGTGCACTCGCCGTCACCGACCGCCTCCCAGGAAAGCCCGCTGAATTGTGCGGGGAAGCTGCCCCCGCCGGAGCGAGCCCGGGCGAGCCCGGAGCGGACGCTCTGATCCAGACGGGCCATCTCGGGCGGCACCGGGGCGGATGTCTCCGTTCCTCTCACGTATCCTCCCTCGAGGCTCGGCGGGGCCCCGGTTAGCGCGATGTTGTCAGGAGATGTAGTTCTCCGGCGCGACGGGGAAACCGGGGAAGATCCGGTCGAGGCGCTCCAGCGTCGGTCCGTCCAGCCGGACCTCCAGGGCGTGCACGGCACTGTCGACTTCCTCAGCGGTCCGGGGCCCGAGGACCGGGGCGGTTACCCCGGGCCGGCCCAGAAGCCACGCGAGCGCGACCTCGGCCGGCGGGGAGCCAAGCTCGCCGCACAATGCCTCGTACTGCTTGAGTTGTTCACGGTTTGCGTCCAGATGCGAAGGCTTGTATCGGCTCGCCTGCCGCGGGTCACGGAGAACACCGGTGAGCAGCCCGCGATGAAGCGGAGACCAGGTCAGGACCCCGAGTCCGTAGTGCTGCGCCGCCGGGATCACCTCAAGCTCGATGTTGCGGGTGGCGAGGTTGTAGATCGACTGCTCGCTCACCAGGCCGAGGAAGTGCCGGGACAGCGCTGCTTCCTGCGCCGCGGCGATATTCCAGCCCGCGAAGTTCGACGAGCCGACGTAGAGGATCTTCCCTTGCGCCCGCAGGTAGCTCATCGCCTCCCAGACCTCGTCCCACGGCGCGCTGAGATCGGGATGGTGCATCTGATAGAGGTCGATGTGGTCCGTCTGCAGCCGTTTCAGCGATGCGTCACAGGCCTGGCGGATGTTGAACGCGGACAACCCTTTGTCGTTGGGCCAGTCGCCCATCGGCGAGTAGACCTTCGTGGCCAGGACGGTGCGCTCTCGCCGACCGCCACCTTGGGCGATCCAGCGTCCGATGATCTGCTCGGTCCTGCCCTCACCGAACTTCCCGCCGTACACGTTGGACGTGTCGAAGAAGTTGATGCCCTGCTCGTGGGCGTGATCCATGATCGCGTGCGAATCGGCCTCGGGGGTCTCGGCACCGAAGTTCAGGGTCCCCAGGCACAGTCGGCTCACGGTCAGGCCGGAACGGCCAAGGTGGGTGTACTCCATGGTCAGCTACACTCCCGATTCAGTTAAGCTCTTGGCCGACAGGGCCTTCAGTTGTCTGACAGTAGATTCCCAGGCAGGGTAACATCCGCGCGCCTGCTCCAGCCGAGTCGTTGACGGCAGAAGGACTAGATGTCAGACTATTACCTGTTGGTAAAATTCGCTCTCACGGCCGAGGGAGCTGCCCGGATCGCGAAAGTCCCGGCCGCGCTGCCCACACCGATGGATGACGTCAAGGCGCATATTGCGTTCGGAGAGGGAGACGAGTGCCTGTTTCGAGCCCAGCAGCCGGAGAGGACCTCGGGGCGGCCCTGGCGCGTCATGTGGTCACGACCGGATTCGACGCACTGCCAGCCCAGGCGGTGCAGGCGGCCAAGTACAGCACACTCGACACCCTGGGCGTGATCCTGGGCGCCAGCGGGCTCATGGACGCGATGCCCGGGATCGTGGGCCTGGTCCGCGACTGGGGCGGCAAGCCGGAAAGCACGCTGATCGGCTGGGGCGGCAAGGTGCCGTCGATAAACGCGGCTTTTGTCAACGGCGCCATGGGGCATGGCCTCGACTTCGATGACCATCTCCCCGAGGGACACCATCCGAGCGTGTCGATCATCCCCGCGATGTGCGCCATCGCGGAGCGCAAGGGCGGCGTGACGGGAGCGGAGTTCATCACCGCACTGGCCCTCGGACAGGACATCTTCGCCCGGCTGCGGAAAAACGTTACCTGGAAGCAGGACTGGTTCATGACCCCGGTCCTGGGCGTGTTCGCCGCCACCGCCGCCTGCGGCAAGCTGCTGGGACTCGACGAGGAACAGCTGCTTAACGCGTTCGGCATCGCCACCTGCCAGTCAGCGACCACGTTCCAGATCGGCTACGGAACCGGCGGTGACCTGCGCGGCACGTACGCGGGCTTTTCCGCCAAGGGTGGCGTCCTGTCCGCGCTGCTGGCCGAGACTGGCCTTAAGGGCACCTCCACTCCCTTCGAGGGTAAGGCGGCATTCCTCCCGGTCTACTTCGGCGAGTGGGACCGCGAAGCCATGGTCGCTGACTTGGGAAAGGACTTCCAGGGCGCCACGATCCTCTACAAGCTCTGGCCGAGCTGCGGGTTGACCCACGCCTACATCGACACGGCGCTCCGCCTGATGGACGGCCCCGGCCACGGTGACGAGATCAGCAAGCTGGAGCTCTATGGCGGTGACTTCGCCAAGCAGCTCAGCGAGCCGGCCGACTTCCGGCGGCATCCGCCGACGGCACCCGATGCCAAGTTCAGCATTCCCTACACCGTCGCCCTCGCGCTGACCAAGGGGACCGTGGGCCTGGGCGACTTCTCGGACGAGCGTCGTAGCGACCCCGAAATCGCGGCGGTCGCGGAGAAGATCGAGTTCGTCGACGACCCGCAGTACAACTGGAGCCAGGCCCTTCCCGATGGAGCGGTGCGCATTCACCTCGAAAACGGAGAGACCTTGTTCTCCGAAGCCCGCCACCACGACACTCCGGGTGCGGTCGGCCGGCCGCTTGACTGGCCTCAGATCGTCTCGAAGTTTAAGGACTCCGCCTCCTACGCGGTGCGGCCGCTGACAGGCGTGCCGGCCGAGGTGTTCGTGCGGGGCGTGGAGAAGCTGGAAACCATCCCCGATGTCTCCGCCCTGATCGAGCTGCTGGGCTGATGTGACGCTGACGCAGAAAGGCATGCCATGGATGCGGTAATGACCGAGGAGATCGAAGCGATCCGCGACACGGTCCGCCGTTTTATGAAGACTGAGGTCGCTCCAGTCATGGACGGCTTCGAGAAGCGGCACGAGTTCCCCCGCGCTCTCGTCCGCCGGGCGGGCGAGGTCGGCCTGTACGGCGCCGCCTTTCCCGAGTCAGTCGGGGGCACCGATGTCGGCTACATTGCCGCGACCGTCATCCAGGAAGAGATGTCACGGGTCGACGTGCGCTTCGCGGCCTGTAACAACCAGCAGGGTTCCACGTGCCCGACCTGCATCTACAGCGCGGGCACACCAGAGCAGGTATTCAAGTACGTCCCGAACCTCCTGCACGGCAAGACGATCGGGATGATGTCGCTCAGCGAGCCGGGCAGCGGGTCCGACGCGGCCGGAGCGATGAAGACAACAGCAGTGCGTGACGGCGACGTCTACCGCATCAACGGCCAGAAGATGTGGGCCTCCATGGCGAACGAAACCGACGTGGGCGTCTTGCTGGCGCGGACCGACCCCACCGAGGGCGTTCGGGGAATCTCGGCTTTCATCGTCGAGCCGAAGAAGTATCCCGGATTCGACGCCCAGCCGATCGACACCGTCCTGTCCAAGGCGATGCGGACCAACCTCGTCTTCCTGGACGACTTCGTGGTGCCGACCGAGAATCTGCTGGGCGGCGAGGGTCAGGGCTTCAAGATCGTCATGCAGGCTCTCCAAGCGGGACGAGTGACGATCGCGGCCAAGGCTCTCGGCACGGCCCAGGCCTGCCTGGACGAGGCGATCGAGTACGCCGGCGTCCGCACGGTACAAGGGCAGCCGATCGGCAAGTTCCAGATGATCCAGTCCGACATCGCGGAGATGGTGGCGGCCATCGAGGCCAGCCGGGCGCTCGTCTACAAGGCCGCCGAGATCATGGACCAGGGGCTGCCCTACAACCGCATCGCGGCGATCGCCAAATTCCAGGCCGCCTCAACCGCGCAGTTCTGCGCGGGCAAGACGCAGCAGATCTTCGGCGGCTACGGCTTGGCCTCTGAGTACCGTATTTCGTGGTTGCGCGCTTACGCCGACCTTTTCGTGAACGGTGAAGGCTCGGCCAACATTCAGAAGATCCTGATCGCCGAGGATGCCCTCGGGTACAAGTCCGCCGACCGGCATCACGGGAAGACGGGGCTGCGCAACACGCGGAAGAACGACGTCGCCGACGAGCTGAAACAGGGCAACGCAGCGGCGGCGGTCTGACGATCTATTTCCCTCTCCTGCGTCGGAGTTGACAGTGGAAAATATCTTTCAGAAGAACCTGCTCGACGGCCGGGTCGCGCTCGTTACGGGCGGGGGCACCGGGCTCGGGCTGGAAACCGCTTCAGTCCTGGCGACGCTGGGCGCCCATGTCGTGATCGCGGGGCGCCGGCTTGAGGTCGCGCGATCGGCGTCGGACAAGATTGTTGCCGACGGGTACGGGTCTTCCGCCTTTCAGCTGGATGTCCGCGACTACGGGATGGTCGAGAGCGTTGTCAGTCAGGTCGTCGAGCGTGAAGGCGCGCTGGACATCCTGATCAACAACGCCGCCGGCAACTTCGTGTGCGACACCGAGAAGCTGTCGCCGAACGGCTGGCGCACCATTGTCGATATCGACTTGAACGGCACGTTCAACTGCTGCCGGGCCGCGTTCTCCGCCCTGTCTCAGTCACATCATGTCGGCCGTATCGTCAGCGTCACTACTACCTACGCCTGGAGCGGCTGGCCCGGCTGCGCCCCCGCCGCCGCGGCGAAGGCCGGGATCCACTCACTGATGCGGACCCTGGCCGTGGAATGGGGCAGTCGGAACATCTTGTGCAACAGCGTCAGCCCGGGCGCCATCGGAGGCACGGAAGGCACCAGCCGCATCCACGAGCAGAGCGGGCGAGCCGCGCACGAACTCGGCCGCGTCCCCGTCGGCCGCTTCGGGGACAGGAGCGATATCGCCAGCGCCGTCGCCTATCTCGTCTCTCCCGCCGGGCAGTACATCAATGGCGCCGACCTCGTCGTGGACGGCGGCCGACAGTTCAGCTTCGGCACAGTTGAGGGGCAGGAATGACGGACACATCGACCGATGTCATCGAGACGAGCCGCGACGGCAACGTGGGCATCATCAGGCTGGTCGACGAGCGGCGGCGCAACGCTCTGTCCGCGGCCATGCGGGAAGGCTTCGTCAACGCCTTCTACGCCATGATGGGCGACCCGGACGTGCGGACCATCTACATTACCGGGCGGGGACAGGCCTTCTGCGCGGGCGGTGACCTGCGGATGATGCGCGACGGAAGCGACCCGTGGTCCTCGCACCAGCGACTGAGCTACACCGGCCGCTGGCTCACCGACTTCCTGCGCTGCCCCAAGCCGGTGGTCGTCGGCGTCAACGGCGTGGCCGTCGGCGGCGGCATCGGTATCGCCGTGATCGGCGACGTCATCGTGGCGGCCGAGAACGCCGCCCGCTTCCAGGCCGGCTTCATGCGCCTGGGACTCCTCCCGGACATCGGCGTGATGTACACCCTGCCCCGCCTGGTCGGCCTGGCCCGGGCGAAGGCATTCCTGTTCGAAAACGGCAGCTGGACCGCCCGGCAGGCGGAGGCGGCCGGGCTCGTCACCGCCGTCGTTCCGGACGAGGAGCTGGAGGCGCGCTGCCTGGAACGGGCCGCGGCGCTGGCCGCCGGGCCGGTGGAAGCCTACGGCCTGGCCAAGCGGATCATGGGGGCCAGCTACGAGACGTCGCTGGACAACATGATGCTGCACGAGGACCTGGGCCAGTCCCTCGCCTACTCCACCGAGGCGATGCGGGAAGGCCTGACCGCGCTGACCGAGAAGCGGCCAGCGGATTTCGTGACGGCGTCGGAGCGCGAACCAGCGGTGAAGAATCTGCGCGACCGCGCCACCTGAGGCCAGCCCAATGAGGGCAGCGAAACGGATCGATACCAGACAGGGCGCGGTGGTTCAAATGGGAATGACGATGATCGAGAAGATCCTGGCCCGCGCGTCGGGTCAGGATCACGTCCAGCCAGGCGATATCGTCATTTGCGAGGTCGACAAGGCCATCCAGATCGATGGGCCCTTTAACTTTACCGAGCCGATACCAACCAGGGTCTGGGACCCCGATCGCATTGCCGTGGTCCTCGACCACGCGGTGCCGGCACCGTCGATCGCCGACGCCGACGGCCAGCGCGCCGCCCGGCAGTTCGTCGCCAGGCACGGGATTACGAAGTTCTTCGACATCGGTAGTCAGGGGATTGTCCACCAAGTCGTACTTGAGGAGGGTCTGGCCGTTCCCGGCCAGCTCCTGACCTGCACCGACTCGCATACCTGTGCCTCGGGAGCGGTCAACTGCGCGGCCCGCGGCCTCGGGCGGTTGGAAATGCTGCAGGTATTGTGCACCGGGAAGACCTGGTACCGGGTCGGCCCGACGATTCGCTATGAGCTGGTGGGCGAGTTGCCGCCTGGCGCTTACGGCAAGGACGTCTTTCTGGCTATCGCGGGACGATACGGCGAACACTCCAACAAGAACGTTGAATTCGGCGGTCCGGGTCTGGCGACCCTCAGACTGGATGACAGAGCGACCATAGCTACGATGTTCGCGGAGGTCAGCGCCGAGTTTGCCACCTTTCCTGCTGATCAGGTCGTCCTCGATTTCCTCGCTGGCCGGTGCTCGGAGCCGTTCGAGCCGGTCACCTCCGACGCCGATGCCAGCTACGCCGCGGTCAGGCAGGTTGACCTCGCCGATGTCGTGCCCTACGTGGCCAGACCGGACTATGTCCCCCACAACACCGTTCCGGTGACCCAGCTGGAGGAGGTGCGAATCGACCAGGCCTTCGTCGGGAGCTGCGCGAACGGAAAGCTCGAGGACATCCGGATCGCCGCGGAGGTCGTGCGGGGGAAAAAGGTCCACGCCGGCGTCAGGTTCCTGGTGACGCCCGCCTCCCAGAAGGTCTATCTCCAAGCGGTCAGGCTCGGATATGTCGAGGCGCTGGTCGAGGCCGGCGCGGTGGTCACGAACTCGACCTGCGGCGCCTGCTTCGGTTACCACATGGGTGTAGTCGGCGCCGGCGAGACATGTGTCACCTCGAGCACGCGCAACTTCAAGGGCCGGATGGGAAGTCCCGAGTCCCGGGTGTTCATGGCGTCTTCCGCGACAGTCGCGGCCTCTGCGATTGCGGGCCGGATCGTCGACCCGAGACCGTTCCTTAAGTTGTGATTGACCGAGAGAGCTGAGCGGCGAGTTGGAGAAGAGATGCTAATCACGGGAGCGGCGTGGCTGTTCGGCGACAACATCAACACGGACCTCATGTGTCCGAACGTCGCGCTCAAAGCCCCGGTCAACGAACGCAAGAAATTCGTCTTCAGCGCGAACCGCCCCGGCTGGTCGGAGCAGGTCAAGGAGGGCGACGTCATTGTGGCCGGTACCAATTTCGGAGCCGGTTCGGGCCGTCCGGGGCCACAGTACGTGCGCGAGCTGGGCATCGCCGCGATCGTCGCGGAGTCGATCAGCGGCTTGTTTTTCCGGAATTCGGTCAACTACGCCCTGCCGGTCGTGGAGTGCCCCGGCATCATGGCCGCCACCACCGAGGGCGACATCCTGGACATAGATCTGGACTCGGGAGCTGTCGTCAACACGGTGACCGGATCCCGTCTCCAAGGCACGCCTATGCCATCGTTTCTGCAAGACATCATCGCCTCTGGCGGGCTGCTCGAGAGCCTGCTACGGCAGGGCCTGGTTGAGGCACCCGCCGCACGCGTGATCAACGCGGCGGGCGAGTGACCGGCTATAGAAGATAGACACTTGCCTGGAGAGCGCCGTCCACCGCGATGATCTGGCCCAGCCCATCCCGCTCTCCTTGAACCCGCCCGCGGGCGATTGCATCCCCGCGGACTGGTTGCTCTGCCAGGTCATGTTGCTCTTGCCCATCACGCTCGTCATCTGCCGCTCTCCTCGCTCCGTTGGCCCGCCTGTGTACCCGGCGAGGAGGCCGCCTGATCCGAGTTTTACATTTTTGCCAAATGTAAGTCAATAACACCAAGCCTGACTTCCGCCGGACCGGACCTGCCTTTGCTGTGGGGGGATTGTGGGGGGGATCAGTCGGGCGTGGGCTGCGGGCTGGTGCGGTCGGTGAGCGGGACGTCGAGCAGGCCGGCGAGTTCCCGGTAGGTCGTGCCGTGGGTCGCCA
>Ga0302325_10007322_pt1 | contig 24523 bp, 18 predicted proteins | sample Palsa_T0_2_FD_201948 | JGI IMG/M metagenome (GOLD analysis project Ga0302325, IMG submission 201948) | Peat permafrost microbial communities from Stordalen Mire near Abisko, Sweden - Palsa_T0_2 | ecosystem: Environmental > Terrestrial > Soil > Palsa > Peat permafrost | place: Sweden: Abisko... | reverse complement strand
TGGCGGAGCAGGTCGAGGGCTCGGTCACGTTGCCCGCGGTCTTCACAGATCATCGAGAGCAGGTCGATGCCCTCGGCCTCGCCCGGGAAGTCCCGGAGGAAGGCCTGGCACAGAGCCTCCGCCTCGTTCTTTGCCCCCGCCCGGACATGCCGCGGGGGCCGAGGAGGCGGCCGCCGGCCGCCGGGTCTTCGTCTGCGCTCGCTGCGGCCGCGAGGTCCGCGTATGCCCACCATGCGATCACGGCCAGATCTACTGCGCCGGCGATTGCCGGACGATCCGCCGTCGAGAGTCGGTGCGCCGTGCCGGTGCCACCTACCAGCGCTCGCGCAAAGGGGCTCGCAAGCACGCCGCACGACAGGCGCGCCGACGGCTGGCCAAGTATTCGGCCCAGAAAGTGACGCATCACGGGTTCTCAGACGACTCGGTTGCCGCCATGGTCTCGGCGTCGTCGGCGATATCCGTCGACGTGGAGGATTGCGATGACGCCGTGGACGACGACGCTGCGGATCGGCGACGACGAGGTGAAGCTCCTGGTCACGAGCCATGCAAGCGACGACCTGATCAAGGCGCGTCTGCCGAGACAACCGCGTCACCCGCGAGCCCTCTTGACGCTGCTCGAGGGGGTGGCGCTCTGGAGCGGCGAGCCGCTCTACGCTGTGATTTCTGCGGGCGGCCGCCCGGACGACTGGCTCGGCTGCGAAACGTGGGGCGACGATCTATGGCCCGCCGAAAGCCCGCTCGTTCACTTCGACTTCGCAGTCCCCCCGTCGCGATCGCGTCGCCTGCTCCGTGGCGTCGGCGATTTCCGCGATGTCCGTCCGCGGCTTCGCTTGGTCCGGTCGAAATGAAGCCGCTCGACGCTTCCGGTCGCGTCGCCGAGGTCCTGCGCCTCGGCCTCGTCGAGGGCGTCGCGGTGCGCGCCATCGCCAAGCGTCTGGGCATGGCACGAAAGACCGTCCGCAAGATCCTCGGCCGGCATCGCGCTCCGCCCAAGCCCGCCGCCGAGCCCCGAGGCTCGATCCTCGATCCGTACGAGCCGGCGATCCGCGCGGTCCTCGACGACGCGCCCGAGATGCTCGCGCCTGCCGTGCTCGAGCGGCTGCGTCCTCTCGGGTACACCGGCGGCGTCACCATCTTGCGCGATCGTCTCCGGCGTCTTCGACCGCACGGAGTTCGTGAGGCGTTCCTGACGCTCGACTTCGCGCCGGGCGAGGCGATGCAGGTCGACTGGGCCGACTTCGGCTTCGCGTTGCCCGGAGTCCCCCGGCGCGTCAGCGCGTTCGTGGCCGTCCTCTGCCACTCACGTCATCTGTATATCGAGTTCACGGTCAGCCAGGCGATGGGGTCGTTCTTGCGATGCATGGACCGGTGCTTGCGCTTCTTCGGAGGCACCACCGCCGTCGACATCTTCGACAACATGAAGACCGTCGTGCTCTCGCACACGGCCACGGCCACCGTGTTCAATCCCAAGTTTCTCGAGTACGCCCGCGCCCGCGGCGCCTTCACCGTGCGGGCCTGCAACATTCGAAGGGGCAACGAGAAGGGGCGTGTCGAGCGACCGATCGGCTTCGTCCGCCGCCGCTTCTGGCCCGGCCGCCGCTTCCGCGACCTGCTCGATCTCAACACGCAGGCTACCGCGTGGCGCGACGACTTCGCCAATGGACGCGTTCACGACGAGACCGGGAAAGTGCCCGCCCTCGTCTTCACTCATCAGGAACGACGTGTCCTCCGGCCGCTGTCCGACACGTCGTTCAACACCGACGACGTCGAGGGCCACGGGATCACCAAGACCTTCCGCGTCACCTTCGACCGCAACAAGTACTCGGTCCCCTGGCGCCTCGTCAGCCAGCAGGTCATCGTCCGCGCCAACGACGACAACGTCGCCATCTTTCTCGGGCCCAAGCAGGTCGCGCTCCACGCGCGCTGCTGGAGCGTCGGACAAGACATCGAGCATCCTTCGCACAAGAAGGCGGCGAGGACGGCCACGGCGACGGACATGGCGGGGCCCATGCCGTCCGCGGAGGGGGCAAAACGCCGCTCGTCCGGATTCGCCTCTCCGTCCCGGGACAGGCCCGCGCCATCCCCCGTCACCGCGGGAGCCGTCCCCGCCGTCGCCCACGGCGATCGTCCCTTGCCTATGAAGATGCTTGTCAGAGGCCGTCCGGGAGTCGCCGTTGCCTATCTGCGCGCGTCCACCGACGAGCAGCGCCTATCCGCCGCGGCGCAGCGGGCGCACATTCGGGGTTGGGCGGCCCGCGAGCGCATCATGGTCGCTGGCTGGTACGTCGACCGCGCTGTCTGTAGCGTCACTCCGATCGCGGAGCGGGCCGCGCTCCTGGCCGCCCTCGCGGCGGTCGAAGCCCACCGGGCCGGTGTGCTGGTCGTCGCCCGACGCGATCGGATCGCCCGCGACGTGGTCCTGGCCAGTGAAGTCGAGCGGGCTGCCGCGCGCGCCGGGGCCCGACTTGTGAGCGCGACGGGTGAAGGCAACGGCGACTCGCCGGCCAATGCCTTCCTACGAACGGTCATCGACGGTGCCGCCCAGTACGAGCGGGGGCTGGTCCGCGCCCGCACGCGCGCGGCGCTCGCGGCAAAGCGGGCGCGCCGCGAGCGCGTGGGAGCGGTTCCCTACGGCTTCGCCCTCAAGCGCGATGGCGTGCACCTGGTGGCTGCCCGGGCAGAGCAGGCCACCATCGCACGGGCGCGGGAGCTGAGGGCCGCGGGGCTGTCGCTCCGGGCCGTCGCGGCCACACTGGCGTCCGAGGGACGTGTCAGCCGTCGAGGGCGCCGGTTTCTACCAGCGCAGATCGCGCGCATGTTGACCGTTCAGAACGGACGCATCTCGCCGGCCGCCCAATTCGAGGATTCGTGACCACTCCCGCGGGACCCGGGAAATCAAGGTCGTCCACGATCTAGAGCAGCTTTTTCCTGAGCGTCATCAACGCATTGCCTATCGGGTGGCTCCAGCGCCCTTGTCCTTGACACCGAAAATCGTGATTCCCATCCAACACTTGTCACCCACATGGCACCACGCCTTTATCTTGCCCTCCGTCTTCGACTCCGGGTCCAGAGAGTCCCGTTGCTCGCGAAGGCAGCCGCGCGGATGGAACGGAGGTTGAACGGAGGTGGACAGGAAGCACGTCCTCGACGGCCACGGGGTATGCCCGGTGATCGAGACGTCGCAGCCGCGCGGATGGAACGGGGGTTGGACGGAGGCGGACAGGAAGCACATCCTCGACGGCCACCGGACAAGCCCGTGATCGAGACGTCGCGGCCGCGTGGGTCGCACGAGGGTGCAGCGAGGGCGGCCAAGAAGCATGTCCTCGACGGCCACCGGACATGCCACGTGATCGAGACGTCGCGGCCGCGTGGGTCGAACGAGGGTGCAACGAGGGCAGCCAAGAAGCATGTCCTCGACGGCCACCGGACAAGCCACGTGATCGAGACGTCGCGGCCGCGTGGGTCGAACGAGGGTGCAACGAGGGCGGCCAGGAAGCATGTCCTCGACGGCCACCGGACATGCCGGGCGGGCGAGACGTCGCAGCCGCGTGGATGGAACGGGGGACGGAACGGATGCGGCCGCGGAGCATGCCCTCGACGGCGACCGGACATGCCCGGTGAGCGAGACTTCGCAGCGCCGGGGGTGAAACGAGGGTGAGACCGAGGGCGGCCACGGAGCAATCCGCGACGGTCACGGCGGATGCGAGATGAACGAGACGTCGCCGCCGCGTAGGTGGAACGGAGGTTGGACGGAGGCGGCCAGAGAGCACGTCCGCGACGGTCACCGCGGATGCGGGGTTAGCGAGACGTTGCAGCCGGGTGACCGGTACGGAGGATGTCCTGGAGACAACCCGTGAGCGCCTCCTCGATGATCGGCAAACGCGCGCAGTGAACAAGCCGGCGCAGCCCCGTGGATCATCCGGAGGACGTTCTATTGGACGAAGGTACGCGTGAACGCGAACGGCAAGCCCCGACGACCCGAGGGGATGTCGAGTGGATATCCGCAAATGCGTTACAGGGCGTTACGCGAAGTGACTTGAAGTGACTTGGCATGCTCTTGGAGGGATCCAATGTGGATCCCGGAGGCTGAAAACGAAGGGTTTACATGAAGTCACCGCGTCCGGTCGACTGTGCTTCGCCATCGCGTGAGAGAGTGCTACTCAAAAATAAATCGCAGAGCCGGTATTGACGACTACCGATTCGCGCCATATCCAAAAGGATCACTAGTCGGCGCTTGCGCTCACCCCATCCGGCTAGGGGCCACGGCACCGCGCTCGACGCGGCGTGCGCGGGGGGAGGTTGGCGCAGGCGGACGCACTGAGCGTCGGGAGCACGGCGGTGCCGCCTCCACCTTCTCGGGGACAACCGCCGCAAGGAGCCGAGCGCCCGGTGCCGCCGAAACCCTCCGCCAAGATCCCACTTTCCGAGATCGCCAAGCTCGAACACCTGATCGATCAAGAGCCCGTTCGTGCGCCGAGCGAGGTGAGCAAGGGGCAAGCCGTCACGATGCTGGCCCCGAAGCTCTACGAGATGCGCCGCAAGGGCTACGCATGGAGCGACGTCGCGGCGTGGTTGAGCGGCCATGGCCTGACCATGACCGCGACCGCCCTGCAGCGGCACCTGCGCGGCGTCAAAGGCGCGAGCGTACGCGGCCGGCCGCGCGGGCGCGGCAAGGGTCACGGCGACGCCAAGGCGAACGCCTTGCGGGCGGTTGTCGCGTCCACCCCAGCGGCGGGCACCCCGACGGCCCCGCCGCCGAACCTTTTGCTACCGCTCGGATCGCCGACCGTCGCGCCGAAGGCGCATGACCTCGAGCCGCCGAAGGGGGCTTCGAGCTTCACCGTTCGACCGGACCGCAGGATCACATGACCGGTCGTGCGGCCACCGGTCAAAGAGCATCGCGGCCGTCCGTCCGGCGGACGGGCGCGCGTCAGCCGGCGGTCCCGCCTGACGCGACCGGTTCGCGCGACGCGGCGAGCACGCCGCAAGAACGTCCTCTCGCCTCGTGGACCGGCGAGACCCTCAGACAAGCGGAGGAACGTCATGAGCATTGAGCGAGTCAGGCTTCAGCCCTACGTCGACGCACCCTTGGCCAGGCAGCTCGCCGCTTACAGTGCGGCGACGGGCAAGACGACGAGCTTCGTCGTCCAGGTCGCCCTTCGGCAGTATCTCGATCGCACCGACGACAAGATGCTGCTTCTGCAGCGGCTCAACAAGCTCGGTCGTGCGTGGGACCGGACCCAGCGCGACCTCGAGATCCACATGGAGGCATTTGCCATCTACGTGAAGCTTTGGTTCGCGCACACCCCGCGCATCGCCGACAAGGCGAAGGACTACGCCCGTCGAACGGCCGAGAGTCGCTTCGCGCAATTCCAGGAGCACCTCGTCGAGCGCTATCAGGGCGGCTGCCGCTTCGTCGACGATCTGCCGCGCGAAGTCATCGCGGACGAGGCCGAGCTCTCGAGGATGGCCAGCGAAGCGTCCGCGCCTGCCGCGGGTGGACAGACTCCTTCGGGGACCGATGAAGAGTGATCGTTCTGCCGGCAAACGAACGCTCTCGGAGGCTCGGGCGTCGACGACGCCCCCCGACGTGTCTGCGCACCGCGCAAAGCCGCTCATTCCTCCTCCTCCCGCCGATCGCTTGCCGCGTGCCCGCGCCGAACGCTCGGCGGCCAGGGGCGCAAGCCCGCGCTCGCGTCCGACTTCGACACCGAGCAGCACGCCATCGGTATGCCGGCCGCGCGTAGGGCAAGCGCGGGTCGCGATCGCCGTGCTCGACCCGGCCGAACTGCTGCCACTCGTCGGCGAGGATTGCATCGCCGAGCCTGGCGGTGCGCGGTACGGGGCTCCCGCCGCGAAACGGGCCTCGCGCAAATGAAACGAAAGGCGCGGCCCCCCCTCGGAGTCTCGCCCGTCGTCGCGCTAGCCCTGCGAGCCGAGGGCACGCCCTCCTCGCCGCAGGTTGCCGATCCGAGCTGTGCCAAGCGCCCGCGCGAACCTCAGGAGCTGACGGGCGCCGTCGTGCAAGCTCTCGCGCCTGCCATCGCGCGAGGCCTCGGCTTTGACCTGCAGGCTGCCGTTCGGGCGCGCCTGGTCCGGCTCCTCGCCCTCCACACCGTCGACGGCCGTCCGCTTCCGTCCGACTGGGCCATCCCCATCCTGCCGGGCGAGGTGGTGGTGGCCTGCGCTGCGCTGAGGTCGCCGCTGTCGGGCGTCGCGGCGCTCGTCGTGCGCGGCGCCGTACTGCCGCGACCGAAGCTCGACTTGCCGCAACGCGAGCGCATCGCCCGCGCACTGGCCGACGCGCTGCTCGCCGAGCTGAACGGGCACACAACGTGAGCCCGATCGAGTGCCCCCGCGGTACGCTGCGGGGCGCTCGCACGCCGCGGTGTCAGACATGCACCGGGCGTTGGGCTGCGACGTCTTACGGTACACCGCAGAGGAGGTCCGCCCATGAGAGCCGCCGTCTACGTTCGATTGAGCAAAGAGGACCGCGAGGGCGCCCGGTCGGGGATCGAATCGTGCCTGGTGCAGCAGAAAAACGCCGAGCGCGCCATCGAGGCGCAGGCATGGCACCTGGCAGCGGACCGCATCTTCGTCGACGACGACGTGAGCGGCGCCGAGATCCTACGTCGCCCGCAGCTCCAAGCCTTGCTGCTCGCCGCCGAACGCCGCGCCTTCGACGTGCTCGTCCTGCGCGACCTCGATCGCCTCGCGCGCGATGCCGCGCGGCAAGCGGCGCTGCTCGTTCAGCTCAAGGACGCCGGCGTCGAGGTGTGGAGCTACACCGACCGTGCGTTCGTGCAGCTCGACGGCTACGGCTACCTGCTGACAGCCATCAAAGGCGTAGTCGCCGAACAAGAGCGCGCCAAGGCTGCGCAGCGCATCCGCGAGGGCCTGCGCTTTCGCGTTCAGGCCGGCCGGCGAGCCACCAACGCGCCGTTCGGGTACCGCAACATGCGCGACGCGAATGGCGCGGCGCATTGGGAGATCGACCAGGCCCGCGCCGCCGTCGTCGTGCGCGTCGGCGAGACCTTCGCGGAGCGCAGCGGCTCTTTTCACGCGACCGCCGTGGCCCTCAACAGCGCGGGGGTGCCCTCGCCCGGCGGCACCACCTGGAGCCCGCAGGCGGTTAAGAACGTTGTCACCCATCCGCTCTATCGCGGTGAATACCGCCACGGCGAGACCCGCATGGTCGCCCGCGGTGGAACGCTCGTGACCGTGCGGGCCCCCGACGCCGAGGTCTTGCGCATTGCCCACCCCGAGCTTCGGGTGTGGCCCGACGCTCTGCTCGCTCGGCTCGACGCCCTGCTCGCGCGCCCGCGAAGGACGGCCTGGGGCGCCGCGACGCCGAAGCACTTGGCATCGTCCTTCCTGCGGTGTGGTGTCTGCGGCGCCAGCCTCGTTGTGTCAGGCACCAAGAAGCGCAACAACCTTTCCTACGTCTGCGACCGGCACCGGATGCAAGGCCGGTCGGCTTGCCGGGGCATCGGCTACCGCGCCGAGCATGCGGTCGATACGGCCTTGCTCCGGGCCCTGGCGCCCTTCATCGACGGCGAAGTCGCTGAGCGCGCGCTTGGCTTGCTCAAAGACCAGCTCGAGGCGCAGGCTGCCGACACCGGTCGGGAGTCCTCCCGAGCGCGCGTCCATCGCGACCTCGACGCGGCCGAGCGCCGAGCCAAGAACCTCGCCGACGCCATCGCACACGGCGGTGAGATGGATGCCCTGGTCGTCGCTCTGCGACAGGAGACCTCGCGCATCGAGGGTCTCAAGTCCGACCTCGGGCGGCTCGACCACACCGCTCCGGTGGCCGTCGACGCGAGCGGCACCCTCGCCATGGCCCGCAAGCGCCTCGCGGCGCTCTCGACGCTGCTCCGCAGGGGCGGCGTCGAAGCGCGACCTGTCGTCGCGGCCGTCCTCGGAAGCGACCGGCTCGTCGTTACGCCCATCGAGGTCAAAGGCTCGCGGCGCTGGCAGCTCGCAGGGCAAATCTCGGCCGGATACCTGATGTCCCACGTCGTAAAAGAAGCTTCTGCTTGGTGCCCATCGTGTGCCGCGCCGCGCGCGTCGCCGTGCGCTTCGCGGCCGCCTCGGCCTTCTGCTCGACCGTCAGCGGCGTCCGCGCCTTGTTCGGCTTGAGGCCGAAGTCGGCGAGGACGTCGGGCGCGTTGCCGAAGGTCACCTTCACGAAGGACTCGAACGCAGCCATCTGGCTGAGCAGAGACTTCGCCTGGGTGTTCCATGCGGCAACCTTGGCCGTGGTCGCGGCCTTGGACACGTTCACCGCGGTGAGCAAATCGACGATCGTCTGCAACGACGACTCGACCTGCGCCGGGGTGAACGTCGCACCCGCGAACGCCAGCGAGCTGGCGGTCGCGAAGTGCTTCTTGGTCCCGGCGATCAACTGCGTCGCGAGGGACAGCTCGCTATTCTGGGTGTTCTTGTTCATGTGGATATCTCTCGATTCTGTCTCGTAGGGGTCGTTGGGTGGACTCGAGGCGTCCCGGGGTCCGGGCACGGCGCCCGGCTCCATCGTCCTCACCGGGAAGTCGCTCGAGGGGGCCCGATCGCTGCAATTATTTTTGGGGTCGAGGCGCTTTTTCGGCTCCCCTCGCCGTCCCCGGCGTTCACGAGGCTCATGAACGCGTTCACGAGGCTCATGGGCCAGATCATGAGCCTTCATGATCGTCGCGGGGACGTTCACGGGGACCGCCATGAAGCTCATGGCGGGATCCATGAGCCTCTCGCGGTCGATCATGAGGCTCATGAACGCGCTCATGAGCGCGACGGGGAAGCTCATCTCGCTCACGGGAACGGTCACGAAGCTCCTGCCGGTCTTCGTGAAGCCCGCGCGGAGCCCCAGAATCCTCATGGCATCCGCCATGAGGCTCATGAACGTCGCCATGAGCTTCATGACCACCGCGACGAGCCGGCCCCGCTCGTTCCCTCCTTGTTTACGCGCCCGTCCCGTCGCAGCATCGGCCCGCCATGACGACCGAGGATCGCGACGGCAGGGGCTTGTCCGATGCCCGCACGAGCCCCGAGTCGCTCGCGTCGCCGTCGAGCGACCTCTCCCCGCTCGTCAGCGACGTCCCGCAGCCCAAGTCCGGCTCGGGCATCTCCAGGGCCGACCTCCGCGCCTACCTCGCGCGCGCCGAGGTGCAAAGGCGCATCCGCGCCATCGTGCTGAGGCGAGTGCAGAGCTCCCCCGAGGCCGTCCGCGACGACATCATCCAGCAGGCCAACGAAGCCGTGCTGCGCGCGAACTCTCGCCCACGTTCCATCGACACGGCGTCGGGCTGGGTCGCCACGGTGACGGTGAGGGCCGTCGCCAACTACTTCCGGAAGCAAACCGCGCAGGCGCGCTGGCTCGACCTCGAGGCGGACGCGGAAGACGTCCCGGACGAAGCCATCGTCGACCCCGCCGCCCTCACCGAAGAAGACTGGATGATCGCGCCGTGGCTCGCCCACGCTGTCGGGCCGAGCCCGCGCGACCAGGAGACCTACGAGCTTCTCGCCTACAAGGCCGCGACGGGCAAGACGTACGCCGACGTCGCGCGCGAGCATGCGATGAGCGAGAAGGCCCTTGTCGCCCGCGTCGTCCAGTTCAAAAAGAAGTACCTGCCCCGCTACCGCCGCCGGCGCACCAACCTCACGCTCGCCATCGTCACGGGCGCCTTCACCCTGGCCCTGCTCGGCTGGCTCTTCTGGTACCCGAAGCCCGAGGTGGCCAAGCCGCCGCGCGACAAGCCGGCCCCCTCGGCGTCAGCGAGCGCGCCGCCGCCCGTGGCCCCGCCGCCGCCGGTCGCGCCGGCTCCCGTGGCGCCGCTGCCCGAGAACCAGCAGCTCGACTTCAAGTGAGCCGACGGTGAGCCTCACGAGCACGCACACTGGTACGTGGCCACCGCAGCCGCGTAGGGCGCGTTGCCGCCGCCGACTGTGTTCACGCCGCAGACGCCCGTGCTCGAACCGCACGACATGCTCGGGTCGCAGCCGTTCGTGATGAAGCACTGGATGTACTGCTCGCAGATGGGGTGATCGCTCGCGTTCTGCGTCGCGCAGCTCGGGCAGCTCGGGGGGATGCTCGCGAGGCACGCCGATCCATCGGGCGGCGCCGCGTCGAGGGTCGTCGCGGTGGTGGCGTCGGCCGCGCTCGCGACGCTGGCCTCGGGAACGGGCGCAGCGACGGTCGCTGCGTCGTCGCCGGTCGCGACGCCTTCCCCGTCGCCGCCCGCCGGGGCGCCGTCGCTTCCCCTTGCGACCACGCCGCCGCTGCTCGTCGTGCCCAGGGCGCTCGCGCCGTCGTCGCCGCTTGCCGGGTCGCCGGCCGTGCCCTTGGGCGGGTCGCCCGGGTCGGCGGCGCACCCGGCCGCGATGCGGCAGCTCACGACGACGGCGATCACCGACAACGTGACCCGCGCCGCGGCGCCAGCGCGGCCCGCGCGCGTCGCCGCGCTCATAGACCGACCAGGTAGGCGAGCTGCAGGCCGAGACCCGGCGCCGCCGTCGGGAACATCTCCATCGCCTTGGCTTCGAGCGAGACGCCGGTCGCCGGCGTGATCGCGTACATCGCGCCGCCGCCGACCGCGCCGAACGCGAGGCCCGTCTTCTTCCAGGCCTGGTACTCCTGCGATTGGCCGCTCTGGTAGCTCTGCATGCTCGCGTACACGTCGACGGAGATGTTGGCGTCCTGCTCGGCGATGCCTCCGGCGGCGAGGACGTAAAAGCGCAGGCCAGTGCGCCCCAGCGGATCGTCGCCGAACCAGTACGCCGCGCGCGCTTCGAGGTGCAGGGGCAAGAACGACTTGCCGGTGGGCCTCTGCGGTCCGCCGCCGAACGCGTAGCCGGCGCGGGCGCCGAGCGTCACGTTCGGCCAGAGCGCACGGTCGTAGCCCACGAGGATGCGCGACGTGCCGAGCGCCAGGCCCCCGCCCACGTCGTCGTCGGCCCCGGCCAGCGGCGTGTCGGCGTAGTACGAGCCGTCGCTGCCGAAGCAGGTGTAGCCCGTGCCGCCCGCGCAGGTGTTGTTCGCCGAGGGCAGGAGCAGGGCGTCTTGCTCGAACGCCACGCTGAGCCAGTTGCGCTTGTAGGGGGCGGGCGGGGCGGAGGGCGCCTCGGCCTGCGAGGCCTCGTCGTCGGAGGCCTTTGCATCGGCGTTGCAGCCCGGAAACGACGGCGGACAGTCCGCCCCTTCGGCGCCCGCCGCGCGCGCGGGAGCGTCAGGCGGGTCGCCTTCGCCGGACTTTACGGCGGCGAATTCGCGCTGCAGGTCGGGCGTGGCGAGGTCGGCGTCGAGGACGAGAGCCGGGTCGTCGTGGAGCGCCGCCGCGAGCTCGGCGCGGCCGGCGTCGGCCCTCTTGAGCATGATCTCCACGACGCCGAGGTCGCAGTGCAAGCGGGCCCGCGCGGTGGCGGAGCACGCGCCCTCGTCTTTGCACAGCGCCAGGGCCGTCTTGAGCTTCATCTCGGCGTCGGCGTACTTCACGGCCAGATAGTCCGTGTAGATGGCCTGGTCGCGCAGCTTGGAGGCCGGCGCATCGTTGGGCTCCGCGGCGGCCGCGCGGGCGAGCAGGACGACGGCGCCTGCCGACGCGAGCAGGGCGCACAGAGGCTGGCTTCGCATCGCCTCGCAAAGGAGCCGCGAGTGCGCCGCCGCGGCTCAATAAAGTGGCGCTGAGAAGAGAATTTGAACCACAAGGACACCAAAGACACGAGGGGAAGATGGGTCCAAACCCCTCACTTCACCTGGTGCCCCTCGTGTCCTCGTGGTTCCCATCTCCTTCGACGCCTTTCTTCAGCAGCCAATTGCGAGCGCGATACCCTCGTTAACGGTCCCCTTTGCTCTCGTCGGCTTCTCCCGCGGTCGAACTGCGCGGCGTCCACAAGCGCTACGGGCGTAACCACGTGCTGCGCGGCGTGTCGCTCGCGCTCCAAGCGGGCACCTTCACGCTTCTCGTGGGGCGCAACGGGGCGGGCAAATCGACGCTGCTGCGCATCCTGGGGCGGCGCGAGCCGGCCGACGCCGGGACGGGCGCGCTCCTCGGACGCCCGCTCGACGCGGACCTCGCCGAGCACGGGCGCGACGTGGCGTTCGTGAGCGAAGCGACGGACTACGCGGTGCCGCTCCCGCTCGGCGCGTTCTTCGAGCGTTTCCCCGAGATCCAGCCGGGGTGGGACTGGGCGTCGTTCGAGGGTTCGATGCGAACGCTCAAGCTCGATCTCGCCCGATCGTTCTCCACGCTGTCGCGCGGGCAACGGATGCAGGTGGCATGCGCCGCGGCGCTCGCGGGCAAGCCGCGCGTCCTCTTGCTCGACGAGATCACCGCGGTGCTCGACACGCACGCGCGCCCGTACTTCGTCGACGCGTTCGCCGCGCTCTGCCAGGGCGGCGGCACCGTCCTCATGGCGACCAACATCGTCTCCGAGGTGCGCGACGCGGCGCACGGTCTGCTCCGGATCGAAGAGGGTACCGTGCAGACGACGAAGGCGGAGTGAGCGGTGCTGCGCCTCTATCTCATCTTCGTGGGCGACGCGCTGCGGCTCACGGCGATCGGGGCGGGGGCGCTCATGCTCCTGGTCATCGCGCTGGCGGCGTTCGGGGTGCCCGCCTGGGTGCTGCCCATCCCGCTGCTGCAGTTCGCGCTCTTCGGGTTTCTCTGGCTGTCGGTGCGCTACACGGGGAGAAACCTCGCGTGGATCCTGGGGCTGCCACGGCGCAAGGCGTCGCTCGCGTGGTTCAACTTCGCCCTCAATCTCTCGTTCTTCGCGATGACGTCGGTGGCGGTCGGGCTCGTCGTCGCGGCGACGGAGAAGCTCGGACCGGAGGGGGCGGCCCGGCGGCCGTTCGTGCTCCAGCCCGTACGCCTCCTCGCGATGTCGGACCTTCACGGTCGCGCGCTCGCGATCGCGGTGTTCCTCCTGACGGCGATCCCGTTCGTCTGCTGGTCGATCACGCGACCGCCCGAGGCGCGGACGTTCGCGCGGCGCCAGCGGTTCCTGCTGCTCGCATGGATGACAGGGACGCTGAGCTTCATGCTCGTCGCCACGCGGGGCACAGGCCCGCTGTCGGGAGCCCTCACGCCGCTGGTGCTCTTCGTCGCCGGCACGGCGGCGGTCTCGCTGATCATCCCGTACAGCACGGCCAACGCGCTCGGCACGAGCCTGCGCCAGCGGCGCGCCTGGACGCTCGTCGGCGGAGCCATCGGCCTCACCGAGGTCCTGCTCGTCGTCGCGGTCACCCTCGGCGACCTGCGGTCACCCGATCCCGGAGTGCGCGACCAGGCGGCGAGGCTCTTCGGTCCGGCGACGACGCCCGCGCCGTGAAGGGCTTCGCGCCCGCCGTGACGACTCATTGAACTGCCGCTGACCCCATGGTAAACGCGCGCACGACATGTCTCAGTCCACGTTCCCCTCGTCTCCGTCGACGTTCCCCTCTTCACCGTCGACGACGCCCGGGCTCGCGCCGGCCACGACCGGCAAGGTGGTGCAGGTCATCGGCCCCGTCGTCGACGTCGAGTTCCCCGACGGCAAGCTGCCCAAGATCCTCAACGCCCTCAAGGTGACGAACCCCGGCGTCTCCAACCTCAAGGACAACGTCACGCTCGAGGTGGCGCAGCACCTGGGCGAGAGCACGGTGCGCGCCGTCGCGATGGAGTCGACGGACGGTCTGGTGCGCGGGATGGTCGTGCGCGACACGGGCTCGCCCATCATGATGCCGGTCGGCCCCGAGTGCCTCGGCCGCATCCTCAACGTCATCGGCGACCCGGTCGACGACGGTCCGCCCGTCCGCACCAAGAGCCGCTCGCCGATCCACCGCGCGCCGCCGCTCTTCGTCGAGCAGTCCACCAAGATCGAGATCTTCGAGACGGGCATCAAGGTCATCGACCTGCTCGCGCCCTACCGCAAGGGCGGCAAGATTGGCCTCTTCGGGGGCGCCGGCGTCGGCAAGACGGTCCTCATCATGGAGCTCATCAACAACGTCGCCAAGGCGCACGGCGGCGTCAGCTGCTTCGCGGGCGTCGGCGAGCGCACGCGCGAGGGGAACGACCTTTTCCTCGAGATGAACGAGTCCAAGCTGCAGAGCGGCGAGCCGGTCATCAGCAAGGCGGCGCTCATCTACGGCCAGATGAACGAGCCGCCGGGCGCCCGCGCGCGCGTGGCGCTCAGCGCCCTCACCGTCGCCGAGTACTTCCGCGACGAGGAGAAGCAGGACGTTCTGCTCTTCGTCGACAACATCTTCCGCTTCACGCAGGCGGGCTCCGAGGTGTCGGCGCTCCTCGGCCGTATCCCGAGCGCGGTCGGTTACCAGCCCACGCTGTCCACGGAGATGGGCGCTCTGCAGGAGCGCATCACGTCGACGAACAAGGGCTCGATCACCAGCGTCCAGGCCATCTACGTCCCCGCCGACGACCTGACCGACCCGGCGCCCGCGACGGCGTTCGCCCACCTCGACGCGACCACGGTTCTCAACCGCGCGCTCACCGAGATAGGCATTTACCCGGCCGTCGACCCGCTCGACTCCACGTCCACCCTGCTCGATCCGGGCATCATCGGCGACCGCCACTACGCCGTCGCGCGCCGCGTGCAGGCCGTCTTGCAGAAGTACAAGGACCTGCAAGACATCATCGCCATCCTCGGCATGGACGAGCTCAGCGAAGAAGACAAGCTCGTCGTCTCGCGCGCCCGCAAGGTGCAGCGGTTCCTCTCGCAGCCGTTCTTCGTCGCGTCGCAGTTCACGGGCGCGGCCGGCAAGTACGTCGCGCTCAAGGACACGATCGACGGCTTCGAAGAGATCATCGACGGCAAGCTCGATCATCTGCCCGAGCAAGCGTTCTACATGGTCGGCAACATCGCCGAGGCCAAGGAGCAGGGTCAGAAGCTCACGGCCAAGAGCTGATCGAAGGCCCGCCATGAGCGACAAGATCCAGCTCGAGATCGTCACGCCCGCGGGCCGCGCGCTCGAGGCCAGCGTGGACGAGGTGACGGCGCCCAGCGTCGACGGCGAGTTCGGCGTCCTTCCGGGGCACCTCCCGCTCCTGGCGGCGCTCAAGACGGGCATCGTCACCTACCGGCAGGGCAGCGAGTCCACGCGCGTCGCCGTGGGGCCGGGCTTCGCCGAGGCGGGCCCCGACAAGCTCGTCATCCTGACCGAGGAGTACGCCGAGCGAGCGCAGATCGACCCCGTCGTCGTGCGAAAGCAGCTGGCCGACGTGCAAGCCGAGCTGGCCAAGCTCGAGGGCGTGCCCATCGTGTCGATCGAGGCGCGCGGGGGCGCGGCGACCGAGATCGACGCCCGCGTGCAGCGCGAGGCGTTCATCGGCAAGGAGAACTGGCTCGCGACGCAGCTCGATCTCTACGGCGATCCGCCGCCGGCGACGCAGCGCCCCTTCGAGGCCTATGGGGCCGTCCCTCCTCCGGCGGAGGACGAAGTCCCGCTGGCCTCGGAGTAGCGGCGCGCCATGCAGCGTCGCGTGACGACGTTCATCGGCCTGGCGGTGGTGGCCCTGGCGGTGTGGCTGGTGGCGCGCGACTTTCATCTGCCGGCGGCGATCGGCCACGATCCGCTCGTGGGCGACGCGGGCGTGGCCGACGCGGCGCCCGAGGCGAGCCTGCTCCCCGAAGCGGCGGCGCCCGCGGGGTCCGCCACGGAGCCCTTCGTCTCGGACTTCGCCTTCGGACGGCGCACCGATCCCTTCGGGGGCGTGCCGCCGCTGCCGCTCAACGCGCCCAGGCAGGTACGCTTTGGCGTGGTGCTCGTGTCGTACCTGGGCGCGCAGCCGAGCGCCGCGGTCGGTGCGCGTCCGGCCAGGCGCTCCAAAGACGAGGCCAAGGCCCTTGCCGACAGGCTGCGCGCGACGGCGGACACGGACTTCCACGCCGCGGTTCAGCAGGGCGACACGGGCTCGGCGGACGACGTGGGCCGTGTGTTGCAAGGCATCCTCGAGCCGCCGCTCGAGTACCAGCTGTTCACGCTGCCACCCGGGCAGGTCGCGGGCCCGTGGGATACGCCCCGCGGCTTCTGGATCGTGCGCCGTATCGATTGATTGACGGCCCCCGCCGAGCGGGGCATTGGAAGGACACCGACATGGCGACGATCGAGCTGCGCCGCACCCACACTCTGCCCAAAGACGAGGCCAAGCGCCGCGCCGAGGCCATCGCCACGGGCCTGAAAGACAAGGTCGAGATCGAGTGGCGCTGGGAAGGCGACCGCATCGTCTTCGAGTCGCCGCGCGGGGTTGCCAAGGGCACACGCGGGATGGTCTCGGTGTCCGACACCGACGTCCGGGTCGAGATCGACCTCCCCTTCATGCTCCGCGTGCTCAAGAACAAGGTCGAGCAGAAGGTCAACGAGAAGCTGGATCAGCTGCGCTGACGGCTCGAGGCCCCCCGGTTGGGGCGCTTTTGTCATGCGTCCGTCGGGCGGACTAAGTTACCCTACTTACGCGAAAGTAGCGGTCGTCCGCCCCGACTCCGCGCATGTCCCAAACGAACACGTTCAGCCCGCCCATGGAGCCGCTGACGTCGACTCCGTCGCGCCCCCCCACGTCCGAGGCCCTCGCGATGCTCGCGGAGACCGTCCGCCGGCTGCGGGCCGAGGTGGCGGCGGCGGCGGACCCCGCTCGTCAGGCCAGGCTCCTCGTCGAGATCGGGGAGTGCCAGGAGCGCGAAGGCGACGATCCCGGAGCGACGCGCGACTACCTGGCCGCCTACGCCGCGGATCCTAGCTACGGCGAGCCGCTCGAGGGCCTGGTGCGGCTGCTCGAGAAGCGTCGGAGCCTGAGAAACCTGGGCCGCCTGGTCGACGGGATGGTGGCCGCGGCGACGGGCCCGGACGAGAAGGTGCGAGCGCTGCTGCTCAAGGCGTCGTACCTGAGCGACGTGGCAGGCCAGCTGGCCGAGGCGCTCGACGCGTCCAAGCAAGCGACCGAGGTGCCCGAGGCGGCACCCGGCGAGCGCGCGAGCGCGTGGCTGGCGGTGGAGCTTCTTGCCGGCCGGCTCTCCGAGCCGACGTCGCGCGAGGCGGCGCTCGCAGAGCGCGTGAAATTCGCGGCCGACGGGACGTGGCGGGGGCTCTTGCTGATCGACAAGGCGCGCGCACTGGCGGCGCGCGATCGGATCGACGAGGCGGTGGCGGCGCTCGAAGAGGCGCGCGCGCTGGACTCCGAGTCGACGTGGCTCGCGACGGTGGAGTTCGAGGCGCTGCTTCGCACCCACCCGGGCGATCCCGAGAGCGACGACGGGGCGGCGCGGGCCGAGATCCACGCGGCGACGCTCGAGGCGCTCGCCTCGATGGTGCAGGTGGCCACGTTCGACGCGACGGGCGGCGATGCGCGGGGCGTACCGCTCCGGGTGCGGCAGCCGGCTCACGTGGTCGACGCGTGGATGCGCGCCGCCGACGAGCGGCGCGCGCTGGGGCGGCTCGACCTCGCCTCGGCGATGCTCGATCGCGCGAGTGACACCTCGATCATCGGCACGATGTCGGGCGAGGATCAGGCGATGGCGCAGAGCATGCTGGCGGCGCGCCGCATCGTGCTGGCCGAGCAGCTCGGAGACACGGCGCTCGCGGCAGCGATCGCCGCGAGCCGCCTGGCCCTCGAGCCCGACCCGGTGCAGCGCGCGGCGCTGGCGCTGCGCGTCGCCGAGCACGCGATCACCGAAGGCAACTATGCGGCCGCCCTCGAGGCGCTCTCGCGCGCCGTCGAGGCCGACCCCGGGTCGCTCCCCGCGCGCGCGTTCCAGCTCGACTTGCTGGCCGACGGGGCGGACGCGCCGGCGTTCGCCACGCAGCTCGAGTCGTTCACCGAGCAACTGGCCACCGACGAGGGCCGCGGACGAGCGTTCCTGCTCTCGGCGTTCGTGTGGGGTGCACGGGCGCGCGACGCCGCGGGTGCCAAGGCCGCGCTCAGCCAGGCCGCGATGTTCGGCGTGTCGCCGGCCACCATCGGCCGCATGGCGCGCGCGCTGGCGAGCATCACGGGCGACGACGCGTGGTACGAGGACGCGACCAAGCGCCTGCTCGCGGCCGGAGGGGTCGAGAACGAGGCCACGTCGCTGTCGATCGAGCTCCTGCGGCTGCGCGGGGCGCGGGGCGACGCCGAGGGCGCGATCAAGGTGCTGCGCGACCTCGGGAGCACGCCCAAAGGAGCGTGGCTCGGCCGCGCGCTCGAGGCGTTCTTGCCGCAGCTCGTCGGGGCCGATCGGGCGCGTGTGGCGGTCGAAGAGCTGGCCACTCTGGAGACGGACTCCGAGCTGTCGCGTGGTCTCGCGCTCATCGCGGCGATGCGCGCGCACGCGGCGGGCGACGCGGAGGCGGCGAGGCGACGCCTGCGCGAGCTCGCGGATCGCGATCCGACCGATCCCGTCGTGGCCGCGTACCTCGCCGACCTCGATCGCGCCGCGGGCGACCATGCGGCCGCCGCGCGCGTGGCCTCCGACGCGGCCATGGCGTCGACCGACGCGGATCGCGCGGCGGCGCTGCGCCTCGAGGCGGCGTTCGAGCGATGGCGCGTGGGCGACCGCGTCGCGGCGATCGAAGAGATGGAAGCGGCGATGCAAGGCGCACCCGCGGCGGCGCGGCTCGCGGTGGGGTGGGCGTCGTGGGGCGTCGAGCCGGACTCGGTCGACGCACGGCGACGGGCGATCGAGCGCGCCGAAGCGACAGGCGTGGAGCGCGATCCCCGTAGGCTCGCGCTCGAGCGGTTCGCGCTGGAGCTCGGCGCGGGCGACATCGACGGCGCGCGCGCGGCGCTCGACCTGGCCGACCCTCCGGGCCAAGACGACGCGGAGGCACCGTCCGACGGCCTCGCGATGGCCGTCGCGCTCGGCCGCCTCGTGGCGCCCGCGGGCGCGTCCGACCCGGCGTCGTTCGACGAGAACCTCGCCCGCATCGAGCGCAGCGGGCCCGAGGCGCGCGTGCTCGGCGCGATCGAACGGGTGCGGCGCGCGCGCGAGGCCAACGACCTCGAGGACGTCGCGAGGCAGGCGTCCGGTTGGTACGAGGCCGGCGGCGGCTTGCCAGCGGCGCTCGAGTGGCTCGGCGCGGCGACGGCCATGCAGCAGCCGAGCGAGGAGCTTGCGGCCCGCATGGCCGTCGCGGCTTCGCTGCCGGACGAAGGGCGCGAGGCGATCGTCGCCAGCGCGGCGCTGATCGCGGCGTCGCTCGACCCCAGCCACACGACGCCGCTCGTCGACGGCGGGTCGGCCGCCGCACGCCTCGTGAACCTGGAGCTCTCCCCCCCGGGCTGCGACCCACGCCGGCGTTCGACCGCGCTGCTCGAAGTGGGTCCCCTGCTCGGCGACGACGCCGCGGTCGACGCCGCGGGCCTCGCGGGGTGGGCGCTGCTCGCCGCATCCGACGTCGATGGAGCGCGCGCCGAGTTCGAGCGCGCCGCCAACGCGCACCCGGGCAACCTCCCGGCGTGGGAGGGCCTGCGGACGTGCGCCGAGATGACGGGCGACGTCGTGATGCGCATCCGCGCCTCGTCCGAGCTCGGCGGCCGCTGCCGCAACGCCCCGCGGGCCGCCGCCTTCTGGGAAGAGGTGGCGACGCTCTGCCTCGAGGTGGGCCAGGAAGAAGCGGCCGACGAGGCCCTCTTCGCGTGCTTCGAGCGCGACCCGACGCGCGCGGCGGCGTTCGACAAGCTGTTCCGGCGAGTGCGCGCACGCAAAGACAACGAGGGCCTCCTCGTGCTGGTCCGGCGCAGGCTCGAGTTCACCGACGACCCGGCCGAGATCCAGAAGCTCTTCTGGGAACAGGCGCGCGTACTGCGCGAGACAGGCGACCAGGAGGGCGCGCTCAAGTCGCTCGAGCACGTGACGATGCTCGATCCGGATCACGTCGGTGCGCTCGCCCTGCTCGGCGAGATCAACATCCGGCGCGGCAAGTTCGACGATGCAGCGGAGGCGCTCGGCCGCCTGGCGTCGCTCGAGGCGGCGCCCGCGAAGAACCGCCTGACCGCGGGCGTCGCGGCCGTCGACCTCTACGAGAACAAGCTCGCCGCCCACGAGCGCGCGCTCGAGATCCTGCTCACGCTGCACAGGGCCAAGCTGTCGAACCTGCCCGTGCGCGAGCGCCTGGCGCGCGCGGCGGCGCGGACCGGGGCGTGGGCAGAGGCGACGTCGATCCTCGAAGAGCTGATGTTCGAGCGGCCCGAAGCCGAGGGCCGGATCGAGGCGGCGCGGCTCGCGATGGCGATCCACCGCGACCGCCTGAACGCGCCCGAGGGGGCGCGCGCTGCCGTCGTGAAGCTGCTCGACGAGAAGCCCGGCGACGCCGAGGCGATCGACATGCTGTTGCAGACGACGCACCCGAGAGACGTGCAGGAGCGGCTGCTCGAGGCCGCACGCGTGGCGCTGCGCGAGTCGGTGGCCGCGCAGCCGACCGACGTGCCCACGATCCGCCGCCTCGTCCGCGTCGCGCGGGCCCTGCAGGACTTGCCGCTGCAGCAGGCGGCGCTGGGCGCGCTCGTTTGCCTCGGGTCGGCCGACTCCCAGGCCGACTCCACGTTCGCACAGCTCGCGGCCAAAGGCGGCCGCACCCCGCAGGTGGCCGTGTCCGAGTCGTCGATGAAGGCGATCCTCGCGCCCGGCGACTCGGGGCCGATCGCGGATCTCTTCGCGCTGCTCGGCCCCACGCTGGCCGTGGCGCTCGGGCCAACCCTGCAGGCCTGCGGCGTGGGGCGGCGTGACAAGGTCGACCCGCGCAGCGGCATCGCGCTCCGCAACGAAATCGCCGCCTGGGCAGGCGCCCTCGGTATCCAGGAGTTCGACCTGTACGTGGGAGGCAACGACGCCGCCGCCGTGCAGGGGGTGCCCGGCGACACGCCGTCGCTCGTCGTGGGCACCGGCGTCAACGCGCCGCTCACGCCCATTGCGCGCAGCCGCGTCGCGCGCGAGCTGCTCGCGATCGTGCGGGGCACCACCGTGGCTCGCTCGCGCGACGACGTGACGATGGCCGCCATCGTGGTGGCCTCGTGCAGGCTGGCCGAGGTGAAAATCGACAACCCGGCGTACGCGGTGCTCGCCGAGATCGAGCGGCTGATCGGCAAGGAGCTCGCGCGCAAGACGCGCAAGGTGCTGCCCGACGTGTGCCGCGCGATCGTGGCGCAGCGCGCAGACGCGCGCGAGTGGACCAAGCACGCCCTCGCCTCGCAAGCCCGGATCGCGGTCGTGGCGTGCGGCGATCCGAGCATCGTGCTGGCCGACGTGCTGCAAGTGCCGGTCGATCGTCTTGGCAAGGTGGTGCCGGGCGACGCGCGCGCACAGGACCTATTGCGATTCGTGCTCTCGCCGCAGTACCTCGACCTTCGCAAGTCCCTCGGGCTCGAGGTCGGCGCATGACCGACGACAAGAAAAAGCTCCCGGAGGACTTCGCGGACGTCGACTGGGACAAGGCGCTCTCCGAGTGGGACACGGGCAACTTGCAGCCCGAGGTGGCCAAGGACGTCGTCACGGGCAAGCCGGCTCCGCAGCCCGGCGCGGCCGCCTCGCGCCCCCTCTACCGACCGCCCACCAGCGTCCCGCAGCAAGTCTCCAGACCTCCGTCGCCGAGGAGCATCGGCGCCACGCCCAAGGCGCCGCCGCCGAAGAGCCCTCTGCCACCCCCGCGGCGCACGCCCTTGCCGCCGCCCAAGAGCCCCCTGCCGCCGCCGCGGCGGCTGCTGGGCTCGGAGGACGAGGAAGAAGCGACGGTCGTCACCACGATTCCGAGCGAGCTGCTCCGGGGGCGCGGCGAGTCGACGCACCCGCCGCCGCCCCCTTCCACGGTGCCGTCCGTCGTCATCCAGACCGACGCGCCCGAAGGCGTGTTCACGAGCGCCGCATCGGTGTCGGCGCGCTCGGGCGGCGCCAGCGCCGAGCCGCTCCGCCGGCCCTCGCTGGTCGCGTCGTCCGAGAAGGTGGCCGCCGACGGCACGTTCGATCCGTTCTCGGACAACCGCGCCGAGGCCGACCCATTCGCGGCGCCTCCGCAGCGGCCCGAAGCCGTGACGATCAACGCCGAGGTCGACCTCCTCGACGACGCGGCGGCGATGGACGACGATTCGCCCGCCCCCGCCGGGGAGCCGGACGGCGAGGAGCCGCTCGCCGAGGAACACACGCCCGTCTTGCCCGAGAGCCGTCTCGGCGGATCGATCCACGCCCCGGCCATCCGCAACTACGGATCCGAGGAAGACACGGCGGTCACGAGCGAGGCGGCGATCGCCAAGATGGTGCAGGCGGCCACGCGCGCGCCCTCCATGCCGCCGCCCAACACGCCGCGTGTGCCGGCTCCGGCCGCCTTCAAACGTGTCGAGGGCGCCGGGCGGATCGAACGGCTCGATGAAGAGTCGACTTCCGGCGTGCATCCGATCACGCCGACGGGCAGCGAGCTGTTCGCAGCCGCGCCGAGCACGCGCGCCTGGCCGGACGAGAGGCCCGCGGCCGCGTGGATGGACGAGGCGCTGCGCGACGCCCTGCGCGAGCGCGCCACGTGGCTCGAAGAAGAAGCGCGGGCGCTCGCCGACAACGTCGCCGGCGCGCGCGCGCTGCTGGCGTGCAGCGAGATCGTCGCCAGCGTGGGCGACGCCGAGCATGCGGCGCACCTGGCCGATCAGGCGCGCGTCATGGCGCCGTCGCTCGCCATGGCGCACCGCCAGGCGCGCGCGCTCGCGAGTGACGACGCCGACCCGGCCGAGACGATCGCTGCGCTCGACACGGAAGTGAAGATGACGCCGGGGGGGCCCGCGCGGGTGCACTCGATGCTCCTGGCGGCCGAGCGGCTCCGCGCGGCCGGCGAGGACACGCAGGCGGCGCAGCGCATGGATCAGATCGCCCGCGTCGCGGGGGGCGACGTGCGAGCCCCGGTCGCGCGCGCATCGCGCGCCCTCGCGCGCAACGAGATCGGGGCGCCGGCGCTGAAGCTGCCGGACACGCCCGCGCTGTCGCCCGTGGCCGAGGCGATCGGGGCGTGCCTGCGCCTTCGCGGGGCGGCCGCGCCGGTCGCGAAGGCGGCGCCGTCGCCGAGCGAGACTCTGCTCAGGGCGCGGGTGGCGGTCGCCAAGGGCGACACCGCCGCGGCCGCGGGCCTCGTCGCCGACCTGGTCGGCCTGCCGGAGCTCGCCGACGGCGCCCGCTGGATCGCGGCCTCGTTCGGGGCGCCGCACAAGGCGCGACGCGCGGACGCCGTGGCGTGGCTCAAGCCGCTCGTCGTCGAGGGAGACGCCGACGCGCACCGGGCGCTCGTGACACGCGCGTTCGAGCTCGGCGATACGGCGCTGCTGGCCGAGGAGCTGGCGCGCGCGGACCGGAGCGATGCGGGCCTGCTCGCCGGCGAAGACCGTGTGGCCCTCGCCACGCTCGCGGGCCTGGAGGATTCGCCGCCCGACGACTTGCTCGAATCGCTGGCCGAGCGCGACGACATGAAGGCGCTCGCCTTCGCGGCGACCGCGCTCGCGTGGCCCGCCGATGGGCCCGATCGCGCCGCGAGGCTGAGGGCCCGCGCCGTGCGGGCGGCCGGTTCCGACGAGGTGCGCGCTTTGACGGGCCTGGGCCGGCGCCTGGGCGCGGGCGCCGACAACGAGGAGATCGAGCTCGTCCTGCGCGCGCTCGCGGACACGCCGGCGGCCGCGGCGCGCGCCGTGGCGCTCGAGATGGCGACGCGCGGGGGCCGCGCCGTCGAGGTGCGTACGGCGATCGCCACGTGGAGCGCCGTACGCGAGACGGCGGGCGAGCGAGCGACCGGCGGGCTGGCCGCCGCGGTCATCGCCGAGTCGGGGGGCGATCGCGCGGGGGCCTTGCAGGCGTTCAAGGCCGCGCGCGCGGCGGACCCGACGTGCGAGGCCGCCGTCCGGGCGATCGCGTCGCTCGAAGAGGTCGACATCGTCGCCGAAATGAACGAGCTCGCCGACGCCCTCGGCGAGGGCACCCGCGGCGCGTTCGCGCGCATCGAGGCCGTGGCGCTGGGCGACGAAGCCCTGCCCGATCCCACGAAGGCGCAGCTGCTCGAGCGCGCGCACCGGGCGGCGCCGGCGATCCCGATCGCGGGTTTCCTGGCCGAGCGCATCGCGCGCAAGGCGGGCGACGGGGAAGAGGCGCTGCGCTGGGTACGCGAGCGGCGCGCGAACGCCATCGACCCGATCGAAGTGGCCCTCGACGGCGTTCGCGAGGCGCTGTTCGTCGCCGAGGCCGAGCCCACGCTCGCCGAGGAGAGGCTGCGCGAGGCGCACGAGGCGCGGCCGGCCGACGTGGCGCTGCGCCAGATGTACGAACGGGTCGGCGCGCAACCGATGGACGATCGCGCGAGCTGGCGCGAGGAGCGCGCGCTCGAGGCGAGCGGCAGCGGGCGCACGCTCGCGTATCTCGACGCGGCGGCCGAGTACGAGCGCGCGGGCGACGACGCCGGAGCCCTGCGCTGCGCCGAGGCGGCGGCAGCCACCGATACTCCCTTCGGACGCATCGCGCGCGAGCGCGCCGAGCTGCGCACGCTGAAGGTCGCGCGCCTCTCCGATGAGCTCATCACGCAAGCCAAGGGCTCCGAGGAGCCGCG
>Ga0302325_10007321_pt1 | contig 24523 bp, 26 predicted proteins | sample Palsa_T0_2_FD_201948 | JGI IMG/M metagenome (GOLD analysis project Ga0302325, IMG submission 201948) | Peat permafrost microbial communities from Stordalen Mire near Abisko, Sweden - Palsa_T0_2 | ecosystem: Environmental > Terrestrial > Soil > Palsa > Peat permafrost | place: Sweden: Abisko... | reverse complement strand
TCCCAGTCGCGAATCTCCTCCGGAGACTTGCGCTTCGTCCTCCGCGACATTCGATCCCGAATCCACTGACACGAACATGCGTGAACCGTCCTCCGCAAACGCGATGTCGCGCGTTGAATGGCCGCGGCTTGATTCTGCCAGCTGGACGACGACGATTTCGGCGGCACCGCGGGCGTGCATGTCACCCGAGTGGTAACCGAAGCGCAGGACTTGATTGTTGGTCGCGACGTACAGCCATTGCGGATGCTGCCCGAGAGGATAGAAAGCGATGCCGAAGGGCCCATTGAGCCCGGATGCGAAGAGCGCCGTTTTGGAGGGCTTGGCTGCCCCGGCGGCTGCCCGCAATACGCCCACACGACCGGAATGGGTTTCCGCGACGAAGATGTCGCCATTGGGCGCGACACGCACACGGCGCGGCCCCTTAAGCCCCGTTGCAAAAGCCTTGACCGCAAAGCCGGCCGGCACTGCATCAACAGCGCGTACGATGTACGCGAAGTTCAAGTACAAAGAACTGGCCGGGCGCGCCGTGCGACGCATTCCGCTCAGACTTTTTCGGGCTATGCGATCTGGCGATGCCCCGCCAACGCGTCTGCTGCTTCATCGGCGGCGCCTGATCGAGCAACACCCGGGCCGACTCCGGCGATAGGCTCAAGCGCAGCATTGACGCTGGACTCGAAGCAAAAAGCCATGGAGAGCCGATGAGTCTGTGTGCTGTTTCTCATACGGTGCGCGGAAGATACGTAGCGTCCGTTGGTGAGCCGCACGAGCGCCTGACCCAGGTTGCAGATGAACGAGTTCGGCACGCTCGGCAGAGCGATCCACCGTTGCCGATAATTCAATTCCAGACCACCGCCTACGTCCTGCTTCAATAGTGTCAGAAGCCCCGGCTCCCCATCGACCACCGCCGGGTTCGCCACCGCGCGTTCATTCGCAACCTGCGGATAATGCCGGATTCGAAACGAAGTAGCCGGGCTGCCGGTGTAACGATCCACGAAATAGCTATCCGCCAGCCGCAGTCCCCGCGCCAGCAGCGCCATCAGCTTGTGGCTCAAGCCCGAAAGGGAACGCATGTAATCGAGGACTGGCTCGCGCATGCCCGGCACGTCCGGCAAGAAGCTCAAACGCGAAGCTGATGTGGCGGCCCGCACGTGGTCGTTACCCAACGTCAGCTGCGCCTCAAAAGAGATGTTTCTCAGGTCTGCGCTGTGGGCGGCAAGTTCCTCGACAGGCGAATAGTCGTCGTGCCGCGCGCGCGCGTGCGATTCCACTTGCACGCGGCGTTTTACCGCTTCCTCTGTTGCGAAGAATCGACGGCCGGCCGCCATGAGCGGTTCGACGACTCCAACGTCGATCCCGTGACCGACAACAACAAAGCATCCAAACTCAGAACTCGCGGCATCGATTTCCGCCGCCACCTGACTGCGCCACGGATCGCCCAGCTCAAAGAGCGACAGGTCAATCACGGGCAAACGCGGCGGGGTATTGATTCTGGAGTCCATCAGATTGTCACTTCACCCCGCGGCAGCGCGCCAGTCGGAAGCATTGTAGGTGTATCCACAGTGAGTCGGGTCGCGCGAATGGGGGTTGCATGAAATATAGAATTTTTATGTAAAGCGCGATTCGCCGCTGTTAACCACGTGGAACTTTTGAACCTCCGGCGCGCGGTGCAATGGGGCTTTTGGCTCAAAAACGATGCGACGGATACGCACCACTCCGGCTTGATCGCCGTGGACATGGCGTCAGCGTATCCGGAGCTTGTGATCTCCGCACGGATCCGGCCGGATCGCCGCAAGCTCGCCATCAGGAGCTTGCGACAATGCCGTTAATAAAAATGCAGCAACGTCAAAGGAAAATAAGGGCTGCGAAGCAGCAATATGCGGCTCAAGATGAGCGCGTTGGCGTCCAGGACGCCAAGCTACGCGACCTTGTCAGCAGATCTCACGGCCGACCACTCTTATCAAGCCACGTAAGCCGCGCCAGTGATCGGAAGGGGTCGGCGACCTGGGCTCGATCGCGCGGCGCCCGTATTGATACGCTCGGCGGCCGTCACTTGTCGAGCATCGGGCGACCTTCATGACTCACCAGCAGGTCATGCATGTCATTCGCATGCTCTTCTTCCTGGGCCAGAATGCCCTCCAGCATCACGCGTGTGGTCGGATCCTTGTCGCCGAAATAGCGCACCATGTCGCGGTACGTCTGGATGGCGACACGCTCGGCGACCAGATTCTCCTTGATCATGTCGACCAAGTTGTCACCCTCGACGTATTCAGACGCCGCCCGTGAAAGCAGGCCCTCGGGATTGAGATTCGGTTTACCGCCGAGCTGATTGATCCGCTCGCAAAGAAGGTCAAGATGCTCCTCCTCCTCTTTGGCGTGCTGGGCAAATTCCTCTTTGACCGCTTCGCTCGCAAGTCCGGTCGCGCTGACCGCATGGAATTTATAACGCAGCACGCACACGATCTCGGTCGCCACTGCGTGGTTGAGCAGCGCAATGGCATCTTCGACCTTGCCGCGATAGTTCTGCGTTACGGCACCCTCGGTCAAATGGCGGCGCGCACGCTGCCGAATCTTCTTGATATCGGTTAAAAACTTTCCGGGTGAACTCATGACCTGCTCTCCTGTCGGCGTAGCGGTGGATGCCTTGCTGCGCTTGAATTTTACCCTTTAAGCGCGACCGACCGCCATCGCAACGGCCGTACAAGCGATGCGGCGCGGACTTGCGAGGGCTGCAGCCTATGGGTGCTTTGGCTCATTCGGCGCTAAGATGCGGAGCCAGGAAACGGCGCATCTGCGTGGAGCCACCATTCTAAGCCTGACGGGCGCAACGATACTGTCCGTCTTGCACTTGCTGCTGGCGGTGGGCGTGACTGGCCATATCCTCGTTCATAAGCGCGATCCGGGCTCAGCCGTAGCCTGGATCGGTATCGCCTGGCTCTCGCCGGTTCTCGGCAGCCTGCTGTACGTGCTCTTGGGGATCAATCGCGTGCGGCGCCGCGCGCTCACCATGCGCGCGCCGCGAGCATCGGGCGCAGCCAGCGCCGGGGTCGACGACGCCGGCGCCGATGATCACATGGCAACTCTTGAATACTCGGCGGGACGCATCACGGGGCGCCCCGCCAGGGGCGGCAATGCCATCGCCATCCTGCGCAATGGCGATGACGCCTATCCGCGAATGATTGCTTGTATCGAGGCAGCCGAGAAAAGCATCGCATTATCGAGCTACATCTTCCGCGCTGATGCCGCCGGTGAGCCCTTCATCGAAGCTCTGGTGCGCGCGCACCGGCGCAAGGTGGAGGTTCGCGTTGTAATAGACGGATTCGGCGGCGGTTACTTCTGGTCGACGACGTACCTCAAGCTGCGACAGGCGGGCGTTCCCGTCGCACGTTTCATGCACTCGCCACTGCCCTGGCGCATGCCTTTTCTGAATCTGCGTTCGCACAAGAAGCTACTGGCGGTTGACGGCCGCATTGCCTTCATCGGCGGACTCAACATCGGCGCGGAGAACCTGATCCGCACCGCGCCCGCGCACCCGGTGCTCGACACGCATTTTTCGCTCGAGGGCCCCGTCGTTGCGCAGATCATCGACACCTTCGCCGATGATTGGTTCTTCTGCACCGGTGAGCGCCTTGCGGGCGAGCGCTGGTTCCGTCCGCTCGCGCCCGTCGGCGAGAGTGTCGCGCGAGCGGTGACCTCAGGGCCCGACCAGGATCTGGAAAAGATCGAACTCATGATCCTTCAGGCAGTGGGCGCCGCGCGCACCTCGGTGAAGGTAATGACGCCGTACTTTTTGCCTGACGACCGCATCATTACAGTGTTGGCGCTCGCCTCCATGCGCGGGGTCGCGGTCGACCTGATCCTGCCCGCCAGCAGCAACCACCCTACGCTCGACTGGGGCGCGCGCGCGCATATTGGTCCGTTGCTCGCAGCGCAGTGCCGCATCTGGACCCATGCAGCGCCTTTTGATCATTCGAAACTCATGACGGTTGATGGCAAATGGTGTCTCGTCGGCAGCGCCAACTGGGACATGCGTAGCTTCCGTCTGAATTTCGAGCTGAATGTCGAGGTTTACCACTCCGCTCTGGTATTGCAGCTGGAGCAGTTCATTGCACAGAAGCAGGAACTGCAGCTGAGCGCGGACGCGCTGCGCAATGCTTCCCTGCCTATCACGCTGCGCAACAATGCCGCGCGGCTGATGCTGCCCTATCTCTAGCTGGCAGCCTCTTTGAGGCGCATGCGAAAGTAAGCATCCGCCGCCATTTTGATCGCGCCCGCGCGCGTCGGATAGGCATGGATGACGCGTCCGAGTTCCTCGAGGCCGATTCCCGCGGTGATCGCGAGCGACAGCTCATTGATCATCTCCCCGGCGAAGCGCGCGACGACGGTGGCGCCGAGAATCTCATCGGTGCCGTCCTTCACATGGATTTTAAGAAACCCTTCCTCATCGCCATCGGTTACCGCCCGATCGACGTCATGCATGAGAATCGTGAAGGTCTTCACGGGGATCGCCTGCTCGCGGGCTTCGCGAACGTACAGCCCCACGTGCGCAATTTCCGGATCGGTGTAGGTGCACCACGGTACGGTGAGAGAGCTCAATCTGTGGCTGCCCCGCAGGAACGCGTTGCGCAACACGATGCGCGCCGTCGCATCCGCCAAGTGCGTGTACTTGTGCGCGAGGCACACATCACCCGCCGCGTAGATGCGCGCATTGGTTGTCCGCAGGAAGTCGTTGACGTGAATCCCTGCCGTCGTGTCGTACTCGACCCGCGCCGCCTCCAGATCCATGTTCTCGACGTTCGGCTCGCGCCCGATCCCGGCGAGAATCTCATCGACCACGACGGTGTTCCTGTTGTCCTCGCTGACGAGCTCGACGACCTTATCACCGCCGCTTTTGCGGACGGCGGCGACCTGCGTGTTCAAGTGAATCTCAAGACCGTCCCGCGCCAAGGAATCGGACAGGATCTGAGCCGCATCGCGCTCTTCGCAGGGCAGAAACATCGGTTCGTCCTGCGCGATAATGACGTGCGCTCCGAGCCGGCAGAAAGCCTGCGCAAATTCGCAGCCTAGCGGGCCGCCGCCGATGACCAAGAGGCGCCGCGGCACCGCCTCCAGATTGAAGACGTCCTCGTTGGTCCAATAGCCGGCCTGGATCAGCCCTGGAATGGCCGGTGTCATCGGTCGCGAGCCGGTCGCAATGAGCGCTTTCTTGAAGCGCAGCACAGCGCCCGCGACGGTCACTTGAGTTGGTCCCGTAAAGCGCGCCGCGCCGAAATACACATCGACGCCGTGCTCACGCAGGCGCGCCGCCGAATCGGCGCGACTCAACCGCGCCTGCAGACGGCGGATTCGCTGCATGGCCTCTGGCAAATCGATACGAACGCCATCGGGCCGCGGCACACCCAGCCCCTGCGCGTCGCCCATGCGCGCGAACAGACGGCTGGTGCGAAGCAGCGCCTTTGACGGCACGCAACCGACGTTCAGGCAGTTGCCGCCGAGGAGGTTGCGCTCGATGAGCGCAACCTTCTTTCCGAGCGTCGCAGCCCCGCGTGCCGCGAGCATCCCGGCGGGCCCCGCACCCACGACGACAAAATCGTAACGGCCTGGAGGCTCCGGATTGCGCCAGTCCGGTGGGTGAACGTTCTCGCGCAGCGCCATTGCCTCGGGATTGAGCGGCTGCGCACGCCCGCCCGATCCATTCGGTGCCGTGAGCTCCCCGGGTGCTGCAGAAAATGTCGTCACTCGAGCCAGCCGCCGGTAAATCCGGCAAGGCGCAGCCCGGCGACAATGTGGGGACAGCGGCGCATCAGCTGCCAGATCAGGCGTGAGCGGTGATTTTCTATCATCATCACGATCACGCCTTGGTCGAGCCCGAAGTATCCTTCCGAGACCCAACCTTGCGGGCCGTCGCCCGGCAATGTCGGATTAAAGCCGCCCGGCAGTCGCGACTCCCGAGTCATGTGCGGATAGCGCTCGCACAGCGCTCGCAGTACCGGCAACACGATTTCCGGAGCAAAGGGCAGCGATGCGAGTGCAGCGCCGGGCGCGAGTGTGCCATCGTCAGGTCCGAAGGGAACTCCGCGCGCAGCGTAGCCGAAGAAGCGCCGTTCGATGTCGTCGACGGTGAGGGTCTTGAAGCCCGGTCCGTCGTTGGCGGAAATGCCCCAACACCTGGCCCCATAGCCTTTGAAGTCGTGCGGGTTGCGCCGTGCGAATTCGCGCTGCACATAGGTCGCGCGGCGACTGTTCTGAAAATAGTCGCTGTCCTTCTCGCGCATGAACTCATCCCGAATGCCCTCGAAGTCAATCCACGCGTGGGAAAATTGATGGATGAAGAGCGGGCCCGCATAGAGAAACTCGCAGTCGTAGATATTTTCCCATTGATAGGTTGCGGTCCATGCGCCGTAGCTCTCCGGTGAAAGCGGATGCGTAGGGGAAGCCAAGCCCAGGACATAAAGAATGCTCGCTTCACTGTAACCTTCCCAACCGTAGTGGTAAAAACCGCTGTCCGGCTTCCATCCCTGTCGCACGGTTGCGCCGCCTCCTTGCGCCCACTGCCAATCCACACGCTGGTAGAGCGCCGCGGCGAGTTCGCGAATCTCGCGCTCGATGTGCGTGTCCGCGCTGAAGTAGACGCTCGCGGTCAGCACTCCGGCGAGTAACAGCGTGCTGTCGATCAGCGAAACTTCCGACTGCCACACGCGGTGGCCACTTTGCATGTCAAGAAAATGGTAGTAGAAGCCCTTGTAGCCGGTGGCATCGGGCGCCTCGCTCTGCTCGCTTATCAGGAAGAAGCGCAGCGTCACAAGGGTGCGCGCCGCGGCGGCCGCGCGCGGCATCCAGCCGCGCTCCACTGCCACCGGATAACATGACAATGCAAAGCCGACCACGGCAATACTTGACGGCGCACCTGCGCGGCTCGTATCGGCGATGAGACCATTCGCGGGATTGCAGTACTCGATGAAGTAATCGAACGCAGCGCGTTGAAACCGCTCGAGCAGCGCCTCGTCCGATTCGGCCGCGCCGGTCAAGCGCAAAGCCCCGTCGCAGCTTGCGCCATCACGGCAGTGGCCCCCAGGGAATGCAGCGCAGGATCGCATCCATATTCAAACTTGCCACGGTGACGGTGCACGCCCACCGTGGATCGCGTAGCTGGAATTTCCGCGCGTTGCTCGAGCGCGCGACACACGAGGACCGCCGTACTCAGCGGGAGCGCGATCGGCTCGGTATCGAAGGCATCGAACGCGACGGCGCGGCAGGATGGTAGGGAGGCGCTCTTCCGCCCCCTCCGCCCGCATGCGGATGAGGATCCCCACCGCGCGATGGGCCAACGCGATAGCCCGGGCCCCAACCACCGTACTCATATCCCCAAGGCTCGTAGTAATCGGCGCCGTAGACAACATCGACGCCACCACCCTCGTAATATCCCCCCCCGCCGGCGACGCAACCCTGCAGCACAGTTACGAGAGCGATACCCAGGGCAACCGTGAGTCCGCGATGCAGCGCGGCCTTCACTGCAGATTCTCCTTGCTCTGACTCTCCGGCCATTCGAGCAGTCCGAAGGGTGCGCCAAAGGGGTCGGCCACGACGGCAACCTTACCCCCGTGCCGATCCACGTGCGGCTCGACGAGCACCCGGCCGCCGAGCTGCGTCACCGTCACGGCCATTTGTTCGGTGTCGAGGACACGCACGAAATTAAGCCAATGGGGGTGATGATGGCCGCTCGCGGGTAAGGGATTCACGCTCGCACGGGCATAGTCCTCCGTCGAGAGAATAAGGTGTTCGCTGCCACCTTCATTGTCAGACTCGAATACCTCGTAACCGAATAACGCTTGGTAGAAGGCGGCATCCGCGCCTGGATCGCTTGCGATGAGCGAGCTCCAGATCCACTCGCCCGGTGCTGCCAGAAAGTCCGGCGGATCGCCGCTGCTGGAAGCGAGAACGGCGAAAACCGCGCCCTGAGGGTCGGTAAAGACGGCCTGTCGCCCACGCTGTGGGTACGTATGTGGCGCGGCGAGCACCTTACCGCCGCCCTGGACGATGAGCTGCTCGGTGGCATCGACGTCGCTTACGGCAACAAAGGTTAGCCAGCCGGGCTGCCGGTGTTCTCCGGCCGGGAGGGCGCGCTGGAGGATGCCGCCCACAGGGCGTCCGTCAAGCAGGGCCACGGCATAGTTTGTCGAGCCCGTATGGATCTCGCGAAAGGTCCATCCGAATAAACCGCCGTAGAAATGCTCGGCGGCCGTGAGATCGGGCGTCACGAGATCGACCCAAATCACTTTTCCGACGTGATGTTCGTTCGTCGACGGCTGCGTGAGCGGCGGCAGCGGAACGAGCGCCGCGCGCGGCGGTGCCGCGCAAGCCACCAACAGGATGGCAAGCAGCCCGCCAGCAAGCAGTTGTCGGACCGGATACGCGCTGCGGGGCATTCGTGAAGTCTCCTGTTGACTAAACCATCTTGCCCTTGAATGGTTCCGAGCGCACCTTACGTGATCGTCATCGGTGTCGCGAGCGGCGCAAACGGCAGCGGCCGATACCAGCTTCCGCGGAGCTGCGCCGACCCGGACGCGCGCAGTCTTTGCTGGGGCTGCCCGTCAGCGGGCGAAATTGTGCGGCGTGTGCGCACGTCGGTGGCGCGAGACCCTTAGTTCGTGCCTCGCTTTACCAGCGGCAGGTCGATGAAGCTTGCCCGTGCGCCCTCGAAAACCTTGATCGTTGCCTTCTGATAATCGGCGGGCTTGGCGAAGAAGATGTTCTTCACGTAGGTCTGCGGATTGCGGTCGTAAAGGGGAAACCAGCTCGACTGCACCTGCACCATGAGCCGGTGGCCGGGTAGAAAGACGTGGTTCGCCGTCGGCAGACTGAATCGATAGAGTTGTTTCTCGCCCGCGGGCACCGCCTTCGGCACATCGAACGCCTCTCGATACCGGCCGCGCAGGATGTCGGCCGATATCATGAGCTGATAACCGCCCATGTGGGGACTGCGCCCGACTTCATCCGGATAAACGTCGATCAGCTTGACGACGAAGTCGACATCAGTCCCGCTCGTTGCGGCGACGAGGTTGGCAATAGGCTCCCCACTGATTTTCAAAGGCTCGCGCAGCACTTCCGAGGTGAAGCTCACGACGTCGGTCCGACCGGAGGCCTCGCGTTGATCGCTGACAAGCCATGTCTGCCAGGATTTTTCGCCTGCACTGCCGTCGATGTGAATCGGTCGCCGCAGATACGGAACCGGCTTTCCCGGATCCGAAACATAGGACTCGAATCCTGACGCCTTGGCGGGCGGGGTCGCAAAGCTCAATCCGCCTCCGTTCGTCAAGAAAAGTGGCACGCGATCAATGCGGCACCCGGCCGGGCACCCCATCGGCCAACCCGCCAGGGCCCGCCATTCATTAGTGCCGGTCTCAAATGCGTTCACCGGCGCGATCGTCAGTGGCGGCGCGTCATTTTTCAGAAAATGGTCGAGGAACGGCCGCAACAGATGCAAGCGAAAATACCGTGCGGTGTCGCTGCCGAACTCAATCGCGCCTATGGCGCTGCCGTCCAGCCTTTGCTGGTGATGGAACCAGGGGCCTGCGACCAGGAACACTTTTGTATTGTCCGGATCCTGGGGCTTGATCGCCTTGTATACGGCGATGTTGCCGTAGATATCTTCCTGATCCCACAGACTGTGCACCAGCATCACTGCAACCGACAGTTTTTCCTTGGCAAGCAGTTTGTCGACGGCCTGCCCCTGCCAGTAGGCATCGTAGGCGGGATGAGCGAACACTTTGGCAACGAACCCGACTTGATCCAACCCGTGCATCCGGGCCATCTCGCCCGCAGAACCGGCCGCAAGCCAGGTCTCGTAGTCATCGAAGTGATCGGACCACCACTTGACGCTGCTTTCGCGCGTGGCTTCCTGGTCGTGGGCGTAGTCGAGAGTGCCGACTCGAAAGGCGCCGTTGTGGAACCAGTCATCACCCATCCAGCCGTCTACCATGGCATTGATCGGAACGGCGGCGCGCAGGGCCGGGTGCGGATGGAAGAGTGCCATGAGCGAGGTGAAACCGTCGTACGAGATGCCGAGGATGCCCACCTTGCCGTTCGACTCCGGCGTGTTATGCACCAGCCACTCAATCGTGTCGTAGGTGTCGGTCGAGTGATCGACGTTGGTCGCATTCAACGGGCCTATGAGCGGCCGATTCATGACGTAGTCACCCTCGGACTTGTGCTTGCCGCGCACGTCCTGCAAGACCCGTATGTAGCCGCCGTGGATAACGGCGTCATCGGCCACGTCGGTGCTGTCAATGACCTCCGCCAGGTGGGCGCTCGGATTTGAGGCAATACGCGACTCGGCGCCATACGGCGTGCGGGTAAGGAGGATTGGCGCGCGTTGCGCGCCGCGAGGGATAAGAATGAGTGTGTACAGCTTGACACCGTCGCGCATCGGGATCATGGCGACACGCTTGACGTAGTCGAAGGATTCCTCGTGCGGCGTGAACACCTGCGGCGTCTCATTGCCCGGCGGGTCTGCGCCGGCTCGCGCGCTGATCGCGAGTGCCGCGACCCAAACGGTGCTGCAAATCAAGTCTCTCGCGCGGCTTCGGCGCGCTGCTGTTGACTTCATGGGTGTCCGGAACCGGCGCTTGCGAGAATCTGATCCTGCGATAAGACTGCGCATCGTTCAAGAGCGGCACCGATCTCAAGGCCTTGTAGCGTGAGACGTGTAGCCGTCAGTCTGGCCGATATTCGCACGCGAGGATGCATGCTTCCCTCCTGCTGCGCAGTCACCGCAGCATCGGTGGACCGGTCCGCGCACGGGGATTATGACGCCTGGACGCCACAGGCCATGAAGCCATGCGGAAATGGCCAAGGCCCGACCTGCGTCCGTGTTACCTTGTGTGGGTTATTTGGCGGAGAAGGTCATGACGCAAGACAGAAACATGGGTGATTTCGGTGCCTCCGGGGTACCAATCGGTGCGGAGACGATCGCGGACTTCCGCGCGCGAATTGCTCACCAGCAGGCTGAGGCTGCGCGGCGCAGGCAGGAAGAACTCGAAGAGCAATCTTCCACGCTGAAGACGCCCGATACTCGCATCCGCATCTGGGAGCGGCTTCATGAGGTTGGCTTGCCGCGCGATCCGACACACAGACTCGTCGGTATCATTGCGGCCAATACCGGTCTTACCGTCGAGGAAGTGCGCGACGAGCAGCGCCTGCGCGCGAGTGGCGCCGCACCTGTAGTCGCACGAACGGAATGACTCCCGGCTAGGGCAAACCCCGCAGTGCGCACCGTCCTGCGGACGCTCAGGTATTGGTCGGAGCACGAAACACGAAGTAAGCCGCGCCGACGATACACAGCGACGCCCACAGGTAATCAAGCCGCAATGGCTTGTGCATGTAGAGCACGACGAACGGTGCAAACACCGACAGCGTGATGATTTCCTGCAGGATCTTTAGCTGCGCCAGCGACAGTTCCGTGTAGCCGATGCGGTTGGCGGGCACCTGCAGAAGATACTCGAAAAGTGCGATGCCCCAGCTCGCGAGCGCCGCCACATACCACGCCCGGTCGCTCAGGTTCTTCAAGTGCGCGTACCAGGCGAACGTCATGAATACGTTCGAGGCGATGAGAAGCAGCGTCGTCCAGACGATCGGCGGCATCGCCTTATTTTATCATCGTTGATGTGCCCGCGAACTCGTCGAACCGAGTGCCCGGCTCGGGCGCAGCCAGAGCTAGCCGCCGTGCGCCGCCGTTGCCTCACGCAACCGGCGTATCTCATACGCGCGCACGTGCGCGCAGGCGACCCGCAGCAGCGAACGCTCGGGAACCTCCTTGCCGGCACGTCGCAAAAGATCACCCAAGATCTGTTCGCTCTCAATCGGCGCACCGTACTCGATGTCCCGGAACATCGACGCCGTAATCGGTGAGCCTGCAGCCGTCAATACTTGCAAGCTTTGGCGCACGGAATCCACGCGCGGGGGATAGCCGTTTCGTGCGGCAATCGCCGCGCATTCCTCGAAGAGCGCCGTCGCAAGATCGGCTGCTCCTGCGGCTACGATGTCGCCGATCGCCGCGCGCATCAGGCACGTGACGCCTGCAGCCGCGGCGATGAACACCCACTTCTCCCACATCTCCTGCAGGATCGCGTCGGAGCAACGCGCCTCGAAGAGTGTCCCCGATAGCGCGGACTCGATCGCCGCGGCACGCGCGGAGCGTGAGCCGTCGCGTTCCCCGAACGCGAGGAGCTGCGCATTATTCAAATGCACGATCCGGCCATCCGGCTCGAGTGTGCTGGAGATGACGCACAGACCGCCGAGGATGCGCGCAGCGCCGAAACGGCTCGCAAGAACATCCAGATGCGCAAGCCCGTTCAATAAAGGAAGTACGCTCGTTCGAGGACCCACCGCGCCTGCCATGGAGTCCATCGCTCCATTCAGGTCGTAGGCCTTGCAGCTCAGTAGCACGAGTTCGAATGGCGTGCGCAGAGCTTCCGCGCTGACAGTGGGCGGCGCGGGCAACTTGGCGTCTCCGACAGGACTGCGGATCACAAGACCCGCGCTTGCGAGTTGCGCAGCGCGGCGCGCCCGCACGAGAAAGGTTACGTCACGGCCTGCTTCGAGTAAGCGCCCGCCGAAATATCCGCCGATGCTGCCGGCGCCAACCACGAGAATGCGCATGAGCGTGACCCTGCACGAGTAAATGGCTGCTGAGATTCCTGTCGATACACCGCCGCAAAGGTGGGCGCTACTTAAGTCACTTGCACAGGGCTGTTAGTCCGCCGCCGATTCGGGCTGCCCCGGGCGGTTCTTGCGCACAATGCTGGTGGCCATTGTGACAACGGAAGCCAGGTCACTCAGATTGGCGGGCACGACGAGCGTGGTACTTTCCTTGGCAAGTTTGCCGAACTGTCGCACGTACTCTTCACCCACGCGCAGCTGCATGGCCTCGATTCCACCTCGATCGCTCAGCGCATCGCCTACACGGCGCAGGCCCTCTGCCGTCGCCTTGGCCACCGCGAGGATCGCTTCAGCCTGACCCTCGGCCTCGTTGATCTGTTGCTGTTTGCTCGCCTCAGAGGCTTTTATCACCCGCTGCTTGTCGCCCTCCGCCTCGTTAATCTTGGCGTCGCGCTCGCCTTCGGAAGTCAGGATAACTGCACGTTTTTCGCGTTCGGCACGCATCTGCTTTTCCATCGCTGACAGTATGTCTTTAGGCGGCATAATGTTCTTGATTTCATACCGCATAACCTTTACGCCCCAGGCAACGGACGCCTTATCGAGTTCCGCTACGACGTTGGCATTGATAGTGCCGCGTGCCTCAAAAGTTCGATCGAGTTCGATTTTGCCGATTTCGCTGCGCAGCGTTGTCTGCGCAAGCTGCGAGATCGCGAAGTTGTAGTTGGTTATGCCGTAGGAAGCCTTGGCGGGATCAAGCACCTGCATGTACAGCACTGCGTCCACGCCCACCTGAACATTATCGCGTGTGATGCAAATCTGCTCAGCTACGTCGAGCGCCTGCTCCTTCAGACTGTGCCGATATGAAATTCGTTCTATAAACGGTACCAGAACGTGGAAGCCTGCCGGCAGGGTGCGGCTGTACCTACCAAGCTTTTCAACTACAAAGGCGCTTTGCTGAGGCACTACGGTTGCGGTTCGGGCCACGAGGATTACGACTACCAGGGCCAGGACAAGAAACACGATGAGAGAGGGCTGCATAGCAATACCTCGTAGGCGGTTTCAGAGATCCGGGCGCACGACAAGCGTCAAGCCCCGGACTTGGGCGACACGCACGCGAGTACCGGCCGGAATCGGCGCGTCGCCTTCGTTTTGGGCGGTCCAGTGACTGCCACCGTGCTCTACCTGGCAGCTTTCGCCAGGAGCCAGCGACGTTTGCAGCGTCAGCAACGTCCCGGCAGGTCCGGTACTTACCTCGGGTGCATGGCCACGCACGCGTTGATAAATAGGTTTACGAAAGGCGAGCATCGACACTACACCAAAGACCGCAAATCCCGCCCACTGCGCGGACAGCGAGAGATTCGGAATTGTTGCCGTGGCGAGTCCGACCAAAATGGCGGCGCTGCCCAGGAAGACCAAGTAGAACTGAGCATCGACGAATCCCAGCTCAGCTCCAAGCATGATGACGCCTCCCACCACCCAACCCCACCAATTCATGCCGAGCTCCCCATTAGGACCTGACTGCGTCCATGACGCTACACGATCCGTCGCGCTTCCACATTCTATGATTGTTCACACGGGCTGTGCGGATTTGTCGCACGGCGGCCGCGCATGGCTTGACTATCCGTGGAACTGTTGACGATAGGTCGCCGGACTCGTGCCGGCGATCCTGCGAAAGTGTTTGCGCATCGACTGTTCCGACTTGAATCCGCATAGATCCGCCACGCGAGCCAGCGAGGCGTTGCGGGACTCGAGCATTTCCTGCGCCACAGCGACTCGCTCACGCAGAATCCATTCATAGGGGGCGAAGCCGGTCGCGTCCGTAAACTGGCGCTGCAGCGTCCGGGGACTCATGGTCGCCCGTGCCGCCAGAGACGTGAGTGAATGCGGGCGCTTCAGGTTCTGCCGAACCCAGTCGATCAGCGATGTGAGCCGACCCAATTCATCCGGCAGGATGGGCCGCATCACGAACTGCGCCTGGTCTCCTCGCCGATAAGGGGGAATGACCAAACGGCGCGCCACCATGTTAGCCACCTTGGTGCCGTGATCAGATTTCACAATATGCAGCATCATGTCCAGACCGGCGGCCGATCCAGCCGCGGTGATGACCTGACCCTGCACCGAGTACAGATCGTTCGGCCGTACGCGGACCGCCGGATAGCGCGAGGCGAGCCGGTCGGCGTATCTCCAATGCGTGGTTGCCGTCTTGCCGTCAAGGACGCCCGCGGCGGCCAGCACAAAAGCGCCCGAACAAATGGACGCGAGGCGTGCGCCTCGCTCGTGGGCCGCGCGAATCCTGCGCACGAGTGCCGCGGGTGGCGGTTCGTCCGGGTCGCGCCAACCAGGAATAATGATGGTATCCGCCATATCCAGCATGGAGAGCCCGCGAGGCACCGACACGGTGATGCCGCCCGCCGCACGGATCGGTCCGCTGTCGGCCGCGCACACGCCGAATCCATACCAGTCAACCGCAAGCTCGGGTCGCGGCAATGCGAACACCTCGACGACACAACCGAATTCGAAGGTGCACAGCCGATCGTAGGCAACCGCCGCCACGAGATGATTCTTCATGGCGTGATGATATCGAAGATTGTCTTTTCTGCCACTGGGTGGCCGGACGTCGCAAGGCTAGACTTGCGCCTCAGTCAGCATCTGACAGGAGAAGTTGCACTATGTCGTCGATTGTATCGGCTGTCCCCGCGGCAGCCGGCCCCAAGGCCCTCGCGCACTTCGAGTCGCTGTTTGAATTCGAGACTGACTGCTACGACGTCCACGATGCGATGAGCTCGGGGAAGACGGATTTTGTGCTATTGGATGTACGAAGCCCTGATGTCTATGAAAAGGGGCATGTACGGGGAGCCATCAATCTCCCACATGGAAAGCTCGTCGAGTCAAAACTCTCGCAGTTTGGCCCTGACACCTTGTTCGTCACCTACTGCGGCGGCCCGCACTGCAATGGCGCTTTTCGTGGTGCCATTCGACTGGCAAAACTCGGCCGCCCGGTCAAAGTCATGATAGGAGGAGTCACGGGTTGGATCGATGAAGGCTACAGTCTCGAACGCGGTGCCGGTTGAAATCCAAGGCGTTTCGACCGACGGGCGGCGGCGGTTCTTCGGCGCCCGGGTCGATCGAAGAGACGAATCGGGCTGTCTTGGCCAGATTTGTCGAGTCGTGGGCGGCGGGAGATGTCGAGGGCGTAATGGCGTGCGTCACGGAGACTTTTATTTATCGGGCCTCGATCGGAACCGTGCCCGGCAAGACCTACTCGGGTGCCGAAGGCGTTCGGGCCGGAATTGCCGAAATGCGCGCGATCGACGCCGGCCGGATTCCAGTGGTCACGGATCAGAATTTCCATGGAAACCGGGGCTATTATCGTTGGATCTATCGATGGCCGTCGACCGACATGGTCGCCGATGAAATTGGGTGCGATTGGATTCAGTTTCGAGACGGCCTGCTCGAGAGCAAGGATGGATATAGGAAGGTTCGGCAGCTTCCAACACTGTCCGCGCTGCGGCATTTGACGACCCGCGCATCGACCCATTCTCCGGGCGCCCCGGTAACGGTACGCCTCGCAAACGCCGGCGACGCGGAGGCTTTGTTGCAGTCAATGGAACGACTGGCTGAATTCGAGGGGTATAAGGCAGACTTTCGCGTCACCACAAAGGAGCTGCTTGCGCGTGGGCTGGCGGCGAGCCAGGGTCAGGAGTTTAGGGCCTTTGTGGCAGATCGTGCGACCGGCGGTCTGTCCGGATATGCGGTCGTGCAGGAAATCCCGTTCACCTTTGACCTGCGACCGACTTTGGTGTTGAAGGAGTTGTTCGTCGCCGCAGCTGATCGAAGACGAGGCGTGTGGACCGCTCTCATGGAGGCGGTGATTGCGTACGCGCGACAGCGCGGATGCGGCCGATTACGGTGGCTCGTTCTGCCCGAGAACGACGCAGCCAATCGATTCTACGAGCGATTCGGCGGCGCGATCGATTCCAGCCGGGAGAATTGGGTGCTGAACCCATCATTGAACAGTGCGTCGTCTAAGGTGTCGGCCGCGGAGTCTGGTGGCGGCGATCCAGCAGGATGATCGTAACGCCGCACAGCACCAGAGCCGCCGAGGCCCACTCCCAGAGTCCGACGCGTTCGAGCAAGTCGGGCAGCGCGCAATTGCCGCTACGTGTGCCCGCACGCGATCGCGTCGAGGAAGTGTCCAAATGAATAGACCGTCACCTACGGCCTTGGCTGCGGGCGCACTTACGCCAACCATCATTGGCTGCATCGCAGTGACATGGCTGGTGTGGGGTTCGACCTATCTCGCCATCCGCTTCGCGCTGGAGGGCTTCGCGCCTTACTTTCTGATGGCTACCCGTTTCATCGTCGCCGGCGCGATTTTGTTCGCTTGGCAACTGGGGCGTGGCGCGGTGATGCCCACGCGTCGCCAGTGGGGCAATGCGCTAGTCGTGGGCGCTCTCATGCTTGGGGCCGGCATGGGTGGAGTCGCTTATGCCGAGCAGACCATCCCCTCCGGTGTCGTCGTGGCATTCATCGCTGTGGTGCCGCTAATCCTGGTCGTGTTCAACCGCGTGTTGGGACTTCGCCCGCAGGGTATTGAGCTGCTAGCCGTCCTTGTTGGACTGGGCGGCGTGCTGATGCTCACCCACGGACCGGGTTTCCACGGCTCGCCTGCCGGCCTCGTTGCCATGATGCTAGGGACGGCGGGCTGGGCCCTCGGCAGTGTCCTCGCTCAACGTGGATTTGCACTTTCACCGGGAGCAACCGGGTTTGCGACGGAGATGCTTTGTGGAGGCGTCGTGCTGCTCCTCATTTCTGCCGTCCGTGGAGAAGTATGGCTCCGGCATGTGCCGACGGGCGCTTGGCTGGCGTGGCTCTACCTGCTTGTCTTTGGGTCACTGATTGCCTTCAGCGCCTATATGCTGCTGCTCGCGCGGACGTCGGCGAGCCTTGCCACCAGTTACGCGCTGGTGAATCCCGTGGTTGCCCTGCTCCTCGGAGTAACCATCGGTGGTGAAACGGTGTCGAATTGGGAGTGGCTATCCGCCGGAGTCATCGTGGTCGGCGTGATGCTTTTGTTCGTTGGGCGGCGCCACCAGCCGTCGACGGCTCGAGTCGGGCGCGGGCTCGGTGATGGAACTAAGTCCGCGTGAACCGCTATTATTCTATCCGTGAGTTAGGGATGGTCACTTCAACGATCCCCGTGGTCGCGCCGGTCGGAACCGTGATTTTTATTGCGGACGCCGCGGAGACCGTGAACGTGGCTGGTGTACCGTTGAATGTTACGCTGATCGCCGTGGTTAGCCTCGTTCCCAGAATCTTGACGGCGGCTCCCGCGTTGCCGGAAGTCGGCAGTGTTTGCACGAATGGTTGCAGGCCCATGACCAGCTTGTAGATGGTCCCTGCATTTTTTTTTGCCCCGTCAGCCGTGGTTGAGCCGTAGAACTTCGCATTGGTGTCCTGGACCCGCCGTGCGAAGGGTTCTAATGCATTCCCTCAATTGGATCACGCGCATTTCGGTCTATTTGCCGTTGGCGTCGCCACGTAGCCAGCTCGAAGTATCCGCCTGCCGTGCAACGCGAAGAAACCAGGACTCGCCCGCAGCCTCGCGATTATTGATATTGACATTGGTGCTACCAGTCGTCGGGTTAAAACCAGCAAAGTATCCGAGCCCTGCGTTGTAGTTGGGCCGAACCAGGTCGCGGCATCATTGTGTCACTGTAAAATCTGTGGCACTCGTCGCGGCCCCACCTGGTGTGATAATCGCAATTTTTCCCGTCTTGGCCTTGGCGGGCACGGTTGCGGTTACCTGCGTATCCGAGTTCGCGGTGAAAGTGGTTGCCTCCAATCCGCGAAAGGTGACCTTTGTCGTCTGCATCAGGCTGACGCCCGTGATGGTCACTGGCGTTCCCACAGGACCGCTCGGTGGAGTGAAACTCGTAATTTGCGGTGTGACCAGGAATTCCGTGTTGCTGGGCAGTGTGTCGCTCGGTGTGGTCACCGTGACGTTGCCGGTGGTAGCGCCCGCCGGTACGGAAGTCTTGATCTCGGACGCCGAGACGACTGTGAAGGTCGCTGCGGTACCGTTGAACGTGACGCTCGTCGCGCCCGTTAGATCCGTCCCCAGAATATTGACGGCGGCGCCCACCTTGCCGGTGGTGGGTAGTGTTTTCACGAACGGGCTGAGGCCTACCGACAAACTGAAGACCGTGCCACACGCGTCCCCCTCGCAGTCAGAACCCTTGGTTTTGCCACCACCGGACGTTGTCCCGTAGAAGTTTCCATTCGTGTCCTGGACCAACCCCGCATAAGGGAAATCGCCGTCCGGGCAAACTTTTTTCAAGCAAAAACTGTAAAGGCTGGTCAGCGTGCCACTCGTGGTGATCTGGAAGATCGTGCCGTCACCGTTTGCGCTGCTGCCGCCTTCGAGCGTTGTCCCGTACAGGTTCCCATCGCTGCCCTGGACCAGCCCCGCCCAAGGCGTGGCGCCGTCCGTGTTGTTGAAGCTGTTCAGCGTCGTCAGCGTGCCGGCTAGCGGCATTTTGAACACCGTCCCATAGAGGTTTGGCCCGCCCTCGCTGGTTGTTCCATACAAGTTCCCATCGCTGGCCTGGAGCAGCGCGCCATAGGGCTGGCCGCCGTCCGTGTAACTGAAGCTGTGGAGTGTCGTCAGGGCACCCTCTGGGGTGATTTTGAATACGGTGCCATAGTCGGTGTCCATGACCGGGGTGCCCCCAGAATTTGTTGTCCCGTAGAAGTTCCCGTCGGTGGCTTGGACCAGCCCCGCATTGGGGAGTGCGCCGTCCGTGCAGTCTGTTTTCGAGCAAAAGCTGTAGAGCGTGGTCAGGACACCCTTTGAGGTGATTTTGAAGACTGTGCCAGCGCCGGTTTCGTTTTCTGAAGCCGTGGCCCCGCCATAGTATGTTGTCCCGTAGAAGTCCCCGTCGGTGCCCTGGACCAGCCCGGCGTTGGGCTGATAGCCGTCTGTGCAACCCGCGGACTCGGGGCCGGCCGTGTTGTTGGAGCAAAACTCATAGATTGTCGTCAGCTTGCCACCTAAGGTGAGTTTAAAGACCGTCCCGCCGAAGTCGATTCCGCCGCTATGCGTTGTCCCGTACAAGTTCCCATCGGTGCCCTGGATCAGCCCGGCGTTGGGGTAGTAGCCGGGATTCTCCCCGGCGCCGAAGTTGTACACTGTCTTGAACTTGCCATCGGGGCTGATCCTGAAAACGGTGCCCTGATCGTAGGGCGTCCCGCCATTTTCTGTTGTTCCGTATAAGTTTCCATCGGTGGCCTGGACCAGCCCGGCGTTGGGGCCGGAGCCGTTCGCGCTGTCGAAGCTGCGCAGTGTGGTGAATGTCTGCGCCTGCGCGGATTGGGTTGTAACGATCACTGGTACCAGCACGGCCGCCAGCGCGACCAGCCATTTCGATGTCGCGTTCATGTGTCGCCCCCCAGTTCTGGTTCTTGTTGCGTCATTCGATCGAGTGTCGCTCGGAGCAATTGGGCACCCGGCGAAGCACCGTGGTTTTTATTTCGAACTTCGAGGCTGCCGTGATTGTCGCTGCGGTACCGTTGAAGGTGACGCTCGTCGCGCCCGTCAGATCGGTCCCAAGAACCTTGACGGCCGCTCCGACCTCGTTGTTCGCTTGATGCTCCCCGCCTTGGTTCTTCTCGCGTGCGTTCATTTGTGGCCTACCCCCGGGCAGTTGTAACGTCAATTAAATTCGGTTTTGTACGCCTTTGCGAGCCCGAGTCAATCACCCTCCGGGGGATCGACCCGGAAATTCCCTCGCAAGATCTTCAGCACTCGCCCGTCGCGCCCATTTGATGTTGCAATGCAGTGAACGGTTGCGGAAGTTTATTAGGGGCGCGTTCCAATCACGCGTGCAGCGCCGCTCGGCTCGACGGTGGATTATCGTTGAGCCACAAACTGATGCTTCGTTTGGATCTGCCGCAACGCGACGTGAATTGCTTGGCTGCAGCCAAACTAAGCCGAGCTGCAAATTGTTATGGTCGTCCTCGTGAGGCTTTGAGCGAGGCAAAGAGGAATGTCTCCATTTTTGATTTGCCACGTTAGCGCTGGAACTCTCGGGATAGTCTCCGGCGCAGCGGCCTTGTCCGTTCGCAAAGGCGAGCGCCTGCATCGCACGTTCGGAACTGTGTTTTTCCTTTCCATGCTGACCGTGTCCGCGCTCGCCGTGTATCTTGCGGTCTTTGTGCCGCCGATTTTCTCCGGGGCCGCGCCGCCAAGTGCCTCTGTTTCCGTCGCGATTTTGACGATTTACCTTGCCGCCACCGCCTGGATGACGGTCAGGCGCAAAAATGGAAGCGTCGGACTGTTCGAAAAGGGCGCTTTTCTCGTGGCCTTTGGCGTTGCCGCGGCCCTCTTGATCTTCGGCTTGCATGCGGCAAAGATCCCGACGGCCCGACCGGGCGGCTATGTGCCCTACTTTGTCTTTGCTTCCTTTGCTGCATTCGCTGCTGCTCTGGACCTCAAGGTGATCCTGCATGGCGGCATTTCCGGGGCGCAACGCATCGCGCGGCATCTTTGGCGCATGTGCTTCGCGCTGTTCTTCGCTGCAGCATTCTTCTTTCTTGGACAGCAACAGGTATTGCCAAAGTTCGTACGTGGATCGCCAATTCTTGTGGCGCTGGCGCTTGCGCCTTTGGTATTGATGGTCTTCTGGCTATTCCGCCTGCGCTTCTCAAAGCCCTTCAAGAGTGGAGCGCTGTAACGGTCGGCCGAAGCCAGGACGTGAATTTCGTGCACTGCACGATTGCGGCCAATATAACTTTCCCTCTAACTTTAAGGGAAAGTATGAGTCTATGTCGCGGGCGATAACGGCCCGGTGACCGCACAGGCCAGCGACGATGCGATGCGGCCCCTGCATTCACTGCTGCGTCAGCGGGATATCGTCAGTAAGCTGGATTTTTTCTATACCCACGGAGGCGCGATCGACGTGCCATGGCGCGTCGTGAACGCATTGCGACAATACGGCACAATTTGGAACATCCTTGAGACTGAAGCAGCACTAAACGGGACAAGGTGAAAGTGCAGTGCTTGCTGGCGTCGACTTGTGAGAAAGACCCTGCAGTGGCATTGAGGGATCATTGGCAAAAGCCGGTGCAGTATCACATTCCGGATCAACGATCCGGCCATTAGTAGCGTCGCGAGTTTTCTTACTTCGATTTAGTGTTCGATTGCTTTTTTTGCAGCGACTAATTTTCTAAACGCCCGCTCGAACTTCCTTATGTCCACGCCGGCCCACTTCGCCACTTCACCAAAGCGGTCGGACTGTTCGGATTTCCTATCTGTTCGTTTGGATTGAGTCATGTTTTCCAATGATATGCCAGAGTCACGGACCATTGGCAACTAAGGACTTACTCGTTATCTTCAGGGATGGTAAACCAGATCAGCTCCCCGCCGATGTCACGGGTTTTGAGACGCACCTGTGCTTTCTTCGTCCAAGGCAGAAACCACGGATGGTAATAAACGACAATGGAGACATTCGCGGAAGTGATGGGCCTGCTTTCATGAGCAAACTCGTCGTCGGCGGTAACGATTATTGGAGGATCGTCCATTCGCAGTCTTCGAAACCCCCATTGCACGGGATGGAAAAGCGATTTAATTGGCCCCTTGCAATCACCAACTGGCGGTTCGTTGGGGGCTTCCTTATAAAGAATCTGGCACAGGCCAACCCACACGCTGAGATTCCAGAGCGGAATTACTCCGACATTATTGATAGCGAAGGTTCCAAATGAACCGGATGCAAAGTTCGGATTGCCGCGCGGTTCAATGGTCAACCCCGTAAAAAGAGTTACGATGGCAGCAAACAAAGCAAGAGTGGCAGCCGCACCAGCCAATATTTTACGCGCGTCTATCCACCATACCCCGATAAGCACACGTGTTTGGCGCCAGAAGCCATAGATTTCCCCCAGAATGGTAGGGTCTTTGCGGGGAATGCCGACCGTGGCATGGTTGTTGTCATCCATTTTCCAGGCCCCTTAAACGACACGAGGGCGTATGAACGCCTTCGCAATAATCGGAAAGTCGCGAGATTTCTACAACCCTTCGTATTGCTTCTGCAGTTTCGCCCGTGGCGCGGTCGCTCTCCCCGGGGCCCACATCCAGGATCTTGCGCAGCTGCAAGCCGTAACGCTGATCCGAATCCGCTTGATTCGCCGTCATCGCACACCTCCTGTGATCGGTCATCCGAAGGCCCGTTTCGTTTTAGGCTTCCCGCGCGCTGGCGGCGCCAGACCACCCTCGCTGCAACCACTATAAATCTGCTGCCTGGGGGCGAGGAGCGATGGGGATACCGCAGTCCTTCTTGTCCTGATTACTGCCAGCCGCACGCGCTGCGGTCGCCTTCTGCGTCGGCATTAGGAGCTGGTCCGCCGCCGCTCCGGCATTTCTAGGCATAAGACGGGGTTAGTTGGGTTTCCTCAAGCGCGGCGCTGACCTTTGCTGTCACGTGCTCAATGTATTGTTCGGCGACCTCTAGTGCGCGATTCGCTTTTTCCATTGTGATTTGTGTTCCTTTATGCACGACATCATGACGGTCTTGACGGCTGGCGAGCCATGCGTTCCACCAGTCCGCAGGCGCTCGCCCAGGCTTCTGTGTACCCCTAGGGTAATCCTTGGTGAGTGCTGAATAGACGCGATACACCCGCTGGTTGTCTAAGCATTTGACATCATTTTCGGTAGGTTCAGCGAGTCGGGCAAGAACTTTGTCATTGCGAGCGGAGAGCAAACTAATCAGCGCCAACTCAGTATGAAGCTCGCATGCGGCGTGTGCGAACACGACTGCAAACTGGTACTGCTCTTGCCCAACAAGCGTGCGTGCGTAGGAGAGCAATTGCACCGACGCAGGGGCCAGCAAGAGAGCTGACATCCCTCCGCCGACGGAAATAGCTCCCGAACTTGGAGGCTCGGCGACTGACGACGGACTATTGGCGGGCGGCATTTTCTTGGGGGCCATTTGTGGGATTCTACTGGATCCGGCGACGCCGCGCCCGCTCGAATGTCTCGCTGATTCGGCTGATTCGACTGCCTTAAGGTTTCCTCGCACGCGAGCTGTGTTGCTCGGCGGGGTCTTCGATTCCGGCAGGGGTCCGTAGTCGTGAAGGCGACCATGCGAGACTTGGTTCGGCGAACCTTCGAGTGCTATTTGGGAGGCGGCGGCGCTTCACGGACGACGCCTGCCGCTGCGCTGCCTGAGTTGCGATCTTCTGCTGTTGCTGCCGCAATTCGTTCCGCAGCATCGGCGCAAGCTAAAGGACACCCAGCAAGTTATGACATATGTAGACCGAAGTGACCCGAGTGCTACCGACAGACTGTTGCGCCGAGCTCCGAATCAGCGTACTAGGTTTATTGGCGTCTCGAATTGAACGCCGCTCGAAGAACCAAAGCTAGGGAACATTTCGACCACCAAAAACCCGGAGCGCTCGTGCTGCGAGTCGTGACACGCCAATTCCTGTGATGGCGAATTGCATCGCGTGATGCGACGCTGTCGGACACACAGTTGGGGCGCTCAGGACATTAGTTTCTGTCTGACTTTGTTTGGCGCCAGGCAAGGACCGCGCTGACGTACGGTCGCGAACGTCCGAGGTTCTGTGTACCGCCGCGCCGGCGAGTCAACGGGCCACCCATCAGAGTGATTTGCAGGGCCTGTACGACCGCGTTGGCAATGTCGTCCTGCACTTTGAACACATCGTGCAGATCGCGGTCGTAGGTCTCCGACCATAGGTGATACCCGTTGTCGGCTCGAACGAGCTTAGCCGTCACTCGAAGGTAGTTGCCTGATCTGCGAATGCTGCCTTCGAGCACGTGTGCGACCCCGAGCTCGCGCGCGATGTCGGGAACCTT
>Ga0302325_10007320_pt1 | contig 24527 bp, 20 predicted proteins | sample Palsa_T0_2_FD_201948 | JGI IMG/M metagenome (GOLD analysis project Ga0302325, IMG submission 201948) | Peat permafrost microbial communities from Stordalen Mire near Abisko, Sweden - Palsa_T0_2 | ecosystem: Environmental > Terrestrial > Soil > Palsa > Peat permafrost | place: Sweden: Abisko... | reverse complement strand
ATGGCCAAGATCGCGCCGGCACCCGCGCATACGCCGTCGACTGCCGCAATGATGGGCTGCGGGCACGCGCGCATGGCCTTTACGAGATCGCCGGTCATGCGCGTGAAATTGAGCAGTTCGGGCATGGTCATCTTCGTCAGCGGTCCGATGATCTCCTGCACATCCCCGCCGGAACAAAAGTTGGCGTCCGCGCCGCTGATGATTATCACTTTCACTTCGGGCGCGTAGGGAAGCCTGCGCATGAGATCGCGCAGTTCCGCATAGCTTTCGAAGGTCAGTGGATTTTTCTTTTCCGGACGATTCAAGGTTATCAAGCCGATTCGATTTCGAACGGTCCATTGAAAATGCCGGGCGCGGTAATCGGTCAAAGTGTCTTTCATGGTGTCTTCCGAGTCAGTTGCGCACGCAAATGCGACAAGGATTCATTCATTGCCCGCTGCTCGCGTTTGGGAATGCCGGACAAGAGGTTCACGATCCACGACTCGTGCTCGATAGCCATCTGCCCGAACAGGCGCCGGCCTTCCTTGGTGAGCTTGACCAGGTACGCGCGCCGATCGGCTGGATCTTCCGTTCTGACGAGCAAGCCCGCGCGCTCCAGTTGATCGACGATGCCGGTTACATTGCCGCCGGTCACGAGCATGCGCCTGGACAACTCCCCCATCTGCAGTCCTTTAGGGAAGCGCTCGAGCTGCGCCATCAGATCGAAGCGCGGCAGCGTCGTTTTGAATTGCGCAGCCAAGGCCTTGCGCACATGGTTCTCGATGAGGTGCGAGCAAGTCAGCAGGCGCAACCACAAACGCAGCGATTCATGAGTGTCGTCGGTCAACCGCGCATCTAACCCCAGGACAGCGCTCACATCAATTCTCCACCGGCAACCACGATGCTCTGTCCGGTAACGGATTCGCTGCCGGGCAGGCAGAGCCACGCGACGGCGTTGGCTACTTCTTCAGGTTGGACGAGCCGCCCCTGCGGATTCGATTTGGTCATCGCCTGCAGGGCATCTTCGAGCTTGCGGCCGGTGACGGCGGATATTTTTGCGGCCGCCTCTCTGACCAGATCGGTATCGGTATACCCGGGGCACACCGCATTGACCGTGATGTTGCGCGTGGCGACTTCTCTTGCAATGGCGCGCGTCAATCCGACAACACCATGCTTGGCCGCGCAGTAGGCGGCAACATAAGGATAGCCGGTGAGTCCGGCGGTGCTGGCGATATTGACGATGCGGCCGAAGGCGCCCTGGAGCATGTCGGGCAGCGCAGCTTGGATGCCGAAGTAAGTGCCCGACAGATTGATGGCGAGCAGACGCTCCCACAGCGCATCATCGCGCTTGGTGATCGGCGCGCTGATCGCCTGGCCGGCATTGTTGATCAAAATGTCGATGGGGCCGAATATCGTGCGCGCGGCTGCAAACGCGGCGTCTAAGGATTCCCGTTTGGCGACATCCGCGGTTGCGCAAAAGATCTGTGCGCCGGAGGATCGCAATTCGGCTGCCAGCCCCTCGAGGGTGGCGGCACTGCGTCCGAGCATACTCACCTTGGCGCCCTGAGCGATCAGCGCCCGTACGATACACGCGCCAATGCCGCGGCCGCCGCCGGTAACCAGCGCGTGCCGTCCTTGCAGCGGTTTGTCGCCGTTCATGGGGAGCTTGCCGCCGCCGCGGCGCGTGTCGCAGCGCGCTCGAGCTGACTCTTGGCGGAGAGATAGGGTTCGGGCCACCACTGTTCCGTGTAGCCTTGCGCGGCCGCTTGCGCGAGCGTCCACGAGGGAGAACTAAGGTGCGGGCGGGCAAGCGCACATAGATCCGCGCGGCCCGCCGCGATGATCGAATTGACGTGATCGGCCTCGAAGATATTTCCCACGGCGATGGTGGGGACGCCGGCAAGGTTGCGCACCATGTCGGCCAGCGGCGTCTGCCACATGCGGCCATAGACCGGGCGTTGCGTCGCGACTGTCTGACCGCTCGAAATGTCGAGAATATCGGCACCGGCCGCCACCAAGGCCTTCGCAATGGCGATCACGTCCGCTTCGCTCAAGCCGCCTTCGGCCCAATCGCAAGCTGATATGCGTACACTGACGGGCCTTGCTGCGGGCCACACCGCGCGCACCGCGCGCAGCACCTGCAACGGAAACTTCAATCGATTCTCCACGGAGCCCCCGTATTCGTCCGTTCTGATGTTGGTCAGGGGCGAGAGAAAACTTGCCAGCAGATAACCATGCGCCATGTGCAATTCAAGCATGTCGAATCCGGCCGCGGCGCCGAGCGTTGTTGCCCGCACAAAATCCGTCTTCACGGTTTCCATTTGCGCCGGCGTCATTTCCTGCGGCAGCTGACTGATGCCGGGCAAGTAGGGCAGGGCCGAGGGCGCCCACAGAGGCCAATTACCGCAGCTCAAGGGGTGATCCGCTTTCTGCCACCCTAGCTGCGTCGAACCCTTGCGACCCGCATGACCGAGCTGCAGGCAGATGCGCGCCGGCGATTCCTGGTGCACGAATTCCACGATGCGCCGCCACGCAGCCGCTTGGGTGTCATTCCACAGGCCGGTGCAGCCGGGTGATATGCGCGCATCCGCAGAAGTGCAGGTCATCTCGGTGAACACCAGCCCCGCGCCGCCGGTGGCACGCGCGCCATAGTGAACCAAATGCCAATCGGTGGGCACCCCGTCCACCGCGCGATATTGAGCCATAGGCGAGACCACCACACGATTTACCAGATGCATATCGCGCAGCCGAAACGGCAGAAACATCGGCGGGCGCGGTTCCGCCATGCCGCCGCACTTTGACGCCATGTTGGTCTCGACGCGGCCGATGAATTGCGCGTCGCGCAGCTTCAGGTTAGCGTGCCCGATGCGCTGGCTTCCCGACAGCAAGCTGTAGGCGAACTGCAGCGGTTCCATGTTTTCGTAACGAACCACGTTCTCGAACCACTCCATTCGATTGCGGGCAGCATTCTGCAGCTTTTGCGCCTCGATGCTGCGCTCGCTCTGGTAGGACTCCAATCCCGACGGCACATCCTTCGCATGGCTGACGTGCCGCACCAGCGCGATGGCATCCTCCATCGCCAGCTTGGTGCCCGAGCCAATGGAGAAGTGCGCGGTGTGTGCGGCATCGCCGATCAGCACGCGATTGCCATCGTGCCAATGTCGACACTCCACTCGATTGAAATTGAGCCAGGGGGAGCCGCGCAAATGCCGCGCGTTGGAGAGCAGCGGTGAGCCGCGCAGATAGGCTGCGAATAGTTTCTCGCAGAATGCGATCGACTGACCGACATCGGCCTTGTCCAACCCGTGCGCCGCCCAGGTCTCCTCACGCGTTTCCACAATCACTGTGGAAAGGTCCTTGCTGAACTGGTAGGCGTGAATCTGAAACCATCCGAACTCAGTTTTCTCGAACGCAAAGGTGAAAGCGGAGAACTTCTGGGTCGTTCCCAGCCAGATGTAGCGGCACTTTCGCACCTCGATGTGCGGGCCGAACTTCTCGACCTGCCGCGTTCTGGCCTTGCTGTTGGCGCCCTCTGCAATTACCACAAGATCTGCGCCGTCGAACTCTTTCGTGTCATCGAGTTCGTGCTGAAAAGTTTGCTTCACGCCGAGCGAGGCGGCGCGCTTCTGCAGAATGCTGAGAAGCATGCGGCGCGAGATGCCGGCGAAACCGTGTCCCTGGGAGCGGATGGTCTGCCCTTTGAAGTGCACGTCGATGTCGTCCCAATGGTAGAACTCATCGACGATGCGTGCATGCGAGGGCGCGTCGGCCTCCAGGAAGTTGCCCATGGTCTTGTCTGAAAATACGACGCCCCAGCCAAAGGTGTCGTCCGGGCGGTTGCGCTCGAAAATTTCGACGGACGCGTCGGGCAGATCCTTCTTGAACAGGATCGCAGCATACAAGCCGGCGGGACCGCCGCCCATGCAGACAATTCGCTTCATGCCTCATTATATCATATATAGATAGTTTATATATAAAGGATAATCGCGGCGCAGCGCATGCCGCCCCTAAAGGCTCAGCCGGGCGCCGCTAGCGCGGCGCTTCAGCCGCGTCGGGCGCTGCGGCAATTCTGCGACGATGAGCCCCTCATCATCCGTGCCTACGCTTCTGACCCGCGCGCCGTGCGCGAGCAGGCTGTGCAGGGCGAGCTGGTAGTGCGGATCCTCCACGATCACCCGGTCGCCCGGATCCAGCAGCACACGCCCCCCATGGTGAGGGCTTGCTGAGTCCCCGCGACGATCAGGATGTCAATCGCGTTGCACAGCACACCGTGAGATACATACGATCTCGAGTTAGGCGGCCTCCGCTGCGTGGTTTCGCAGCGCTGCAATGGCGCGCTCGAGCTGCACGCCGCTATCGTCGGCCAGGGCCGCTTCGCGCAAAGCTCGCAAACGGGCAGCGCCTTTGGGATCGCTCACCAGGCTCGGGGCGAGCGACGATAATTGACTGAATGACGACCAGCCGCGCTCGTGCGTGTCGCCGTAGCCCTTCACCAGTGTCTGACATTCCGCGAGCTCCACGGCGAGATCATGGTTTCGCGGGGCAATCTCTGCGATCTCAATCAACCACGCCTCGATGCGCTGGTTCTCGATCTGGTAACGCAGGCTGCCGCGCCTGAATCGCCTTAGGGCGGCGATGCCGCGCAGCAACGCAAAGCCGCTGATGCTCGTGGTCGAAATGCGCCGTCCCGCCGTGAATCGCGTCAACATACGATGCGCGCGCCCAGATGCCAGCAGGCGCCGGCCGAGCCCGGCGGGCAGAGTGCCGCAGATTTCCTCCGCCCGCGGTTTCACGAATTCGCGCACTTCGACCAGGTCTTTAGGGCTCGCCTTCACCTCGCGTCGAATGCGTTCCGCGCGGCCGCGCCGCGTTTTGAGCTGCGCCACGCGCATCACGTCCTCGAAACTCATCCACAATCCCAAGGAACGCGCGGTGGCGGCGGTCAATTTGGCATCATTCGAAGCGGAAGTATCGATCGCCGCGACGCGCTCGATTCGATCCAAGAACAAACCGGCGTAGGCGTCGTCCTGGTAGTCGGACAGCCGAGCTGCCACCATACCAAGCAACTCGCGCAGCGCGGCGGGGAACCGGCTTTCGATCCTTTGCCTCAACTGTGCAGATACGGCCTGGAGCGTGTAATCGGAAGAGTCGATCGTTCGACTGTCAGGCCACGCCGCCGCAGTGAGCGGCTTCGCAGCCGCGGCGATCACCGCCAGGCGCCCGGCCTCGAACGCGGCCAAGCTGGCTTCAACGCCGACACCGGATTCCTTGATCGCGTGATGGTATTCCTCGATTCCCCAAGGCAGCACGCCGGCGCCCGCTATGCTGCCGAGTATGACGGCGCTGATTCGGCCGCCCGCAGCGTCTGCTACTTTGACCATATCAAAGCCAATCAGCTTCTTCGACGCCGCCGCGGCGATCTCGAACAATTCGCGCGAGCTGGCGCGACCGTCGCCGAGCGCGATTTTTTCGCCGATGGTGTAGTCCCGATGCGTGGAGGCGATGAGCGTGGTGCGATCCTGGGTGACCAGGCCGCGATTGATCGCCCGGCCTGCCTCCATCCACTCCGATGCCACCACGATGTCCACGTCGCCGGGATTCGGCATCAGCGCCATGATGGGTTCGCGGCCATCGGGCGCATCGCTTCGCGGAAAGAATTCCAAGTAGTAGATCGTCGCGCCGGTGCGCTGCGCGACGCCGGGTACCGATGTTGCCTGTACGAAGTAGCCCGCGCGCCGGGCCGTGATGACCAGCCAATCAGTCACGACGCCGCCGCCCTGGCCGCCCAGAGCTGCAATCGTCAAGGTGATGGGCCGTGAGCGCCTCAAGCCAGTATGCGAATGACGGCGCTGCGCAGCCGGGCCTTGAACCGATCCCATGCTGTCGGGTTCACGATGATATCGGCCCGATAGAAAGACGGGCAGAGCACCGCCGCGTGCGCCACCTCACCGCAAACCCCGCAGCCGACGCAACTGTTGTCGACATACGCAACCGGATCCCGCCGCAGGGGGTCGGGATTCGTTTTCACGGTGAGCGAAGGGCAGCCGGACAGCCGAATACACGAATGATCGCCGGTGCAGACATCGGAATCGACGCCAAAGCGCTCTCGGACGACGCGCTCGCCATCGCCGATCAACTTCTTGATGGCCGGTGCGACACGCCGCTGGCGATTCAATTGACATTCGCCCTCCGCAATTACGATTTTAGGTCCTGCGAATTTGGTGAGCAGCGCTTCGCGCAGCACCCGCATCGTCTGTTTCATGTCGTAGGTTCGAATCGTGCGCACCCATTCCACGCCCACGCCGCGCACGGCTGTCTCGATGCGGTTTCTCGCCAGCCGGCCCTTGATCTCGGCCGAGGATGATGGGATGTATTGGCCCCCGGTGGCGGCCGAGTAGCCGTTATCCACGATAATGGTCACGCCGTCGTGCCGATTGAAGACGGCGTTGCCGATGCCGCTGGTCAAGCCGTTGTGCCAGAAACCGCCGTCGCCCATCATGGATAGCGCGCGCCGCGGATTGGGTACGTTGAAAGACGCGCCGCCGGCCGCACCCAGGCCATAACCCATGATGGTTCCGCCAAGATCGAATGGCGGCAGGGTGGAAAAGGAATGACAGCCGATATCCGCGCTGACTTGCATCGGCCCCATTTCGCGCGCGAGCAGTTTCATGGAGGCAAACAGCGGCCGCTCGGGGCATCCTGTGCACAATCCCGAGGGACGCGTGGGCACGTTGCGCGCCAGCATGGCGGCCGGAAGCAGCGGAATGTCCGCGGCCGGCAATTGCCCGAATTCCGCTAGAAATTTGCGCAGGCCCGCGATGACCACGGCGCCGGTATATTCGCCCGCCATGGGCAGCGGCCCTTTGCCGACGATGCGCGTCTGCACATCTGCTTGACGAAGAAACAGGCTGGCTGCCTGCTCTATGAACTCGGGCTGGCCTTCCTCAATGATCAGAATCGCCTTCTTGCCCTGCGCGAAACGCGTGAATTCGTCCGGAACCAGCGGATAGGTGACATTCAAGACGTAGAGCGGAATCTTGGATTCGCCGAACACGTCGGCCAAATTCAAGCGCTCGAGCGCGCGCAGCACCGTATTGTACAAGCCGCCTTGCAGCACAATGCCGACGTCGCAAGCTGCGTTTTCCCCCAGAAACTCATTGAGCTGGCGCTCTGTGATGAACTTGACCGCGGCGGGCCAGCGTTGCTCGATCTTTGCCCGCTCTTGGGCATAGGTGGATGGCGGCAAAATGATTCGCTCAAAGGTGCGCACGGGATTATTCATCGCCTGCTGCAGCGTGAAGGGCGGCCGGCGATTGTCCTTGGCGCGAAATTGGCCGACCACGTGGCAAGCGCGGATCCGCAGCATCAGCATGACCGGCGTACTGCTCGCCTCGGAGAGCTCGAAGCCTTGTTCCACCGCCTGCACGATCGAGGGCAGATTCGGCCGCGGATCGAGCAACCACATCTGTGATTTCATCGCGAAGGCATGCGTGCGCTCTTGCATGATGCTCGCGCCTTCGCCGTAGTCTTCGCCGAGCACAATCAACGCACCGCCGATGACTCCGGCCGACGCCAGATTGGAGAGCGCATCCGAGGCAACATTGGTGCCGACGGTGGACTTCCACGTCACTGCGCCGCGGATCGGATAGTTGACCGACGCGGCAAGCATGGCGGCTGCCGTTGCTTCGCTCGCCGAGGATTCGAAACGAACGCCGAGTTCGGCCAAGATCACGCTTGCGTCTGAAAGCACGTCCATGAGGTGCGAAATCGGCGCACCCTGATAGCCGCCCACATACCCGACGCCGGATTGCAGCAGCGCCTTGGTGACGGCGAGAATCCCCTCGCCTTCGAACTCGGCGCCTGCGCTCAGGCGCAGCGACTGCACTTCTTTGGCGAATGAACGCTCAGCCATGCCGTAAGCTCAGAAAAAAAACCAGTATACATGCGTGCGCCGACGCCTCGATTTAGGGCTGCAATCGGGTCGAGGCCCAAGGGAGGCCGGGAGTTGCGCGGGAGGCCTCGAGTGGGCGTGCGAAGCGCGCGCGGTCGTGAATGCGGTATTCCCCCTCGACCCAAAGTTCCATGGCATCGACATAGAGGCGGTATCCGCCCCAATTGGGGGGCCGCGGCACCGAAACGGAGATATTCTCGGGTTCTTCCGATCCGGGGCCTTGGTAGGGGATGCCGAAGCGGCGTGCTTCGCGGGCCACCGCTTCGCTCAAGGCTATCCGGGATTCCACCGGCTGGCTTTGCTGGCTGGCCCAGGCCCCCAACTGTTTCTGCCAAACCCGCGTATGGAAATAGGCGTCGTTTTCGGCATCGGAGAGCAGTTCCACCTGGCCTTCGGCGCGTACCTGCCGGTGCAAATGATCCCAGTGAAAAACGACGGCGGCGCGCGGGTTGCCGGCAAGCTCGCTTCCCTTGCGTGACCGGTAGTTGGTATAGAAGAGTATATATCCCTGTTGCGCTGCAATCTCCTTACACAGCACCACCCGGGCGGACGGATAGCCGCGGCTGTCGACAGTCGCGAGGACCATGGAGTTCGGATTGGGCTGGGCCGCATCGCGCTGCGCTTGGGCGAGCCATTGGGCCGCCAATTCGAGCGGATTGGCCGGTAGAGGGTCAGGCAGGGTTTCGGTCCAAAATGTCTTTTTGCTGCTGCTCATTGGAGAATGGTAGCCGTGCCGATGAAACTAAGGGGCATTCTTTAATATGAATCTGGACGATTTAAGAGCGGCACTGACTGACCTTGATGGTGAGTTACTTGAATTGGTGTCGCGCCGCCAGGCTTTGAGCGAGCAGGTGGCGGCGGTCAAGCGCGCCACAGGTCGCGCGACTCGGGACTTCGGCCGGGAGCGAGAGGTCATATTGCGGGGCCGCAACACTGCCGAGCGCCTGAAGATCTCGCCCGACCTGGCTGAATCGCTGCTGCGACAACTGATCCAATCGTCGCTGGCCACACAGGAGCAGGCGCGCGTGGCGGCGCAGGCCCATGGCAGCGGCAAGCGCGCGTTGGTTATCGGCGGTCACGGCAAGATGGGCGGGTGGTTCGCCGAGTTTCTGGCCTCCCAGGGGTTTCGGGTCACCATCGCGGACCCCAAAGGCGGTTCGCCGGGCTTCGAATGGCTAGCCGATTGGCAGACCGACCCGTTGGATTTCGATCTCATTGTGCTTGCCACGCCCCTGTCAGCTACGGCGGAGTTGCTGCAGGTGCTGGCGCGCCGCCGGCCGCGCGGGCTGGTGTTCGACCTGGGCTCGCTGAAGACGCCACTGCGGGCGGGGCTCTCGGCGCTGGTCAACGCCGGTTGCCGTGTCACCTCGGTGCATCCCATGTTCGGACCCGATACTGAACTGCTGTCGGGCCGGCATGTAATTTTCATCGACCTCGGGGACAAGGAGGCTCTGGCGCAGGCACAGGAATTGTTCGCACCGACGATGGCTGAGCGGGTGGTCATGGATTTGGACGAGCACGATCGCTTGATCGCCTACGTCTTGGGTCTATCGCACGCCCTAAATATCGCGTTTTTCACAGCCCTGGCCGACAGCGGCGAAGCGGCACCGCGGTTGGCACGGTTGTCGAGTACGACCTTCGATTCGCAACTTGAGGTGGCGAGCCGCGTCGCCGCCGAGAGCCCGGACCTCTATTTCGAGATTCAAAGTTCAAATGACTACGGCAACGAGTCGCTGCTGGCGCTGCAAAAGGCGGTTGAACGGTTGGTGGTGACGGTGAAAACCAAGAATGCGCAGGAGTTCACGGCAATCATGAACCGCGGGAGAGCCTACTTGGATGTGCGCGCCGCCGCGCGCGCGGTTTGAGGAATCTAGGAATGCCTGAGCTGACCGACACGGGTAGGGAGATCGAAGATTTGCGGAAGCGTCTGGCCGAAATGACGGCCGAGGCTTCCAACAACGAGACCATCTTGAAGCGTACTCAGGCGCGCGAGTTGAGCCTGCTGCGCGCCGACAGCCTGTCGCAACTGCTGCACGCCATGGTGAGCGGCTTGCGCGAGTCCTACGGGCTCGATGCGGTCAGTGTGGTGTTGCTCGATCCGCAACACGAAGTCCGGCATCTATTGGTCGCGGGCGGCGATCGACCGGAGGAATTCAAGCAGATTTTCTTCGTCGATTCGCTGGTCGGATTGGCGCCTCAGTTCGCGGTATTGCACAAGCCGTGGCTTGGGCCTTACGTCGGCGCCGATCATCACTTGCTGTTTCCGGGTATATTGAATCTGAGAAGCGCCGCGCTCGTGCCGCTGCCGCGCAAAGACCGCGCGACCGGCGCATTGTGCTTCGGCAGCCGCGATGCAACGCGCTTTACACGCCATCACGGCACGGATTTTCTCGCGCATTTGGGCGCGGTCGCGGCCGTATGCATCGAGAACGCCGTGAACCGAGCGCGTCTAATGCGCGCCGGCATCACCGATTTCCTGACCGGCTGGCACAATCGGCGCTACTTGCAGCAGCGCTTGAAAGAAGAACTGGCGCGCGCGCAGCGCCGCGGCGCGACGATCGGCTGCCTGATGATCGACATCGATAAATTCAAGGGTATCAATGACGGCTATGGACACCTGGCAGGCGACAATGCCCTCAAAGAGGTCGCGCACCGCATCGAGGCGCAAATTCGCAGCATGGATACCGCGGCGCGATTCGGCGGCGATGAGCTGGCGATTCTTTTGCCCGAAACCACGGCTTCCGATGCTGCAACATTGGCCGAGCGAATTCGCGAGGTGATTGCCGCCATGCCCTTCGCGCTGAACTCGCAAATCTCCCGCGGCCTGACCGTGTCAGTGGGCGTTGCGGCGGTCTCGCCCGGGCGCGACGAAGCTGACCTCAAAGCGGTGGCTGATCGCTTGATCGCCGACGCCGATGCGGCGCTATATCGCGCCAAGGCATTGGGCAGAAATCGCGTGCAAGTAGGGGCTGGATGAATATGTCGCTGCAACCCGCCACCGATACCATCGACAAGGACGGATTTCGCGCCAATGTCGGCATTGTCTTGACGCGCGGCTCCAGAGAGGTGTTCTTGGGCGGCCGCGTCGGCGGCCGTGGCTGGCAGTTTCCGCAGGGCGGAGTCAATCGCGGCGAGCCGGTCGAGGACGCACTGTACCGCGAGCTCCGGGAAGAAATTGGCTTGGAACGCCAGGACGTGGAGATGCTGGGGTCAACCCAAGGCTGGCTGCGTTATCGACTGCCGCGCCAGTACGTGCGCGATCGCTGCATCGGCCAGAAGCAGCGCTGGTATCTGCTGAAGCTCATCGGCGACGAATCAAGACTGCGCTTCGACCTCACCAATCAGCCGGAATTCGAGCGCTGGCGCTGGACCGATTATTGGACGCCGGTGCGCGAGGTGGTGTATTTCAAACGGAGGGTTTACGTGCGGGCGTTGCATGATTTGGGAAAGCACATGTTTCCCGACGGCCTGCCGCCGTATCCGGACTGGTGGCCGGAAATCCAGGCAGCCTCATAACTGGGGTCGCGTCGACGCCATCAATAGTTGCGCGAAGCGCTTAACCAGGCTTGACCACCGCGAGAATGACGATGGCGATGAGCAGCAGCGAGGGTAATTCGTTGAAGCCTCGAAACCACTTGGAGCTGCGAGTGTTGCGCTGCCCGGCGAAATCCCGCATCAGCTTGTAGCAGTACGCGTGGTAGGCGATTACCAATGCCACGAACAGCAGTTTGACCTTGAGCCACGTCATCTGCAGGTATCCTGGGGACTCGATCAGCATCAGGCCGCCAAAAAAAATGCTGGCGGCGGCGCCGATGGTCATGATGGCGAATAAGCGCCTCTCCATGAGTTCGAAGCGCTGCGTGCTGATCGAATCCGACGCTTGCGCGTGATAGACATAGAGCCGGGGCAAATAGAACAGGCCGGCGAACCAGGTGACCACGGCGATGACGTGGAATGCTTTGAGCCAGAGCATGGTGGCTCAGAATAGATGATAACTGGAGCGCTGTCTTAGGGGTCGAGGCTTCGTATAATGACCTTTAAGCCTCCGTAGGAGCGGACTCAAGAATGGCCGAATCTTTTAGCAAGCTGGTGGTCCGGCCGCACGCGCCAACGCGCCTCGCGGCACTGTGGACGGTCGGCCTTCTGCTCGCCGGCACCATCCTGTACTCGGCGTTCGAATTGGGCCGCTACGATGCGGGTTTTCGAGTGGTCGATTCGGTTCGCGGCGCATTATCGGCCAGCCGGCGCATTCGCACACTCGAGTCGGAAAACGAAAATCAACGCCGCCAGCTCGAAGCGGCGGAAACCGCCAGGCGCGTGGATCGCGAAGGCTATGCGCAAGTCGAGCGCAGTCTCGGCGACATGCAGAGTCAGATCGCCCGGCTCAACCAGGATCTATCGTTCTACCGTGGCCTCGTTCAGCCTGAGTCGCTCATCCACGTCAAAGTGCAGCAGATGCAAATCGTACCCGACGGACCTGCCGGCCAGTATCACTTGAAGTTCGTGTTGATACAGACCGGGAAGCCCGACAAAGAGGTCGGGGGCAACGCGGCCGTGACGCTCGACGGATTACTGGGCGGCAAGCCGCTGTCCTTGAGCTACGCGCAAGTGTCGCCTAACCATCGCGTCAGCCTGGCATACTCCTTCAAGTACTTTCAGGAGTACAACGAGCCCATAGAATTACCGGCGGGTTTTGAGCCGACGCGCGTGGGTGTCGAGATCCACAGCGGCAGGGATGCCAATCATAGTTTCCGGCAGGCGTTCGTCTGGAAGGCGCAGGGAATGTCGGTGGAAACGGAAGCGAACGGCGATATTCCGGGCAAAGGTGAAGCAGATGTTCAAACCGAAACCGAGTAAGAAAGCAGAAATCGACACGCTGATCGGCGCGAAGACCCGTATCAATGGCGACGTCGAGTTCGTCGGCGGGTTTCATCTCGACGGTCATATCAACGGCAATGTAAAAGGCGCAGCGGGCGGCGCCCTGTCGGTAAGCGAACAGGGATGCATCGAGGGGTCGGTCGTCGTCACCAATATCGTGCTGAACGGCATCGTGAAAGGCGATATCGAAGCCGGCGATCGCGTCGAAATGGGTCCCAAAGCGCGGGTTCTCGGCAGTGTCCACTACACAACCATTGAAACCGCCGTGGGAGCCCAAATTAATGGGAAATTGATCCATCGAGCCAAAGCGGGGCCCGAGTCGGGCGATTCGGCCGCGGCGGGAGCGAACGCAAGTCGCAAAGAGGGTTCATAACTTTGATTGGCCCTAGGCCGACCTGTAGAATGTCCTTATGAGCACAACTTCTGAATCGACTCTGTCCGCTGATCTCGCGCCGCAAATGCCGGATGTGCTGATCTTTACCGATGCCGCGGCCGGCAAGGTCGGCGAACTGATCCGCGAAGAGGCGAATCCCAACCTGAAATTGCGTGTGTTCGTCTCGGGCGGCGGCTGCTCGGGCTTTCAGTACGGTTTCACCTTCGACGAGAAAATCGAAGATGGCGACTTTTGCGTCGAGAAGCGTGGCGTGCAGCTGCTGGTTGATCCGATGAGCGCGCAATATCTGATGGGCGCGGAGATCGACTACAAAGAGGATCTGCAGGGCGCTCAATTCGTGATTCGCAACCCAAACGCGAAAACCACCTGCGGCTGCGGGTCTTCATTCGCAGCCTAAGAATGTCGTGTAGATGAGCGGCCGTACGGTCGTGCCCGACGTGCTCGCGGCCGTCGATTTGGGCTCCAACAGTTTCCACATGGTCGTCGCGCGCTACTCGCACGGCCAGCTCGTCATCCTCGATCGATTGCGAGAAATGGTCCGCCTGGCCGCCGGCATGGGCGACAGCGGCCGGCTCGATGACACCGCGACCGAGCGTGCGTTGCGCTGCCTCGAAAGATTCGGCCAGCGATTGCGCGCCATGCGCGCGGACAGCGTGCGCGTGGTGGGCACGAACGCGTTGCGCCGCGCCAAGCGCAAGCGATGGTTTTTGGAGCGCGCCCGCGCGGCGCTGGGTCACCCCATTGAAATCATCTCCGGGCTGGAAGAGGCGCGCCTGATTTACTCCGGCGTCGCCCATACGAGCCCAATGAGCCCGGACAAGCGGTTGGTCATCGATATCGGCGGCGGATCGACGGAAATCGTCATCGGCGAGGGCTTTGATCCGCTCCTGCTCGAGAGTCTGTCGGTGGGCTGCGTGGGTTTGAGCACCAGCTTCTTCGACGATGGCAGAATCTCCGCGAAGCGCCTGGAACGAGCGCGCACGGCGGTCAGGCTGGAACTCGAGCCCGTGCAAGAGGCCTATCGGAAAATGGGTTGGCTGCAGGTATTCGGCAGTTCCGGCACCGTGCGCGTCATCAGCGATGTGCTGCACCGTCTGAACCCTGATTCGCCGCACGTCACGCTGGACAACTTGAACGCCCTCGCGGAGCGAGTCATCGCCGCCGGGCATGTGGATGAGCTCGATTTGCCCGATGTGGACGCGGAGCGAGCGCCGGTGTTTCCCGCGGGGCTGGCAATACTGTTGGAAATAGTCGAGAACTTCGGCATCGACCGTGTCCGTGTGGCCGAAGGCGCGATGCGCGAGGGTCTGCTCTACGATCTCATGGGCCGGTTTACCGACGAAGATGCGCGCGTTCGCAGCGTGCGCGCCATGGAAAAGCGCTATCACATCGACGAGCAGCAGGCGGACCGCGTCGAGGCCACCGCCGTGGGCCTGCTCGAGCAGGTCGAAAACGACTGGGGACTGGAAGATCCGCTGGCGGAGTCCGTGCTGCGCTGGGCCGCGCGCCTGCACGAAACAGGTCTCGATATCGCCCATTCCAAGTATCACCGCCACAGCGCCTACCTTCTCGAGCACGCCGACATGCCGGGATTTCCGCGCGAAGAACAATTGCTGCTCGCGGCGATGGTGGGCGGTCACCGCCGCCAATTGTCTATCGCCTCGCTCGAGGACTTGCTCCCGCCTTGGGATCGGCTGGCCGAGTTTTTGATCGTGATCCTGCGCATCGCGGTGCTCCTGCACCGCGGGCGAAGCCCGCAACCGCTGCCGGAAGTCAAATTGACGGTCAAGAGCCGCAACATCACGGTGGAATTGCCGCAGCGCTGGATCAAGGAACATCCGCTCACCCTCGAGGATCTCGAACAGGAGCGCGGCTATCTGAAAGAGGTCGGCTTTCGCCTGAACATCGTCTAGATTCTTTGCGCCGACTAGCCCTCGGTTAGGGCCACCCGCTCGTCGTACAGATTCATCAACCGGGCCTGCGCGGAGATTTTCTTCTCACCCGTGGCGCGCGAATAATGTCCGTCCGTATGCAGCGTCCAGGCCTGCATGTCGTCTTCCAAGTACAGCTGCAAATCGTCAGCGACCCGCGCACTCAGGGAGGGATCTTCGATCGGAAAGGCGATCTCGATGCGACGGAATAAATTACGGTCCATCCAGTCGGCGCTGCCGCAATAAATTTCCTGCACTCCCGCATTCTCAAAATAATAAACCCGCGAATGTTCAAGGAAACGGCCGACGATGGAACGCACCTTGATGCGATCGGAAACGCCGCGGACGCCCGGCTTGAGGCAGCACACGCCGCGGATGATGAGGTCGATGTCCACGCCTGCGCGCGAGGCGCGGTACAGCGCTTGAATGATGGTCGGCTCGGTCAGCGCGTTGAGCTTCGCGATGATGCGTGCCGGCTTGCCGGCCCGTGCGTGCGCGGCCTCGCGGTCGATTTTCGCCAATAGCGCGTGATGCAGGCTGAACGGCGCGTGCAACAGCTTGCGCAGCTTCGGCACCTGCGTGAGGCCCGTGAGCTGCAGGAAAATCTCGTGAATGTCCTCGCCAATGGATTCATCCGCGGTCAGGAGGCCGTAATCCGTGTAAAGGCGCGCGGTCTTGGTGTGGTAATTGCCGGTGCCCAGGTGGCAGTAGCGGCGCAGGCCTTTTTCCTCGCGCCGCACCACCATGACCAGTTTTGCATGCGTCTTGAAGCCGAACACCCCGTACATGACGTGCGCACCCGCTTCCTGCAGCTTGGTGGCCAATTCGATATTCGCCTCTTCGTCGAAACGCGCCCGCAGCTCGATGATTACCGTGACGTCCTTGCCGGCCGCGGCGGCCTCGACGAGCGCGGCGACAATGGCGGAGTCGTTGCCCACCCGATACAGAGTCTGCTTGATCGCCAGCACCTGGGGATCGGTCGCCGCCTGCCTGATGAAATCGGTCACCGGCCCGAATCCCTGGAAAGGGTGATGCAGCAGCACATCGCCGGCACGCAAGGTGGAGAAGGGGTCACCCCCCGCCTTCAGCCGGTCCGGAACGCTCGGCGTGAATGCTGAATATTTTAATTCGGCGCGATCCACCAGATCGTACAGCGCCATGAGCCGATTCATGTTCACGGGCCCGGACACCTTGTAGAGGTCGTCAGGCGTCAGTGCGAATTGTTCCAGCAGGTACGCCAGAATTTCCTCGGGACAATCGTGCGCCGTTTCCAGGCGCACGGCATCGCCGTAGCGCCGCGAAGCCAGCTCACCCTCGACCGCGCGCAGCAAGTCATCGACTTCTTCCTGCTCGACAAACAGGTCGCTGTTGCGCGTGACGCGAAATTGGTAGCAGCCGCGCATTTGCATGCCGGCAAACAGCGTCGATACAAAGGCTTCGACAATCGTTCCCAGAAAAACGAAGTTGCGGCTGCCGAGTTCATCGGGCAGGCGGATCAGGCGCGGCAGTGAGCGCGGCGCCTGCACCACGGCAAGGCCGCTGTTGCGCCCGAAACCATCTTCGCCTTCCACGACGACCGCGAAATTCAAGCTCTTGTTGAGAATTTTGGGAAAGGGCCGGGCGGGATCGAGTGCCAGCGGGCTCAAGACTGGTTCTACCTCGCGGGTGAAATAATCCTTGATCCAGGCCGCTTGCGCCGGCGTCCAGGTTTCCGGTTCGACAAAAATGATGCCGTTCTTCGCGAGCTCCGGCATGAGCACATTGTTCAAGACCTCGTATTGCTCATCGACCAGGCGCACGGCGTGCACGCGGATGGCCTTCAATTGCTCCGGTACCGATAATCCGTCGGGGCCCGGTTGGACGGCACCGGCTTCCAACAGCTCCTTGAGGCTGGCGACGCGGATCTCGAAGAACTCGTCGAGAATGGCGCAGGAGATACACAAGAATCGGACCCGCTCGAGAATTGGAATGCTGGGATCTTTGGCTTGCTCCAGCACGCGCTGATTGAATTCCAGAAACGACAGCTCGCGATTGAAATACAGCTGCGGAATTTGTAGGTCGGTGTCGTTCATGGTTTCTTCATGCGTAGCGATAAACGCCGCCCAAGATGCGCGCGCCCTTCGCACCGGTAACGCTGCCTGCGCTCGAAGTGAGGCCCTCGAGCGTGCGCATGGCGAACCAGGCGAAGGCGGCCGCTTCGACATAGTCGGGATCCAGTCCGAGCACAGCGGTGCTGGCGACTGGGTTGGGCGCAATCAACGCGGCGATGGCATTGAGCAATGCCGAATTGTGCGCTCCGCCTCCGCAAACATAGAGCGCGGCGCCCGGCGCATATTGGCGCACTGCCGCGGCGAGCGTGCAGGCAGTGAACTGCTGCAGCGTCGCCTGAACATCGCGCGGCGGACGAGAAAACAACCCGAGTTTGTTCTCGAGCCACGGCAGATTGAACAATTCACGCCCCGTGCTTTTGGGCGGCGCCAGCCGCACATACGGCTCGTCCAGCAACTCGCGCAGCAGCGTTTCATCGACCTGGCCGGACGCCGCCCAAGCGCCGCCTGCATCGAAATCCTTGCCCATATGCAGCGCAATCCAGGCGTCGAGCAGGCGGTTCGCCGGGCCGGTATCGAAGCCGGTGACAGTACTGCCCTCGGTCAGAATGGTGATGTTCGCTATACCGCCCAAATTGGCAATGACCCGATCCTCGCTGTCGCTGCGAAAAACCTGATCATGAAACACGGGAAGCAGCGGCGCGCCTTGGCCGCCCGCTGCGACATCGCGCCTGCGGAAATCCGCCACCACCGCGACTCCGGTCATCTCGGCGAGCGTATTGGGATCGCCGATCTGCCAAGTAAAGGGCACATCCAGGTCCGGTCGGTGGCGCAGCGTTTGTCCATGACTGCCGATGGCCGTCACGCGGTCCGCGCTGATCCCTGTACTTTGCATCAGCGCCAGCGCCGCCCGAGCAAAGGCCCGCCCGAGTTCCGTATCGATTTGTCCCACCTCATCAAGCGCGACGCGGTCAGCTTGATCGATGAGCGCAGAGATTCGGCGCTTGAGTTCCGGTTCAAACGGTGTGGCGCTGGTCGCGATGACGCGAAGCGGCGCGACATCGAAATCGACCAGCGCCGCATCGATAGCGTCCATGCTGGTTCCGGAAATCAAACCGAGGTAAATCGCCATTGCGCGGTCTATTTCAATTGACGCTGGATTTGGAGCGCGGCTCGGCTGCGACCGCGGGTACGGTAGCGACGCGAGTTGGCGGAGTCGCGGTGGGCGCAACGGTGGCGACCCCGACCGGCGTCTGCGGCGGTTGCGGGGGCGCCAAACTGCTAAGCAGCGGCGCAGCCATGTCGCGAAATCTCTGCAAATCCTGCGCGTGCAGCGGCTCCGCTCCCGGCAGCTGTACGGTTTGCGGATTTCGATGCACGCCACCCGACAGATACTCATAGTGCAAGTGAGGGCCCGTGGCCAGGCCGGTCATTCCCACATATCCGATGACCTCGCCCTGCTGCACGCGGGTGCCCACGTGAATGTTTCGGGCGAAGCGTGACATGTGCCCGTAGAGCGTGGAGATATTGGCGCCGTGAGTGAGGACGATGGCATTGCCGTATCCGCCACGCTGGCCCGCAAAACTGACATGGCCGTCGCCGGCGGCGTGCACCGGCGTGCCGATGGGCGCCGCATAGTCGGTGCCCATGTGTCCACGAATCAAATTCAAGATCGGATGCTGGCGATGCGGGTTGAATGCGGAACTCACGCGTGTGAATTCGAGCGGTGCGCGCAGGAACGCCTTGCGCATCGCCAAGCCGGCCGGTGTGTAGTAGCCGGCATGGCCATCCACAACGAAACGCACCGCGCGATATACCTTGCCGTTGTTCACGAACTCGGCCGCCAGCACTTCGCCATCGCGAAGATATTTTCCGTCTTGGAAAATTTGTTCGTACACGGCGGTGAAGCGGTCGCCCTCGCGGATGTCGAGTACGAAGTCGATGTCCCAGGCAAAGACATTGGCAAGCTTCAGCGCCACCGTGTCTGAGATATCGGCCGCGCCCGCCGCCTGAAACAGCGACGAGTCGATGGTGGCCCGCGCGGTGCGCACCCGGGTCTCCACCGGATTGTCGATCATCTTCGCCTCGAAGCCGCTGTCCTTGAGCACGACGTCGAGAGTTTGCGTCTCGCTTACCTTGCGGGTGAGTTCCTTGATGTCTCCATCGGCGTGCGTGAGCTTGATGGAATCGCCCGGCTTCAAGAAATCCAGACTCTGACGGATGCCGGGCAAGTTGCGGATCGCCGCCAGGTCGGATTTATTTAGGGCCATGCGCCGGAAAATGGCGTCGAGCGTATCGTTCCTGCCGACCACCACCTCGATGATCGAGGCAACGCTGGCCTGCTCCGCGGCGATTGGGGGCGGTGAGGCGACCGGGCTGGCAGCCGGGGTGGTGGCCATCGCAGCCTGTGCGTCCGGTGCGGCGATGGACTGCGGGGCGGCGGCGGTCGGCGCAGTAGAGTGGTTGAAACGCCATCCTAGGAATGCCGCTGCGGTCAGGGCGCATCCAACCACCGCGCCTGTCGCCAATATCTTGATTCGCGAAGAATTTTTCCAGGTTCCGAGAATGTTGCGTGGCACCGGCAATTCCTAGCGAAAGAGCCTCGTAGGCTATCTGGCACTCCCCATGGGGTCAATCACTGATCTCGGCAACCGCGACTTGGTGCGCGTCGCCCAATTCTCAGCGTTGTAATCAACCGTTCATGTTGCCCCGCTACAAAGACACAAGTTTCATTTTTGACCAACTTTAAGGGGGACTTGACGATGCGCAGATCCATCACGGCATTCGCGGCGGGGCTGGTTACGGCGGTAACCGTCCTTGGCACTGCAAACGCAAACAACACCAGTCAGGGTGGGGGAAGCGCCACGGCAACGCCCATTAAACACCTGGTCGTCATATTTCAGGAGAACGTCTCGTTTGATCACTACTTCGGCACCTATCCTCAGGCCACGAACCCGTCGGGCGAGCCGCGTTTCGAGGCCAAGCCCGGAACACCGACTGTGAACGGGTTGTCTGGCACGTTGATTTCCAACAATCCGAATGCCACGAATCCCGCCAACGGCAAAGGTGCAACCAACCCTTTCCGTCTCGACCGCAGTCAGGCGGCGACAATGGATCAAGACCATGACTACACGCCCGAGCAGCTGGCGTTCGATCACGGCCTGATGGACGCGTTCCCCGCCTCGGTCGGCACCGCGGGTCCGCCGCCGACCGGCTCGCCGATCTTCGCCACGACGGGTCTCACCATGGGCTACTACGACGGCAACACCGTCACTGCGTTATGGAATTACGCGCAGCACTTCGCAATGAACGACAACTCGTATGACACGAACTTCGGTCCCTCGACGCCGGGCGCCATCAATCTCGTCTCGGGTCAGACCAATGGGGTCACCAGCAACATGGCACCGGGCGGCGCGACGATTCCCGACGGCAACGGCGGCCTCTCGCTGATCAGCGATGCCGATCCGCTGGGCGATGTTTGCTCCACCACGACCGGTGAACTGGTGCACTTCAGCGGCAAGAATATCGGCGACTTGTTGAATGCCGCGAAGTTGAGCTGGGGATTCTTCGAAGGCGGCTTCGATCTCACGGTGGTCAATTCAAACGGCACGACGGGCTGCAAGCGCAGCACCACATCGGCGATCACCAAAACCAACAAGCTTGACTACATCCAGCATCACCAGCCGTTCCAGTACTACACCTCGACACAGAACCTCACGCACGCTCGTCCGAAATCAGTGAACCTGATTGGCACCAGCAATGATGGCGCCAATCATCAGTACGACACGCATGATTTCTTCGACGCGGTGAGCGCGGGCAATTTCCCCGCGGTTAGCTTCTTGAAGGCGCCGGGCTTTCAGGACGGCCACGCGGGCTACTCGGATCCCTTGGATGAACAGACCTTCGTCGTCACGGTGATCAACTTCCTGCAGAAGCAACGCGATTGGGAGTCGACCGCGGTGGTGATTGCTTACGACGATTCGGACGGCTGGTATGATCATGTACTGGGTCAAATCGTCAATCAGTCCGCGACCGATGCCGACGCGCTGAGCGGCCTTGGCCTCTGCGGCAGCGGCGTCGGTGCGTTGCCAGGCATCAACCCCGCGACGTTGCATGCACAGGGCCGCTGCGGCTACGGACCGCGCTTGCCCTTGCTGGTGATTTCGCCCTGGGCGCGCAGCAATTTCGTGGATCACACCATGACCGATCAGTCCTCGATCACGCGTTTCATCGAAGACAACTGGCTGCAGGGCGCGCGAATCGGCAATGGATCGTTCGATACCATCGCAAACCCGATCGACAACATGTTCGACTTTGCTCGCGAGAACGGCGATCGGCTTTTGATCCTCGATCCGAACACCGGTGAGGTTCAATCCGCTTACGGCTGGTAATCGCCAGCGCTGCCGTCGTTGGATATATGTTGATGGTCAAGGGTACGGGAGAAATCCCGTGCCCTTGCTGTTTTGTGCTCCCGCGCCGGGGTAGATTGATCGCGTGACAAGCCGCCGTCGATTCATTCAACGCTCCACGCTGGCGGCTGCCGGCGCGCTGGCGCGCCGCGCGTTCCCGCACACCATGCCGCGCGCGGCAGCGCCGCCGGTACCGAATCTCGATCCCAATAGCCTCGCGCGCTTCGTCGATCCCTTGCCGCTTCCGGTGGTGGCACGGCCGGTCGCCACGCACGCCAACCCTTCGCGCCACGGCGAACAGCTGCAGCACTATCGCGTGGCCATGCGCGCGATTTCCAGCAAGCTGCACCGAGATCTGCCGTTGACAGGATTATGGTCCTACGGTGGATCGGTTCCCGGCGTGATGTTCGATACGCGCAGCGGCGAAGGCCTCACGGTCGAGTGGGCCAACGAGCTGCCCAATAAACATTTTCTTCCCATCGATCACACGCTGCATGGCGCCGAAAAGCACGTACCGGAAGTTCGCGGCGCGGTGCACCTGCATGGCGGCAAGACGCCGCCGGACAGCGATGGTTATCCGGAGGACTGGTATGTGCCCGGCCAGTCGCGCACGTATCACTATCCGAACAGCCAGGATCCCGCGCTGCTCTGGTATCACGATCATGCGATGGGCATCAATCGGCTCAATATCTATGCCGGATTATTCGGCCTTCACGTCATTCGCGACAAAGTAGAAGACGAGCTGCATCTGCCGAGCGGCAAATACGAAGTGCCGCTGGTGTTGTTCGATCGCGACGTGCGCCGTGATGGGCAGCTCAGCTATCCCGTGTCGGCTGATCCTGAGCGACCCTGGGTGCCGGAGTTTTTCGGCGAGATCCAGTTGGTCAACGGCAAAATATTTCCGTATCTCGAGGTTGAGCCGCGCAAATATCGCTTCAGAGTGCTGAACGCCGCCAACGGACGCTTTTATCGCTTGTCCTTGAGCGAAGGTGCGGAAATTCATCAGATCGGTACCGACCAAGGTTTATTGCCGGCGCCGCTCCAGGTCACGAATCTGCAGCTCGCCCCTGGCGAGCGCGCGGACATCGTGGTCGATTTCGCGAACCACCGGGGTGCCAAAGTTTTGCTGCAAAGCGATTCCTTTGTACTGATGCAATTCAGGGTCGGGGCCGGGAAAGTCTCGGATACCAACGCGTTGCCTGCGAGCCTGCGCGCGGTGCCGCGAATCCAGGAATCTTCTGCAGTGCAAACACGCCGGCTCACATTGGATGAGTCGGTCAACCTCGTCGCTGAATCCACGGGAATGCTGCTCAACAACACGCCCTGGCACATGCCCATTACCGAACGGCCGGTATTGGGGACGACGGAAATTTGGGAATTGGTGAATCTCACCGACGATGTGCACCCGATTCATTTGCATATGGTGAAATTCCAAATTCTGGATCGGCGCCGTTTCGATGCCTTTCAATACATGACCGCGCAGACTCTGCGCTTCGTGGGCCCGGCCGTGGTCGCGGAAGCGAACGAAATGGGTTGGAAGGACACGGCGCGCGCCAATCCGAAAACCGTGACCCGCATCATCGTGCCCTTCGAGGGGTTTTCCGGGCGCTTCGTCTGGCACTGCCATATCCTCGAGCATGAGGATAACGAGATGATGCGGCCGTACGAAATTCTGCCGGCCGCAGCGGACTGATGACTCGAACCGGCGCGGGCGCGCCCACGAGTCCTGGTTCAGGCTCGCCGAATCAAACCGTGCCGTTTTCTCCCTACGGAGAGGCGCGCGGTGCCGCTGCTGTCCAAATCCGCGTCCGTGACGCTGGCCGTCGCGGCCTTCACTGTTTGATCGTTCAGACGCACGCCGCCTTGGTCGATCAGGCGTCGCGCTTCGCTCTTGGAGGCCGCCATGCCGAGGGCAATCGCGACATCGATGATGAGCGCCGGTTCGCCCGTATTCAGCATGAAGGTGGGCAAGCCCTCGGCCGCGCCGCCGGCAAAGGCGCGCGATGCAGTGGCCGCGGCTTCCGCGGCGCTTGCTTCACCGTGGCAGAGGCGCGTCGCTTCAGTGGCGAGTATTTCCTTCGCGACATTGATTTCCGCATCCTTGAGGTTCTCGAGCCGCGCGATTTCGGCAAGCGGCAAGTCGGTAAACATGCGCAGAAACCGGCCAACATCGCCGTCTTCGGTGTTGCGCCAGAACTGCCAATAGTCGTAGGGAGAGAGACGATCGGGATTGAGCCACACGGCGCCGCTCGCGGTCTTGCCCATCTTTGCACCCGAAGAAGTGGTGATGAGCGGCGAAGTCAGTCCGAACAATTGCGCTTCGCTCGTGCGGCGTCCGAGCTCCACGCCCTGGACGATGTTGCCCCATTGATCCGAGCCGCCCATTTGCAAAGTACAGCCGTAGCGCTTGTGGAGCTCCACGAAATCGTAGCCCTGCATGATCATGTAATTGAATTCCAGAAAGGTCAGCGGCTGCTCGCGTTCCAGCCGCAGCTTCACGCTGTCCATGGTCAGCATGCGATTGATTGTGAAGTGCCGGCCGACGTCGCGTAGAAAGTCGATGTAGTGCAGACCTTTGAGCCAGTCGTCGTTGTTGGCCATGAATGCGTCCGAGGGCCCGGCGCCGAAATCCAGGAAGCGCGCGAATGTTGCGCGAATCCCGGTGATATTGGCGTTGATTTGCTGATCAGTGAGCAACTGACGCGTTTCGTCTCGCCCCGACGGATCTCCGACCTTGGTTGTGCCGCCGCCCATCAGCACGATCGGCCGATGGCCCGCTTGCTGCAGCCTGCGCAGCAACATGATTTGCACCAGGTTGCCGATGTGCAGGCTATCGGCCGTTGCATCGAAGCCGATATATGCGGAAATCACGCTGGATTGCGCACGCGCATCGAGGCCTGCGGCATCGGTTATCTGATGGATGAAGCCGCGCTCGCT
>Ga0302325_10007319_pt1 | contig 24530 bp, 19 predicted proteins | sample Palsa_T0_2_FD_201948 | JGI IMG/M metagenome (GOLD analysis project Ga0302325, IMG submission 201948) | Peat permafrost microbial communities from Stordalen Mire near Abisko, Sweden - Palsa_T0_2 | ecosystem: Environmental > Terrestrial > Soil > Palsa > Peat permafrost | place: Sweden: Abisko... | reverse complement strand
CGGCACCGGAACATTCGCGGACGCGAACACGATCAGCGTCGACGGTGGCGCTGGCGTGACGTTCAGGTCGGCGATCATTGCGACCGGATCGACTCCGATCCGTCCAGCGATCGATGGCCTCGACTCGGCGCGTTGTGTGGACTCCGAGGGCCTGCTCGCCCAATCCTCGGTCCCGCCGCGCCTGGCGATCCTCGGAGGCGGCGTCATCGGCTGCGAGTTTGCCTCGATCTTCAAGCGCTTCGGGAGCGAGGTAACAATCATTGAGATGCTTCCCTCGCTGATTCCTCAGGAAGACGCGGAAGCATCAAAAGAACTCGCCAGATTGTTCAGGCGCCGCGGGGTCGAGCTGCAACTCGAAACGCGATGCACGCGGGTCGAGGACAACGGGGCGGAGTTGACCGTCCATTTCGGCGATGGGGAGACGATCGATGCGGACCTGATGCTCGTGGCCGTGGGCCGTCGCCCGGTCGTCCAGGATCTCGGGCTCGAAAACATCGGCGTGCAGTTCGACCGAACCACGGGTATCACCGCCGATGAACACCGGCGCACCACGCTGCCGCACGTATACGCGGTCGGTGATTGCGCCGGCTTTTGGCAGCTGGCCCACACTGCGTACCGCGAAGGCGAGGTCGCGGCAACCAACGCCTGTGGCCAGGTATCAACGATTGGCCGCCCAGCGGTCCCACGCCCGATCTACACAGATCCGGAGATCGCAAGCGTCGGCCTGACGGAGGCGCAGGCACGCGAGGCCTACGGCAGCGATATCGCAGTCGGAAAGTTTCCATGGGGGGCAAACGCGCGCGCGGTCATGCAGAACGAGACAGCCGGATGGGTTAAGTCAATCCACCACACGCGTACCGGCGAGCTCCTGGGCCTAATCATGATTGGTCCCCATGTCACGGACATGGTCGAGGCGGGTGTGGTCGCCACCGACGCAGAGGCAACCGCAGGCACCATCGCAGACGGAATGGCTCCACACCCGACGCTGTCCGAAGCGATCAGAGGCGCACTGCTTGTCGCGCTTGGGCGAGCGATCGACGTGCCCAACCGAAAGCCACACCTGGCGTCGTCGGCCGCTGCGGCTGCGGAGGGGGCGCCGTAGCCGACCCGACAATGCCCCGTGAAAAATCGGCGCAACCGTCCCGACGTCGTGGAGCCAGCTCCACCGACAGAGCCCCCTCGGACTTTAGTAGCGCATCCCTGGCAAACCCGCGACCCGCAGCTCGCAGCGCACGTACTTCGGCCGCAACGACACACAGCAGGGCTCGGCTGTGCGAGCTAAGGCGGTTGGAGCTCAACAAGGAGCGGCCCCCTGACCATCGGCTCAAGGGCGGATGCCGTCGGTCGCGCGAGACTCCCGAGCACGGAGCTGCGTGGGTTCGGAGGGCGGGTGACCTCTAATGACGTGCTAGCTGTGTCATGCTCGGCGGCGATGCGGGCGAGCGCGAGGCGCGAGTTGACGTCGAGCTTGGCGAAGATGCTGCGCAGGTGGCTCGAGACTGTGTGCCGCGACACGAACAGCCGCGCTGCGACCTCGCGGTTGGTGAGACCTTGCGAGACGAAGCGCGCGACGGCGAGCTCGCAGTCGGTGATCGCTGCCCAGCCGCTGTCGGCGCGCTCACGCGCCGCAAGGCGTCGCCGGACACCGTGGGCGCGGAGGCGGCTGCGCACTCGGCCCGCGTCCCAGCCGGCGCCGGCCTCTGCGTAGAGGATCAGCGCGCCGTCGAGCGCCTCGATCGCGCCGTCGACCGCGCCAGCGCTGGCGCGTGCGATGCCTAGGTCCTCGAGTGCGCTGGCACGCGCGAGCGGTCGCGGCCCAGTGGCGAACAGGTTCGCCGCGCGCGCGAGGTCGTCGATGTTCGACGTGAGCAGTCCGCGGGCGTGGGCTGCGGTCGCGACGATCGTCGCGACCTGCGGGTTGCGCTGTGCGCGCCGCTCTGCCTGGGCCGCCGTGGCCTGGGCCAGTTCGTCGTCGCCAGCGGCGAGCGCGATGCGGACGAGCTGGGGCTCGTCGGTCACATCGATTGGGAAGAGTGGCAGGATTCCCGTGCGCTGATCTCTACCCAGGGCGCAGAGCCAAGCGTGCGCGGCCGTGGGATCGCCGGCGGCCATGGCCTGCAAGGCGAGCAGCCATACCGCCTGGCGGCGGAAGTTTGGCGTCGAGTCCTCGAGGAGGTCGCGTGCGAGTCCGGTCGTTCGGTGCTGCAGGCGTCCGTTGCCCTGGTGTAGCGCGACTCGCCCCAGAGCGACGATGCCCGCGGCGTCAAGAGCACCGATGAAGCGATCACCGGTGTCCGGGCTGAACTGTTCGTCCAGGATCGCCCCGGCGTCGTCGAGCCGGCCCAGCTGGTGCAGCTGCCGGCCGCGCCAGATCTCGAAGATACGGATGGCCCAGCCGTTTCGGTCGCGTTGAGCCGCCGCGATGCTGTCGGCGGCTAGACGCAGGGAGTCGTCCACGCGGTCCAGCACGGTGCGCGTCTCACAGCGCCACTCCCGGGCGAGACGCTCGCGCGCCCAGTCGGTCGTGTGGATGCCGGCACGCGCCGCGTGCTCGGCCATCTCCAGCGCGTCCTGGTAGCGCCCGCCGACATACGCGGTCACGGACTCGGCGAGCGCGAACGCGAACGCCGAGTTGGGATCTCCGCTCGCCCGCACGGCCGCGGCTGTCTCGGCGTGGACCGCCATCGCCTCCTCTGTGCGGCCGCCGACCAGCAGATTGTGGAAGAGCGCCGCGAGGTGATGGGCGCGCAGGTGCACCGGCAGCTCGGGCAGCCCGAGCGCCTGCCGGCCGGCGGCGATCCGCGCGTCGGGTGGGGCGCGGAACATTCCCGCGATGCTGAGGAGCACCTCGGCCTCCTGCTCGGGTGACAGCGCGTCGCGCAGATGCGCGTCGGCAAACGTGCGTGCCTCATCGTCGCGGCCCGCGAACTGGAGCAGGACGGCTGTCTGCGCGAGCAGCGGACCACGCAGGGGGTGGTCGCGCGGCGCCAGCTCCAGCGCGCGCCGACCGAGATCGGCACCGCCATCGGGATCGGCGGTCGCGAGCGCCTCGCCGGCGCGCAGGAGTATCGAGATCGCCCGCTCGTCGCCGGACTCCGCGCTGGCCGCTATCTGCGCTGCTACCTCAACTGGCGCGGCGCCAGCAGCCAGCAGCACGTCAGCGGCTTGGCGGTCAAGCGCCCGCCGCGCCGACATGGGGACGCTCTCACGTACGGCGTCGCGGGTGACTTCGTGCCGGAAGGCGAGGCGGTCGCCGCTCTCGACCAGCATCCCACCGTCAATGAGCTCCTCCACCGATGCGAGCAGTCTCGCCGGAGGCCGGCCAAGCATGTTGGCCAGGTCCGCGAAGGAGAACTGGCGGCCGAGCGAGGCGGCGACCGTGGCAGCCTCGCGAGCGGGCGCCGAGAGACCGCGCAGGCGCTTTCTCATCGTGACGCTAACACGGCGGGGCGGGCGCGCCTCAACGAGCTCAGTCTGACCGGCAACGACCCGGATGAGGTCCTCCTCTCGGAGTCCGGACAGCAATTCCGTGAGCACAAATGGGCTGCCGCGCGCGCCCCTAACGAGGTCCAGAAGAACCTCGTCGGGCTCAGCGTCCATGACGTCCTTCGCCACCTGGGCCACGGCGGCGTCGTCGATGGGGTCGAGGACGATCCGCTCAGCGCCGCTGTGGTCAAGATGGTCGATCGCGCTGAGGAGCTGCGCGGAGCCCTGATCGGGGCAGAAGCCGAGAATCCATGCGATCGGCAGGTCGGCGAGGCGCGCGGGCAGCGCTCGCAGCGCCGCCGCGGTCCCGCCGTCGGCCCACTGCTGGTCGTCGAGCGAGATCAGGACCGGCCCGTCGAGCGCAGCGCGTTCGAGCATCGCCTGCAGGTCCTGAAACAGCCAGTACCGCTGCTCGGGTAGCGAGTGAAGCTCGCGAACCCCGGATCGATCGAGCAGTGGGTGCGGGCCATCGAACAACGCGTTCATCAGCGGAGCGAGCTCGACGACCCCGGCGCCGGGCTCCGCTACACCAGCGCCGACCCGGAACGCGAGTCGTCCCGCCATCCGGGCCGCCTCCGCCAGCATGCGAGTCTTGCCCATCCCGGGCTCTCCCTCGACGAGCACGACTGCGCCAACGCCGGAGCGGACCCGGCTGAGCTGATCCCCGAGGACCGCGAACTCCGCGTCTCGGCCGCGCACCATCGGAGCCCAAGATGCGACCTCTGGCACAGTGGCCACCATCGGCCGCCGGCGCGGAGATCGCGTCATGATGCTGGTGACCGTGTTGGTCATCGCTGTCTGACCCGGAAGGCGTCGGGCCAACGGTGGCGGGGGCTGCGGGGCACCGCCGTGACGGTAAGCTCCGGTGATGATCGCCCGCTAGGGTCGCTCGACGGTCATGCTACGGGGCGCATAGCCTTCGCTTGGGTCAACGACTGATCACGAGCAAGCAAGCGCATCAGCCCCGATCACAGGACGGGACCGGCAGCGGGAGGGTTGCTCAACTGAGCGCGCCGAATCCGAATAGACCTGGGGAACGCGCGCTTCGGAGTCACCATGAGCGCGTCCTCTGGTGCGATGAGCTCAACGAGCCGAGCACGGTGGACTCCGAGTTTCGAGCGCAGGATCGAACCCCGGGCAGCGAACACCCTCGGTGGCGCCGATACTGGGCAGTCACTGACTCAACCCCCGGCCAAATGGTCCTCCGCACATAGCAGTCGCCAACAGAAGCGTCCTCGGCGCCGGGACCGTAGTTTCGGGCTAACCCTTCCGATGGCGCCGAGGGACCCTCATCCAGCAACCGGACGACGTGAGCAGACCGCTCCGCATACACCCTCGCCAGGTTAATCCACCCCGCGCGCCCAGCCATGACGCGAGGGAGAAACGCCGGGCTTTGCTCGCTGAGCGGTCTTTCGCTCACCGGCGGTTGACACCGTGAAGAAATCACACACGCCGTTCGAACATGCCTGCACACCGAGGGTGATCTTGGTCCACGGTCCGTTCACTGACGCGTCGAGCTGGACGGCAGTCATCCGTGAGCTGCAGACAGTCGACATCGACGTGATCGCCCCGGCGGTTCCACTGCGCGGACTCGCCCACGATGCCGACTACATCGCGAGCGTCGCCGAGCAGTCCGACGGTCCGGTCTTGCTCGTCGGCCATTCATACGGCGGTGCCGTGACGACAGTGGTGGGCGCGCTGGCCCCGAACGTGGTCGGGCTGGTTTACATATCAGCGTTCGCGCTCGACATCGGCGAAAGCGTTCTCGATGCGACGAGGCTCTACCCAGACACGCTGCTCGCCCAGGCTCTACGGCCGGCAGAGTTCCGCGATCAGAACGATGAGCCCGCGGCCGATCTCTACCTCAAGGTCGATGCGTTTCACACGATCTTCGCGGCGGACATGCCGGCCGCCGAAGCAGCCGTCGCCGCGGTCTCTCAGCGTCCGGTGGCGGCCGCTGCGCTTGATGAGGCCGCTCTGGCAGCCGGTTGGAAAACGCTTCCCGCGTGGTATCTCGTCACCACTGGCGACCGCGTCATCCATCCTGAGACGCAACGATTTATGGCACGCCGCGCTCAGGCGAAGACAGTTGAGGTCGACGCATCGCACTCAGTTGTACGATCGCAGCCGACCCTCGTGGCAGAGCTGATCGGTAACGCCGCCCGAGCCTCGCGTCGCTCAGCATGAAGCGCTCCCTCCGCCGACGCGCCGATCGTCGTGATCGTTAAGCTTGAGGCCGTCTCCCGTAGCTTGGACCGCCCGCTGCGCAATGACCGGGAGCGCCTCAGCACCAACATCGCAACGAAGACTTTGACTGACCTTCCGGCAGCCCCAAGCGCAACGAACGGATCGTCGTTGGGGACGCCCGCTCGCACCTTGTTTGGTCGCGAGGAAGAGCTGGCTCGGCTCCGCGAGCTGATTGACGGAGTAGAGCAGAACGGAGCCGCGGCGATGCTGCGCGGCGAGCCCGGAATCGGCAAGACAGCGCTACTGGCGGAGGCACGACGCCTCGCCGTGCACCGAGGGATGAGGGTGCTCGCGACCACGGGCACCGACGCCGAGGTCGACCTTCCCTTCGCGAACCTGGACCAGTTGCTGCGGCCCCTGCGAACCGAACTCGATGCTCTCGAGTCTTCCCAGCGCGAGGTCCTGCTCGCCGCGTTCGGTACCGAAGTCGCCGCGCCGCAGCTCTACGCGATCGCCCGAGCCGTCCTAGATCTGCTGAGCGAAGCCGCCGGGCTGAGACCACTGCTGATCATCGTCGAGGACGCACAGCGGCTGGATCGGTGCACAGCGGATGTACTGGCTTTCGTCGCCAGGCGTCTGGAGAGCAATCGCGTCGTACTGCTCGGGGCGATTGCGGAGGGGTTCGACAGCCCACTGCATGACGGTGTAGCAGCCGATCTCGAGCTGAGGCCACTCGATCCTCAATCGGCGGCGGCGTTGCTCGACGCCCAGGCCCCTGACCTGCTCCCGGCGCTGCGTCAGCGGTTGCTGAGCGAGGCCTCGGGCAATCCGCTTGCACTGGTGGAGCTGCCAATCGCAGCCGACAGGATCAACGTTGGATCATTTCTTCCTGCTTGGCTGCCGCTCACCACGCGCTTGGAGCAGGCTTTCGCCGCGCGGGCATCCGACTTACCAGACGCTACCCGCAATCTGCTCCTGATCGCGGCACTCAACGACAGCGATGGGCTGGTGGAAGCTCTGGAGGCCGCGTCGCTGCTGGCGGGACGCCCCGTCACCTTGGAGGACGTTGCGCCGGCGGTGCAGGGCCGGCTGATCGAGACGGACGACAACACTCTGCGGTTTCGTCATTCGCTCATGCGTTCAGCGATTCGCCAAGCTGCGACCATCTCACGGCGCCACGCCGCTCACGCGGCGCTGGCAGACACGCTGACCGCTCATCCCCGCCGCCGGGTGTGGCATCGCGCGGCCTCAATAGTCGGCACCGACGATGCCGTCGCCGATGAGCTCGACGCGATCGCCGTCCGTGCACAGACACAAGGCAACTTCGCAGACGCCGTGACTAGCTTGGAGGGGGCGGCGTCGCTCAGTAGCAGTCTCGACCAACGGGGTACCCGACTGCTGCGAGCAGCCGAATTAGCCTTTGAGCTCGGCCGGCGCGATGTCGTCGCGCGCTTACTTGCCGCGGACGAAATCTCCGAACTGAACGCACAGGCGCGCACACGCATCATGTTCATCAGCGAGAACCTCGGGGACGGAGTCCCGGGCCTCCCGAAAGAAACGCTCGCTGTGGCGGACGCCGCCGAGAGCGCCGTCGAGCGGGGCGACACGGACCTCGCGCTCTACCTTCTGGCTGCGGGCGGAACGCGCGCGTGGTGGGGTAGCCTCGATGAGAACATCTGCGAGCGACTGGTCGCCGTCGCTCTGCGGGTCGAGGTGGATCAGGACGACCCGCGCCTCCTTGCGAGTATCGCCTGGGCCTCGCCACTCAAGCACGCCGGGCTCGTCGCCGACCGGCTGGCACTGCTGGACGAAGCCGACGACGCGGACCCCGCCTGGGCACACCTGCGCGGCATGGCCGCCACCGCGATCGGATACGTCGAGCTGAGCGCCCAGTTTCTTGAGCGAGCTGTCGACGGGCTTCGCTCACAAGGGCGCCTAGCCTTGCTCGCCCAAGCGCTCAACATGCGCGCTTGGAGCGGCATCCGTCTCGGCGACTGGATTCAGGCAGCGCGGGACGCGGAGGAAGCCGAGCTGATGGCGGATCAGACTCGGCAGCCATCGTGGGCGGCCCGCTCAACGGCGGCCGAGGCAATGCTCGCAGCTCTGCGAGGAGACGACCAGGTGGCAGAAGCCCTCGCCGAGAGAGGCGAGCGTCAGGCGGCTCCCGGTCTGGCCGCATCCGCCCTCTTTGACCTGCGGTCCGCCCGATGTCTGGCCGCGCTCGGCGCCGGCCGCTACACCGATGCATTTGAAAGTCTTCGGTGCGTCATCGATCCGAGTGACCCTGCGTATCATTCAACGAAACGGTTCTGGCTGATCGGGGATCTCGCCGACGCGGCTGTGCACAGCGGCAGGCGCGACAGCGTCCTCGCTTTGATGCCGGGCATCGAGGCGGTCTGTCAGCGAACTCAATCACCTAGCATCCACGTCGCGCTGCGCCACGCGCGCGCCGTGCTCGCCGACGACGAGCACTGTGAGCCGCTCTACCGTGAGGCGCTCGATTCCTGTCCATCCCGGCCATTCGACCAAGCCCGACTTCATCTGGCATTCGGTGCATGGCTCCGTCGGCAGAGGCGCGTCGCCGAATCGCGGCCGCAGCTGCGTCAGGCACGTGACCAATTCCAGGCGCTCGGGGCGAGCCAATGGGCAAGGCGGGCAGATCAGGAGCTTCGGGCGACCGGCGATACGAGCGCACGTCGGCGGTCTGGCGCACGTGATGAGATGACGCCCCAGGAACGGCAGATCGCCGAGATGGCCGCCAGCGGGCTGTCGAACCGAGAAATTGGGCAGCGGCTCTACCTGTCGCATCGCACGGTCAGCTCGCACCTCTACCGCATCTTCCCCAAGCTCGGCGTCAAAGCGCGACATGAGCTTCGGGCAGCACTCGAGAATGCCTACCGAAACAGTCCGCCGCCTGCACCCGAGAAACGGACCCCACCGCGAGGGGCATGACGCAATACGGTGCTCGGGCCGACGGTCGCAGGCTTGGCAAGCCACTTCTGTTCATCCTCCCGCGCCGGTCAGCTTTGCCACTTCGGAGCAACCCGCTGCGACGAGTTGGGCGTTGGCATGAGCATGCCACAAGGCCCACCCTCCGTCCGGTGCCCCGGTCAGCCACACCCAGGTGCAATCCCGTTGACGCCGGCTTGGCAGCCACACTGGCGACGGGCTCAGTGAGCTGCTCCACTGATCCACCACCGCCGGCTGCTGGTCACGATCCAGCGCGCCGGAGTTGCTCAGCGCCTGAGCCCGAACATGGTCGCGTTCGCCTGCGGCGTTCGAGGTGGCGCCGACTGGAGTGCTCAGTTGAACGCGGCCGTGTTGTTGGGGAACAGCGGGAGAGTCGGCCGACGGTGCGCCCGAGGAGTTCCGAGTGCGTTGCGTTCATGGCCCTGCCAGTGGCGCCGACACTCAGCTTCTCCGTATCCCCCTCGGCCTCGGCGACGAGCGCCACGCAGCAACGCTCCCTTCACGGTCCGCCGCCCGACTCAGCTTCCGGGCGCCGCTCCGCGCGGTGCCCGACCAAGGCCCCTATGTTCAACGGGGCGGTTGTTGTGGGGGTCATCGGACGTTGATGCGATGTCTATGCCGGCTTAGGGGCAGTGCGCGCGAGGCGTCATAGCCCGTTACCCCCATCTGTTGCCTCGGGCCGCTCGGGCCTGTCGACGGGTGAACCGTGCGACTCCGCGACGCGCTCAGGCGAAATGTCGTCCTGCCTCGCGCCGGGATGTGCCACCTGTTGGATGTAGGCGAGCGTCGCCGGAGCGATCCGATGGAGGCCTCTTCGGTCATACCACCTGACCACGGCAGTCCCGATGACTAGCCAGAAGATCAGGCCGCTGGCTGCCGCGACGACGCCTCCAGTCAGCCCGGCGTTGCCCTTGGCCCCGAAGTAGAGAATGGAACGCGTTCCAGACAAGATCTGACGCAACGGCTCAACTTGGTTGACCAGCCTGAGCACCCCAGGCAGCGCCTGTAGCGGGAACGTGCCCCCGGCGGACGCGAGCCCCAGGTATACGAACAGCAGCATCGCGATGAGCTGGCCTGGCGTACCGAGGATCGCAATGAGCGCGAGCGTTCCCGTGGCGACGCTGGCTGCCGCAAGCCAGCTGAACAGCCATAGCTCCCCAGGGTCGGGTGCGTTCATCGCGAGCAGGCCGGCCGCGACGACGAGCATCAGTCCGCACAGGATCCCCGTGAGCACGAAGGCGATGGCCCACTTGCAGAGCAGCGTTTGCGTTCTGCTGATCAGCACCGGTTGCCGATGGCCGTAGCGCGGGCCACTATCCACCGCTGCGTACCCGAGGGCAGTGTCGATCGCGCTGTTGACGATAATCGCGCCGAGAAACCCGCACAGCATCGTCAGCAGCGCCGTGAAGAACGCGCTCAGCCCGAGCGCGGAATGCGACGGCAGCGGGTGATAGGCAACGGTCGAGAACGCAACGGGTGCCGCGAGCAACAGCCTCGCGGCTGCACTGGTGCGCGAGGCGCTTGCCAAGAGCTGTCTGCCGATTTGGCGAGAGACCGACGCGATCGCCGGCTGAACGACCGCGGTCGCCAACGCGACCCCCTCGGTGCCCGCGCGGTTGTTCGTTAGCAGTCGGATCGTCGGCTGGCCGGCCGGCATGGCGCTCGCGGCCCGCGGGGCGCTGAGCGCGAGCAGTGATCCGGTGAACTGGGGCGGGATCACGATCGCGGCGTACAGCTTGCCGGTGTCCATGGCGGTCTCGGCACCCGCGAGCGTTTCCGGTTGGAGCGAGAGGAACCTCGACACACGTGAGTCGGCGAGCCCGGACTGCACACGCTCGCCGAAGTCGAGCTCGCGAGATGAGACTGTGACGCCCGTGTCCTCGTTGACGATTGACACCGGGAGGCCGTCGAGGTGTCCGGTGGGGTTGACAACCGACCCTATGTACAGAGCGCTCATGACGACAACCACGATCGACGCGATGACCACCACGGTCGCCCAGAGCCTCGGGACCTTCAACAGGTGCGATGCCCGCACGTTCGGGACCCGCGGCGTCGATGGAGATTGCTCGCGGTCCTGTTCAGTCAACGTCTGCACCGGCCGCTGGCTCAGACACGCCGCTGGTCGCGTCGCACCACCTGTAGGCCCATCGCGCGTCAGTCGACGTCTCGCGCCAATCGAGGTACGCGGCAACCATCTTGTCGACTACCCGCTCGTACGCGACTTTGGAGACACGTTGCCTGCGCAGGCGCGGCGCCGCCGTGGCCAGGTTGCGCAACATCAGATGCTCGCTCGCAAGGGCGAAGCGCTGCGATCGACCCGGCGCAGTTTCACGGATGGAGCTCCCGTATGAGACACCAGCTCGGGCCAGCCACCAGGGGCTCATCCGGCTGACCGGCCTGTTGAGGCCAATGCCCCGGTCGCGCGCCCGTCCAGTCGCTCTCTGCTGGGAAACGGAGTGATGCACGCCCTTACCTGCGACTCGACCGGTTCCACACCGTCACCGCGGGAGCTGCGGATACAGCTCCGTGAGATCACCGCTGAGATGTGCCTTGATCGTCCGCGACCGTTCGTCGGCCAGGACTTCCAGCTGGCCGGAGGTGATTGCATCGACCGTCTGCCTGGCGATCACTCGCGGATCCTCCTTGGGTCTGTCGACGCCTGCGGTCAAATCGGTGTCCATCAGCGCGACGTGCAGCGCTGTGACCGTCGTTCCCTGCTCCAGCAGCCGCAGCCTGATCGAGTTCGTCGCCGACCAAGCCGCCGCCTTGGAGATCTCGTAACCCCGCCCGGCCGCAATCCACGAGAGCGCCGAGAGCACGTTGACGATCGCGCTCGGCGAGTGACTCGCGAGAATCGGCGCGAATGCCCGGGTCACCCGAAGGATCCCGAACAGGTTCGTCTCGAGCTCTGCACGGATGTCGTCAAGGGGGGCGTCGAGGACGGGAGTCCCGAGTGCGATGCCTGCGTTGTTGACGAGGATCGAGATGTCGATGGCCTGCCGGGCAATGGTCGCGACCGAGTCGTCGTCGGTGACATCGAGGACGAGCGGAACGATTCGCTCCTCGAGCTTCGGCTGTTCCGAGCGCCCGGTGGCATAGACCTTTCGAGCGCCGCTCGCGAGTAGTTCCTCGACCATCGCCCGGCCAAAACCACGGGATCCGCCGGTCACGAGCGCCACCGACCCTTCGATCGGGGTACCGACTGCGCCGGGATCCCGGATGCCTTCGTTAGCGGTCATCACCGCGACCTCAAGGTTGACGCCGTCGTGGAGCGCGGCCTTTCGGCGCCGACAAGGCGCCTCCTACCTGGTGCTGTGACGAGGCAGAACATGAAACCCAGTCTGCGCGCCAGCGGTCGGCCGGTCATCACACAAACGTGTCAGCTCATTCGGGACGTCGCCGCCCAAGCTTTGGGTACCGAGGGAAGTGCGCCTCGCCGGCGACCAGAAAACCGTCTGCTACTGCCACTTGGCTTTCGTCATTCGTGCTCCCGTCTCAGAGGCCGCTCGGCCGCGACCGCCCGGGTTGGCGGCCTTGTGTCAGGCATCGCGGACCCGTCCAGGCCCCACGGAACGACCCCGGCTGCGCAGGCAAGCGGGGCTCGCCGGGCGCGACGACCCTGAGATTCAGCTTCGACCGGGAGACGGGCGGTCGCTCCGTGACACCCCGGGTGGCTCGGAGCCCCTGGCCGACCGGCCGTCCGAGAACGCCGCGTGGGCACCCCGGTTCTTGGCTTCGAGCCTTCGGGCCGTTCGCCTGAGCCGGATGGCGCTGAGCAGCAACGCCGCCGCGACGAGGTCCGCCACCCCGAGGGCCAGGGTCATCCCGTCAATGACCGTCCTGAGGAGGCTTGCGAGGAGCACGACGGTCAGCCATGCGATGCTGACGCGCAGTCGCCTCATCGCCAGCTCATACTCGAGCGCGGCTTGCCGGGCATCGCGCGGCGTGCGGCGCATCATCTACACAACCCGATCCCAGCGCCGGTCGCGGCGGCCTCGCGTGCCTGAACCCACCGATCGGGCTCCGGGGTCCGACGGCCGCCCGCTAGCTCCCAGCCGCAGCACCCACGACAGAGGCGGATGCTCGTCAGCACCAACCATTGCCGGATCCGGGCCATTCGCTGGGCAAGCCATCGCCGGCGGCGAGATGGCCACCAGCGACCAAGGACAGTTCGTGCTCGAATACGCCTGCAAGCTCGGCGGCGGATGGTCGCCACGCGCGCACACGCGACCGAGTCGCGAGCAGCGCGCCACGGAGAGCGGGCGAGATGTGATCGGGCACACCGGGCTGCGCCGGCTGATTGGTCAGCGCTTCGATGAGCGTCGTCCCGAGCGCGTACACATCAGCAGCCGGGCCGATCTCCATCGTCGCGGCGTCCGAGCCGAGTTGTTCGGGAGCCATGTAGGCCGGCGTCCCGACCCCCAACGACCGCGCCTCCCGATCGTTGATCCGGCAGCTGACGCTGAAATCGATCAGACGCGCCGGCGACACGATCAGGTTTTCGGGTTTCACGTCGAGATGCATCCAGCCCGCGCTCGCAACCGCCGCCAGGGCCTGCGCCATCCCGACGCCGAGCGTGAGCGTTGCGCGCGGTCCCAGCGGCCCGCTCGCCCGGAGCGTCTCGCGCAGGGTGAAGCCAGGCACGTACTCGAGCAGGAGATGGGGAAACGGCCCGACCAGATCGACGTCCAGGCACGCCACGACCGTCCCATGGGACACGGATAGCATCGCGTTCGCCTCGCGAGCCAAGACCGTGCACGACAGCCCATCGCGCACTAGGCTCGGCCTCGCGAGTTTGGCGACGCAGACCCCGTACCGCCGATCCTTAACTAGCATCACCTCGTGCTCGGAACCACCTCCAAGTCGACGCAGCACGGTCCGCCCGTCGCTCAGGTGTGTGCCGGATCCCAGACTCCTAAATGCAAGAGGGGCTTCGAGCCGCCCCGCCCGTCCCATTCCCGATCCGGTCAGGCGCTCGTGGCATCTCGCGCGGCGGTCTCAGAATCCGTCACCCGCGGCAGCGTCACCTGAAGTTCGATGGCGGGCATGAAGCCGCCGGTTCTCATTCGTAAAGCGTTGGTCGACCGGCTGTCAATCGCACGCCCCCGGACCTCGGCGCGTTCGCGCCTGCCAACGGCGCCGAGAGCGCTCTCGAAGCACGCGACGCAGCCAACCGCGAACAGCGCCACCATGTCGAGACCTGCGTGCCGGACTTGGCGCGCCCCCCGACTGCCTCTATCGAAGGTGCTGGATCGACCCCGCGGGCAAAAAGAAAGTCGCGCCGATCCAGGTTGCCGGGTCCTCCCACCCGGCTGGGTGGGAGGACCGCATCAGCGCACCTCTGCCCTACTCGACCTCGGTCTCCGGCCCGTCGCCGAGTGCGAGCCCGTCGAGGTCCGACGAGGCGCGATGACCCTGCAGGTCGACGGTCGTCTCGGCGCTCTCGTCGAGGATGAATGCGTCGCGGTTGAGCGCGATCAGCGCCGGGGAGAGGATCGGGCGAATGAACTCCCACACAGCGCCGCGAAGCGCGCCCTCTCCCCCGGGGAGTGCCTCGCGCTGCTTGCGCTCCATCCGCTCTGTGCCGAGCGCCTTGGTGCGGGTGACGCCGGCGGGGTCCAGCACGAACGCGGCGGCCCAGCGGGCGGTGAGCTGGGCGATCCCGCGCAGCGGGTCGGGATCGGCGAGCGCGCGCTCGAGCTCGGCATCGGTGATCGCGTCGAGTTGGCGCGGCTCGTGACGGCCGGTGTCGCCGACCGGCCGCTGGCGCTCGGGGTCGGTCCACCCGGCTCCGTAGGCGATCAGCTCACCGTGGTCGCGCGCGAGCAGCCGGCAGATGATCTGCCGGAGCGCGTCGAGCTGCGCCTGCGTGGGGTCGATCAGCCCGGCGCGGATGTCGTGCCCGAGCCCGAGGTTTGACCTGGTCGCGTCGGCCTGCCGGGCGCGTGCCTGGGCACGGCGGGTCTCCTCGTCGGCGGCCGCGGCCCGGAGCTCGTCGTCGTCGAGGCGGGCGCCGGCGAAGTACGCCTCCTCGCGCGCGGGTGTGCTCTGGTCCTTGCCGAGCTGCTCGTGGGCGAGGTCGAGCATGAACGCGGGGTCGACGACCCAGATCCCGGCGGCGAAGTCGCGTCCGCGCTCGTGCACGTACGCGTAGCGGCCGTTGCGGGCGCGGTCACGGACGTCCCCGATGATGTGGAGCTTCAGCGCCCTCGCCCTGGCGCGGGCGCTGAAGCTGTCGAGCTCGGCGTCGACGCGCCCCAGATCGCAGCCGAGGATTTCGGCGATCTGTCGCCGGCCCTCGGCGCTGAGGTGGGCGCGGGCGTGCTCGATCTGTTCGGCGGCGTCGAGCAGCGCGCCATCGTCGATCCGGACGGCGTAGGTGTGCTCGTCCTCGATGACGGTGCGGTGCACGAACGCGCCCATGTCCCCCAGGGCCTTGTCGTGCAGGTCGGTGCTGGTGATCCGCTTCGCGATGGCCTCGGTGAGTTGCGGGGCGATCTCGTGCATGTCGGCGAGGCGGTTGGCCATCGTCACCGAGATCTGCTCGCCGGCTGGGCGCTCGGCGACGCGGGTCCGGATCGGATCGGGGAGCGCGAGCTGGCGGCGGAGGTTGCGCGCGCGCTTGGCCGAGATCCCGAGGTCGGCGCACACGGCGGCGATCCGGTCGGGCTCCGGGAGTCCTGTGCGGGCTTCCCAGCAGTCACGCAGCTGTTCCTGCTGGTCGACGAGTGACAGGGATTCCCGCTGGTTGGCCTGAGCCTGTATCCGCCGAATCTCGTCCGCGCTCGGCTCGTGGTCGAGCAGCAGCACGATCAGGCTCTGCACCGGCGCGAGTCCGTCATAGCCCTCAGTGCCCGCGAGCTCGTCGCTTGCCCGGGCCGCGAGCAGCCGGCGTTGTCCGTCGTAGATCACGGTCCTGTGTTGCGCCGGGCCGGGTCGGTGGCCGATGCATGGCACGAGCTGGCCGGTGCGCATCAGCATCCCGGCGAGTCGCTCGATTCCCTCGCGGGAGATCTCGCGCCGTGCGTTCGGCGCGAGCTCGAGCGCGCCGAGCTCGACACGCTCGATGCTGCCCTCGACCGGGGCCTTGGCGACGGTGGTCACGTCGAACAGGGCGGGATCGGGCAGCAGGGCAGGGTTGGATGTCTGCATGTTGTTGCTTCCTTTCGCGTGAGCGGTTGGTCAGCGCCCGTGCGGGCGCCGATGCCTAGCGCTAAGCGCGGCGACGGTGTCGCCGGCGATGTGGTCGAGCGCCTGCGCGGGGTCGGTGATCACGGTGATCCGGTCGCAATCGACCGACAGCGGCGCGATCCCGATCGATAGGTGCACGGTCGGGACGCCGAGCTCGGCGAGCCAGCGGATTCGCTCTACTCCTGCCCGGGTGTCCGACCAGCCTCCGTCGGAGAGGACGTATACGAACCGCGGTCGGCGGAGGTTGGTCATCTCGAGCTGGTCTGAGACGAGCTCGATCGCATCACCAGCAAACGCGGTCCCACCGCCGGTCCGGATCCCCGGTACGAGCGCCAGTGGCCGGGTGCCGTCGGACAGCAGCTCGGCGCTGTTGCCGAACAGGGCTGTCGCGCAGCGGCCGCCGATCTGCCGGAGGCCATCGGTGATGATCCAGGCGATCGGCCCAAGCGCGTACTCGTACGCGCCCATCGATCCGGAGGTGTCGATGATCAGCCCGACGTGCGGCTCCTGGATCGGGGCGGTGGCCTGGCGGATGATCCGCCATGGGTGGGTGCTGACCGGTCTTCCGGCGGCGTGCTCGGCTCGGCCGCGCGTGTAGGCCCGTCCGTCGAATCGGCCGCCCGGGGTGCGCTTGTCGATCTCCCTGGTGCCGAGTGTCATCGCCCGGCGCAGCCTGTTGGCGTAGCGGCGGGCATGCTGCACCTCGTCGGGGTACGGCGGGCGATCGACGCCGCGGTCAGGCATCCGCCCGGTCGGGAGCCCGGTGCCGCGGCCCCGCCCGTGCTTCGACCGGTCTCGGCCTCCCGTGGCCGCATCTCGCAGCACTTGCCCGAGATCGACGTCCGCGTCGAGCTGCTCGCGTTGCCCGTCGCGTGCCGCGGCGATCGCCTCCTCGAGCGCGTCGGTGAGCGAGCCCGGCGAGCGGGGATCTGCCTCCCGACCTTGGTCCTCGCCGGTGTCACCCGCGTCGTCGTCGGGCGAAGCTCGTTTCAACCGAGACTTGAACTCTGCTCAATAGGTACTGCGTCACGCCGCGATATTCGCATCTGAGGTGGATCCCTCTCCGACAAGGAGCCGTTGCGGGATTTCTACGCCCGAATCCGATACCTCAACCATGACGCCCCGAGCCGTCAGCTACCCGGTAAAACACGTCGTCCATCCAGAAGCTGAACATGCACGTACCGCCGCCCGCGCACTGCCACGCGACTCGACGCACCGCCCGGCCCGCCCGCCGGACATCGCCTGATTGGCGCGTAGCATGCTGACGGTGCAGGAGGCCGCCACCCAGGTCAAGCTGACGCAGTGGGCGATCTACCGCGCAATCCGACGCGGCGACCTCGTCGCGTACAAGCCTGGAGGGCGGCTGCGCATCGACGAGCTCGATCTGCGGGCGTGGCTCGACTCGACCCGCGTCAGCCCTGCGCCGGCGCCCGAGCGGCTGGCTCGCCAAGTGCCGCCGTCGGTGGCGCTTACCGGCTCCCAGCGCTCCCGGGTTGCCGACGGCACCCTCCGCGCCCGGGTAAGGGCGAGGCGACGGAATCAGTCCGCGGCGTGAGCGTACATTCTGAACGCGCGCGCGACGGCCGCACCATCTACCGCGTGCGCTGGCGCGAAGCCGGCCGCGGGACGGCCAATCGGTCGCGCACGTTCGATCACGAGAACGACGCGCTCGACTTCGATCGGCGTGTTCGGCGCCTCAAGCAGACGGGCGATCCAGCCCTCCTCGCCGACGAGATGACCCTGCGCCAGTACGTATATGCCGAGTGGTGGCCGAACTACGTCGAGCGCCGGCTCGCGCTCTCGACCCAGGAGGGCCACTCGATCGACCTTGAGCTCCGGATCGTTCCGCGCCTCGGCCACCTTCCGCTGACGCAGCTGCGGCCCAGCGTCATCGAGCGCTTCGCCGCCGACCTCGAGCGGGCGGGCACGGGACGAGCCACGATCGTCCGGACGCTGGCCGTCCTGCAAGGCGTGATGAAGCGGGCGGTGCGCGACTACAACCTGCCGAGCAACCCTGTGAAGCAGATCGACAAGCCCTCTCAGCGTCGCGAGCGCGAGCCGATCCTCATCAGCGTCGAGCAGGTCGAGGCGATACGCGGCTGGTGTCTGGGCCACGGCGATCTTCGATCCGCGACGCTCGTCAGCCTGCTCGCGTACGCCGGCCCTCGGCCGGAATCCGATGGGCTGCCGCTCAAGTGGTCAGCGATCCGCGAGCATACGATCCTCTTCCGGGCCACCAAGCGAGGGGTGCCGGTCGAGCGGGCAACCCGCCTGCTCGACGCCCTCGCCGGCGACCTCGCGACGTGGAGGTCCGCGTGCGGAGATCCGCCCGACGGCGCTCCGGTGATTCCGAACCGCCGCGGAGAGCCGTGGGCGGACTACGACTGGGACAACTGGCGCGATCGGACCTTCCGCTCAGCCGCCGGCGCGGCTGGCCTCCCAGCCGGCAAAGACGACGGCCCGAAGAGGGTCCGCCCCCGCGATTTGCGATCCAGCTTCGCGACGCTGCTCATCTACGAAGGCCAGCCGCCCCAGTACGTTGCCAGGCAGCTCGGCCACAGCGCGGCGACGTTGCTGCGGGACTACGCGCGGGTGTGGGAGGACTTTGACCCGGCCGACCGCATGGATGCCGAGGAGCAGATCAGGCGTGTCCGATCCCGGCCGAGCGCAGCGTCCGACTGAGCGGGACCCAACACCCGACTCAGAACGGTGTTCCGGATGTGTTCCATCGCGGTCCGGGACAGCTCGGCAAACCGTTGTGTCCCCGAGCCGTGTTCCGCAGGTGTTCCATGCGGTTCCGGGAGGGTAGGCCGTTGATCTCAGGAAATGCCTGCAAATCCGATAGAGCCGACGCCCGGACTCGAACCGGGGACCCCTTCATTACGAGTGAAGTGCTCTACCAGCTGAGCTACGTCGGCGGTTTGGGGCTTGGGCAGTCTAGCGGCGGTTTATGTGGCGCTCTTGAGTGTGCGCGTGCCGTCGGTCCGGGCGCGCCACTCCTCGGCGAGGATCGCCCACCGCTCATGGTCGCGCCAGCGTCCGCCGATCTTCAGGTAGCGCGGGGAGAAGCCCTCGCGCCGAAACCCGGCCCCGCGGGCGAGCGCGATCGATGCCTGGTTGCCGGGCTGGATGTTGGCCTCGATGCGGTGCAGGCGCACAGTGACGAACGCGTGGCGCAGGACGAGCTCGAGGCCCTCGCGCATGTAGCCCTGACCGGCGAACGGTTTGCCGACTGCGTAGCCCAGATATCCGCTCTGGAGTCCCCGACGAACGATCTGCGAGAGGTTGAAGAAGCCCATGATGGCTCCGTCTTGTTGGCGGCAGGCGAGCATCGCCTCGAAGTCGGGGCGACGTGCGTCAGCGAGATAGGCGGAGAACCGCTCCTCGTCGGTTGGAGCCGTGGCCCAGGGACTGTGGAACGCGCGGCTGACCCGCATCAGCTCCAGGAACTCGTCCCGGTCCGAGCGCATCGGCGCTCGCAGGAAGACGCGACCGTCGGGACTCACGATGCGAGCGCGTGCTCCAAACGGTATGCGAGCGCCTCGCAGGCCAGCTCTTCTGACACGTTGAGCTGAAAGCGCATCCGGGTCTCCTCCACCAGTTCGATTGCCTCTCGCAGTCGATGCGGTGGCGCGCCGGCATCGATTCTGAGCTCAGCCAGTCGATCGCTGTTGCGGGCGAGGTCTTCCGCGCCTGAGGCCAGGCAAATGAGGTCGGTGAACCACAGCGCGACCAGCTGGAGGGCGAGTTCGAGCGCTGCGGTTTCCACGCGGCGCCGCGTGCGCCGGCCCCGCTCGGACCACTCACCCTCGATCCGCTTGCGCTCCTTGCGAGGCGAGAGCTCGAGCTCAGCCATTGCCCCAGCCTCCATCTGCGCCGCCACCGCCTCGCCCCGGGCGCGGACCGCCACGAGCAGCTCCGACCAGGGCCGCGCGCGGGAGACCTCGCCGGCGAGTGCCGCCCGGGCGAGCCGCTCGGCGGCGGCGCGCAACGCCACCCCGTCTTGGCTGACCAGCTCTCGCGCGCGCTGCGCATCGCCGAGCGCGAGCCGGGCTGATGCGAGCGCGGTAGCCGGTTCGACGCCGTCCGCTTCGAGCCCGGCCGTGACCTCGTCGACCGTTGGCGCCTCGAAGCGGACCACCTGGCAACGAGAGCGAATCGTGGGCAGCACCTGGGCCAGCTTGTCGGTGAGGAGGATCAGGTGCACGAACGAAGCCGGCTCCTCCAGCGTCTTCAGCATGCGATTGGCCGCCTCATCGCCGAGTTCGTCGACGCGCTCGATCACGAACACGCGGCGTCGCGACTCAAACGGAGTCCGGCTCGCCGCCGCGATCACGGGCCCCGCGATGTCGCTGACCAGAAGCTCGTGGGCGCCGCTGGGCGCAACCCAGGTCAGGTCGGGGTGGGCGCCCGAGAGGACGCGCGCCCGGGCGCCGTCGGGGTCCGGGGATCCCTCCGCCAGCAGCTCGGCGGCGAGCGCGCGGGCGGTCGCTCGCTTGCCGGCTCCGCCCGGGCCGTGGAACAGGTACGCGTGCGACGGCTGACCTCCGGCAGCCAATGCCGGCGCCAGCACAGCACGTACATGTGGATGACGGTCTAGCTCTGCGAGCACGCGCCCCGATCCTAGCCACCGCTAACGTCGAACCCGCGCATCATGCCTCGCGGACGGTTGATCACAATCGAGGGCCTCGACGGTGCCGGCAAGACGACGCTGGCGGCGTCGCTGCAAGCCGCCCTGAGCGAGCGGGGGATCAACGTGCGCCGGTTGCGCGAACCCGGAGGCGTGCAGGCCGCCGAACGCGTGCGCGAGCTGGCTAAGGATCCGGGCTTGCGCATCGGCGCGCGTGCCGAGGCGCTGCTGTACGCCGCTGCGCGCGCGCAGCTCGTCGACGAGGCGCTGGAACCGTTGCTCGACGATGGCGTCTGGGTCCTCCTGGACCGCTTCGTCGACTCCTCGCTCGCCTACCAGGGCGGGGGACGCGAGCTCGGGATCGAGCCGGTCAGAGCGATCAACGAGTTCGCGACGGGAGGCCTGCGTCCCGATCGGACCCTGATGCTGACGATCGATCCGTCGCTGGGGCGAGCGCGGTCGGCGTCGCGGGCAGATCCGCTCGATCGACTCGAGCGCGAGGCCGATGAGTTCTTCACGCGGATCGCCTCGGCCTACGAGGAGCTGGCGGCCGCGGAGCCCGAGCGCGTTCGGTCGGTCGATGCCGCGCAACCGCCCGAGCAGGTGCTCGCGGCCGCGTTGGCGGCGATTGGCGACCTACTCTGAGTAGCCGTGCGGCCGGGCCTGGGCGAACGCCCAGGCGTCACCGACCATCTCGGCCAGCCCCGGCTTGCCAGCCTGCCAGCCGAGCTCGGATCGGATGCGCTCGCTGGCCGCGACCAACATGGGCGGATCACCGGCGCGCCGGGGCGCCTCGCGGGTCGGGATCGGCGCGCCGGTGACGAGCCGCGCAGCGTCGATCACCTCCCGCACTGAGAAGCCGTTGCCGTTGCCAAGGTTGAAGATCTGGTGCTCGCCCTCGCGGGTGCCCTCGAGCGCCTGCAGATGCGCCGTCGACAGGTCCTCGACGTGGATGTAATCGCGAATCGCCGTGCCGTCAGGAGTCGGGTAATCGGTTCCGTACACGTCGACGTGCTGGTTCAATCCCAGAGCGGTGCGCAGCACGTTCGGGATCAGATGGGTCTCGGGATCATGGTCCTCGCCGTGGCCGCCACTTGCGCCGGCGACGTTGAAATAGCGCAGGCTGATCGCGCCGAGGCCGTGGGCAAGGCAGAAATCCCCGATCATCCCGTCGACGGCCAGTTTCGAGGCTCCGTACGCGTTCGCCGGGCGTGGCGGCGCCGTCTCGGAGATCGGGACCTCGTCCGGTTGTCCGTAGACGGCACAGGTCGAAGAAAACACGAGTCGTCTGACCCCCGCCAACCGCATCGCATCAAGCAGGTTCAGCGAGCCGACAACATTCGTCCGGTAGTAGCGCTCGGGATGACTGACCGACTCACTCACGAGCGCCAGCGCTGCGAAATGCAGCACGCCGTCGAAGCCCTCTGCCACCGTGCGCTCGATCGTGTCACGGTCGAGCATGTCGGCGACCACCAGGCGCGCGCGAGCGGGAACGGCCGCCCGATGCCCACGTTCGAGACTATCGAGCACGACAACTTCGTGCCCGGCAGCCAGCAGTTGGCCGGCCACGATCGAGCCGATGTACCCGGCGCCGCCGGTGACCAGCAGCTTCATCGCACTGGCCTGCAGAAGGATGCGCTCGGGCCCATGGGCACTCGACATATAACAGACCTAGAATCGGTCATGTCGTGACCAACACCGCACAAGCGATCGAGTTTGAGGAGTTCGAGCACGTCATTGCGGCGCCGGGGACCGCTCTCCTCCGCGTGCTGGCTCGCCGCACTGCGCGGCATGACTCCGATGCGCGGCCGATGCTGTTGGCCGACGATGGGCAGACGGTTCGTCGGTTCATGCCGCTGCCGGCCCCTGCCGATCCCAGCGGCACGCTGCGCGCCGCCTATCCGGTGCCGGTCCTGCTGCTCGGGCCGCACAGCACCTACGCGCTCGAACTCTCAGACGGCGCCGTGCTGGACCTACCGGCGCCGACCCCCGGTTCCGGCCGGGTCGCCGAGTCAGCGCGACGCGACGATGACCGCGAGGAAGCTGACCGCCTGGAGCGCGTAGCGCAGCACACGGCCAGGCGGCTGGCCGACGCCCTCACCGCGGGCGCCGAGGCCGATCGCAGAGCCGCGGAGTCGGCGCGAGAGGCCGCTGCAGCGGAGCTGCGCGCCGACACGCTCGAGCTTCGGCTCGCGGAGCTGGAAGCCGGCGTGCTGGAGCAGGTCGAGCGCGGCGACGCGCTCGAGCGAGAGCTCGCCGGTGCGGAGCAGGCGCGCGCACGGATTGAGCACGAACTGTCAACCGCCCATGCGGCTCAGGCGCGGTCCGAACAGGAGCTTGGACGCACCCGCGACGAGCTCAAGGTGATGACCTCCGAGCGCAACGAGCTGACCCGGCAGGTTGACGCCCACGACGCCGTGGCCGTCAAGGCACGAGAGCGGGCCAAGCTGGCCGAGGAAGCCCACGCCGACGTGGCGGCGGCGCTGCGGGAGCTGGAGACCTGGCCCGCGGAGCTCGAGCGGCGCCTGGCGGAAACGATCACCGATCTCGGAGCCGCGAACGAGGCCAGGCAGGAAGCCCAACAGGAGGTCAAGGACCTCGCCGGCGCGCTGGTCGACGCCAGGGCGAAGGTTGAGGGGCTCCGGAGCGGGCTTGACGCCGCCCAAGCCTCTGCGCATGACGCGAACGTCGAGGTGATCCGCCTGACCGCCGAGGCCCAAGCCAGGGCGCAAGCCGAGATGGAGCTCCGCCAAGCCACGTGATCGGGGCGCTTGTGCTGTTTTTCAGTGGGTCGGAAACAGCGCAGGCGCCCAAAAAGGCCGCTCGCGTGGCGATAGAATGAGAGGTGGACTGGTGTCCGCAGATCGGGCGCCGACAGATCTTTTCCGTCCGGGCGGTCAGCGAGGATTCGCTGTTCACCCCTCGGCCGATCAGGAGCCGAGTTCTCGCAGCTGACGAAGCGGAAAAAGAGAGGACAGGACGGTATGGCGAACATCTCGCGAACCCAACTTACCCCCGGAACGAGGGCGGACGGGGGCCTCTCGATTCGTCGCTATTTCACTACTCGGGAGACGCATCCGTTCGACACCGTCGAGTGGGAATCGCGCAACGCCAGGATCGGTCACGGCGACAAGGTCTCCTTCGAGCAGCGCGATGTGCAGTTCCCGAAGACTTGGTCCCAGAACGCGACCAACATCGTGGCTCAGAAGTACTTCCGCGGACAGCTCGGCTCGCCCGCGCGCGAGCACTCGGTGAAGCAGATGATCGGCCGCGTCGCCGGCACGATCGCCGGCTGGGGACGTGAGCGCGGCTATTTCGCCACCGACGAGGACGCGGCCACCTTCGAGGCTGAGCTGACCCACATCCTGCTTCACCAGATGGCGGCGTTCAATTCGCCGGTCTGGTTCAACGTCGGGTTCGAGGACCGCCCGCAAACCTCAGCCTGCTTCATCCTCAGCGTCGGTGACGACATGGACTCGATCCTGGCCTGGAACACCAAGGAGGGCAATATCTTCCGCGGCGGCTCAGGGTCCGGGATCAACCTGTCGAAGATCCGCGGCTCGATGGAACCGCTGTCGAAGGGCGGGACGGCGTCGGGTCCGGTGAGCTTTATGCGCGGTGCCGATGCCTGGGCCGGCACGATCAAGTCAGGTGGCAAGACCCGCCGCGCGGCGAAGATGGTCGTGCTCGATATCGATCATCCCGATATCCGCGACTTCATCTGGTGCAAGGCCAAGGAAGAGGACAAGGCCGCCGCCCTTCGCGACGCCGGCTTCGACATGTCGATCGACGGCGAGGGCTTTTATTCAATCCAGTATCAGAACGCGAACAACTCGGTCCGGGTCACCGAGGAGTTCATGCAAGCGGTCGAGAACGACGATGACTGGCACCTGATCGCGCGGGTCACCGGCGAGCCGATCGGCGAGCCGATTCCCGCCCGTCAGCTGATGAAGGAGATCGCGGAGGCCGGGTGGCGGTGCGCGGATCCGGGCGTGCAATATGACACGACGATCAACCAGTGGCACACCTCCCCGCACTCGGGGCGGATCAACGCGTCTAATCCGTG